>Ga0247674_1000042_pt1 | contig 19747 bp, 30 predicted proteins | sample CNK15_metaG_FD_183044 | JGI IMG/M metagenome (GOLD analysis project Ga0247674, IMG submission 183044) | Soil microbial communities from Purdue University Martell Research Forest, Indiana, United States - CNK15 | ecosystem: Environmental > Terrestrial > Soil > Temperate forest > Bulk soil...
CGACGCGCCGTCACAAAATGGCGTGCTGCGACTGCGGTCTGGTTCACAATATGACGTTTCGCATCGTCAGGATCGAACGTCTGAACGGGCGTCGATACGGGAAGTTGGCCATCCAGTTCAAGGCTTCGCGCAACGAACGTTACACTGCCGGGCGTCGTCGCGCTCGCAAAGTGAAGAATCGCCTCAAGGAAATCAAGTGAGCCGTCAGCCGATCGCCCTTGGCTCCAGCCAGAGCCGCTCCAAGCCGCTCAACGCTGCGAGGCTGATCAACTTCTACAGCGAGCCCGCGCCAAGGAACTCGCGCGCCCCGGCCTACGATGCGGGTGTGATGCAGGGTCCGGTGAATGGCCCCTTCTATGGAACGCCGGGGCAGAAAGCCTTTGTCGATAGCCTCGGGGCCTCGATCCGCTGCGGGCGGTTTGCGCTGAACTACCTCTATGTCCTGTCCGGTAGGAGCCTCTACCGCATCGCCCAGAACGGGACCGCCACGCTTTGCACCGGAGATACCATCGACGCGCAGGGCTACGCGATGATGACCGACAACGGCATCCAGTTGACCCTGCTCACCAACAGCATTTCGTTCGTGGTGGTGGGCACGCTCATCAGCAAGATCACCAGTGCGGCCTACCCTGCTCAGGGCGTGTCCAGCATCGACACGATTGACGGATACACGGTATTCGCAACCAACGACCCCGGCAGTCCGGTATTTGCCAGCCCGACGACCATCACCAACGTTACGAACGCCGATCCTGCGGTAGTGACCGACGTGGCGCACGGCTACAGCGACGGCGATCAGGTGCTGATTACCGGCGTCGGAGGGATGACGCAGATCAACGGGCGGGAGTTCACCATCCTGCTCGTGGACGCTGACAACTACCAGCTGGTTGGCATCGATAGCACGTCCTACTCCGGTTACACCTTCGGCGGCATTGCCCAGAAGATCACGGCGCAGGCGGGCGGGCAGTGGTTCATCTCTGCCTTGTACGACAGCGCGTCAATCGATCCCCTCCAGTTCGCGGCGGCCGAGAGCAATCCCGATGCTTTGGTTCGGGTCATCGTCAACAACCGGGACGTGCTGCTGTTCGGCAAGAAGACCATCGAACCCTGGCAGGATGTCGGCTCATTCCCGTTTCCATTTCAAAGGGTAACGGGTGCCCTGATTCAAAAGGGCTGTCTCGCCCCGCTCAGTCCCGCACTCCTCAACACGTCCGTCTTCTGGCTGGGGGACGATCACATCGTCTACAAGATGGACGGTTATACCCCGGTGAGGGTTTCTGACTTCTCGCAGGAAGAGATCATTCGTTCTGCCCCGGTGGCCTCTGATGCCATCGGCATGACCTACAGCCAGAACGGGCACAACTTCTACGTCCTGACGCTTCCGACTGCTGGTTACACGCTTTGCTTCGATGACACGACAAAGCGATGGCACGAGAGGCGGTCGGGCACCTCGCTCGACCCGGTGGTGTGGAACGTGACCTGCATCATGACCGGATGGGATGACGTTTACGTCGGCACCAGCGGCGGGGCGGTGGCGCAGCTGGATCTCGATACTGCAACCGAGCTTGGCGAGCCAATTCGTTCAGCAGCGGTGACTCCTCCTTTTTACAATGGCCTGCGCGCCACCTCAAACACTGTTGAACTGGAAATGGAACTCGGCGTCGGCCTTCCCTCGGGTCAGGGTTCGGACCCTCAGGTGATGGTGCGCTGGAGCAATGACGGGACTGGTTCGTGGTCTAACATACGCATCGCTGATATTGGCAGGACGGGGAACCGGATCGACCGCGCCATTGTCCGCAGGATGGGGCAATACCGTCAGCGATCGTTTGAGTTCAGCATTTCCGATCCGGTGCGGCGATGCTTTTACGGCATCCGCATCGAGGGCACGCAGGCGACCTCGTGACCGTCCCGCAACCTCCCAATGCCAACATCCAACTGACCGACCAGCAGGGCCGGGCGACTCCGTTGTTCCTGAAACTGCTGGGAGAATTGTGCAAGGTTTCGGCGGACGGCGTAGAGGCGCGCGTCAGTGCCTTGGAAGCCTCGATGGTTACGGTGCTGACCGACATCGGCACGATCAACACGCAGATTGGTTCACTGAATACCACGGTAGCCGGCCACACCACGCAACTGGGCAACCTGCCGACCTCGCGCTTCTCGGGATCTGTCGCCTACAATCCACCGAATATCCTGGCCTTGGGAACGACGACGCAGACGGTGGCGGTGACAGGAGCTGCCCTTGGGATGTCTGCCGAAGCCTCGTTCTCTTTGGATGCGACGGGCCTTGTGATTACCGCTTACGTGGACAGTGTCAATTCGGTCACGGCGGTGCTCTTTAACCCGACTGCACTGGCAATCAATATCGGTGCCGGCACGCTGAAGTGCTTTGCGTGGAATCCTTAGATATGAGCCCATCTCTTCCTTCGAAAGATGTTGCTAACAGTGGACTGACTTATACCGAATTGATGGCTGATCGATTCGTGAGTGCGCCCTTCCTTGAGAAGGGCTCTGATCTCAATGACTTGGTTTTCAACAAGTTTGGACGTTCCAGATCGGCTTCCATAGGGAGGGATCCGCCGGCTGTTTTTGACGGCCTTCCCAAGAGCTTCTCCTCGCGCAGTTCGTCCCTTTGCATCACGGTCGGCATTATTGTCCGTTTTGGTCCCAAGAAAAAGATGGTCTGGATTGATGCAGGCCCTGTTGTCGCATCGGTGAAGAACGCACAAGTTGTCGGGGATCGGGCCGTGGCTATCCACCCAGGCAGCGCGGTGGGCTTGCCATCTTCCGCGTTTGATTTTTATTCGGCCATAGCCGTCATAAACAGGCCCCGTCCATACGACGCATCCTGTTTCAGAATCCAACCTAGAACGTCTAGCCAATCGTTCTTGGACCGGGAGATTGCACCACGCCAGAGGGTCAGTAACTTTGCGCATCCCGCAATTATGCCACCTTCACTATAGGCGCGGAAGCGTGATCATCCGCCCCGCCATACCGTCCGATGCGCTCAGACTTCTGGAACTGGGGCAGGCGCAGTTCAAGGAATCGGGCTGGTGCAATCGGGATGCTTTTGTCTTCGATGGGCCGTCCTTCCTCCAGTACCTCGAGGAACTGGATCGGCGGGGGCTGATCTTCGTGGCCGAGAAGGATGGCCGCGTCGGAGGCATGGTGGGGGCCGACATAACCACCCTGAATTGCAACCGGAACATCCTGCTTTTCCAGGGGATTTTCTGGTATTGTGAGCCCGAGTTTCGCAGGGAAGCGGGCCTTCCCTTGCTGGCCATGCTTGAAAAAGCGGCCAAATCTCGCGGCATTCGCTACGGCGTCGTAGGCGTCGATGATGGCGAACGCAGCGCAGCACTCAGCAAATTGTACCAGCGTGCGGGCTATCGGCCTGCCGAGCATGTCCACATCAAGAGGCTATAGCTATGGCATGGGCACCCCTCGCGGCCGCTGGAATCGGAGCCCTCGGGTCTGTGGCCGGTGGATTGATTTCCCGCTCGGGGAATCAGGGCGCGGCGGGGAGCCTGACGGGAGCGCAAGCAGGTAACAACGCCTTCAATCAGTCGGTCGCACAATCAGGGATAGACCGGGCTACGGTATCCCCGTGGTGGCAGACCGGGGTAGGGGCCACCAACCAGATCGCCGGCTTGCTGGGTCTTGGCAACCTCCAGATGACAGGCGATCCCTACGGTTCGGTGAGCCTCAACGGTGCCAACTGGCAGCAGGCCCAGAAGGATGCGATGGCGCGGTTCCAGACCGATCCGGGCTACCAATTCCGCCTCAGTCAGGGGGTGAACGCCCTCAACAACTCGGCGGCGGCGCGGGGCACCCAGCTTTCGGGAGCGCAGAGGAAGGCCCTGAGCGACTACGGACAGAACCAAGGTTCGCAGGAATACGGCAATTATTTCAACAGGTTGGCAGCAGCTTCCGGGCAGGGCCTGACGGCGGGCAACTACGCCAACACGGCGAGCAATCAGGCCATGATCCCCGGCATCGAGGCGAGCTTCAGGGGCAATTCCGGGCAGGGCAGCGAGGCGGCGGGGTACGGCGTGGCGGGACAAAACGCCTTTGCCTCGGGTCTGATTGGCGGCGGCAACAGCATCGCAAGCGGTCTGATGGCCTACCCGTGGGGAAGCAGCGGCGGTCCCAGGATGTACGGCAGCCTCACTGAAGGCCAGATGAACAACATCATCGCGGGTGGCGGGTTCTCCTGATGGCAGAGAACATCAACGCTTTGCTGGCGAGGGGTGTCGGCCCTGCGATGGTGGAAGGGGCGCAGGCGGGCTATTACTCGTCCAGAACGCGCCACGAGGATGAACAGGAACGCCGCAGGCTGGCGGTACAACCGGACATTCCCTTGGCCCTCAAGGGCGACATGGACGCCTACGGGCGGGTGGCGGGAGCGGATCCCAAGGCGGGGTTGCTGGTCGCGACCGAGATGCAGCGGATCGAGGATGCCAAGCGCAAGAGGCACGCCGATGCCGTGGCGTGGTCCGCGGACGCCGCTGACGCCATCCTGAAAGCAGCCCCTGCCGAGCGTCCGGCCCTGTGGAAAACGCTTTACCAACAGGGTGTGAGTCTGGGCCACGACATGAGCCAAACGCCACCGGACTGGAGCCCCGGCCTGGAGCCGCATATGCGGACCATCCGCGAACAGGCGGTGCCTTATTTGGAACGCTGGAAGGCCCAGAAGCAGCTGGAGTTGAAGAAGACCCCGCCGGGCAAGAACGCGCCCGCGGGTGCAGGAGCCTTCGACAAGCCCTCGTGGGGTGGCCCTGCCCCGAATATCCCGGTTGAGCCCGCGGCTGCCCCGGACCAATCGTCGGCACTCCCCGACAACGGCCCTGTGGTGGCCTCTGCCGAGCCTCCGGCCGTGGCCACGGGGCAGGCAACCGCCCAACCGGATACGCAGGCCGCTCCCGTGCAGACCGCACAGGCAGCCCCCACAGCCCCTCCCGGCTGGCAGGCGATGGGCCACCGTGATCCGCAAGGCAATCTTGTCCCCGCCCTGATGGATGGCAAGCCGGTCTATCGGAACGTGCAGACAGGGGAATTGACCTCCCAGCCTCCTGTCCAGCAAGCGGCGGCACCCAGTGAGGGCGTCCCCGAATTGTCCTCAGGTGGCACTGGCCCGCAGGGTCCGGGTGGTGCGTTGCCGCCGGGTGTCCAGATGGCACAGGCCGGTCCACCCAATCGTGCCGCGCCGGTTCCGGCGGCTCCGGGAGCGGTCGTCCACGAGATTCCGCCGGGTTACGAACCTGTCCGGCAGCAGGGCATCCCGTTCGTGACCAAGCAGGGTTATATTCCGCTGATCAGCCAGAACGGGCCACCGATCCTTCTCAAGCCGGCGGACCAGAAGCCAGTTGCCCCGAACGAACGGCCCTTGCCTCCGGTTGGATATACCTGGGGGCCGGGTGGTGGCCTGAATCCCATCCCCGGCGGCCCTGCTGATCCCGCCGTGATCGAGCGCACCGCAAACGCCCGCAAGACGGCGGCAGAGAAGGCCATTCCTCAAACCATCACCAAGGGGATGCAAGAGAACCTTGACGCCCTGAAACAGCTGGACCGGGTCGAGACCGCCCTGAAGGCTGTCCCGGAGAGCGTCGGCGGTCCCGGTTCCATGCTGGCTGCCACTGTTCCGGGTGCGGGCTTGATCCAGAACCGCATCGACAAGGAAGGCACGCAACTTCGCGCCTTGGTCGCCGACATCGGTTCGATGAAGATCCATGACCGTAGCGGTGCGGCGGTGACGGTCTCCGAGTTTCCCCGGCTCCGTCCTTTCATTCCCTCGATCGCCGACGATGCAGCGACGATTCGCAGCAAGCTCGCCAACTTCCGGGCGGTCTATGTCGAAAGTCTGGCGGATGCGACGAATTACTTTGGTCCGGACAACGGCTACAAGGCGTACACGCCCGCGATAGATTATCTGGAGGGCAAGACCAAGGGCACGCTGGGAACGCCTCCCACCCCTGAGAAGCCCACGCGGCCCCCGTTGGATACGTTCCAGCGATGAGTGACTTCGACATCGACGGCGCACGGAAGGCCGGTTACTCCGACACCGAGATTGCCGACTATCTTGGCAAGCAGCGTAACTTTGACGTGGGAGGGGCGAGGAAGTCGGGCTACTCGGACACAGAGATCCTGTCCCATCTGACAGCCAAAGCCGCGCCCGCGAGTGTACCACCATCGACGGGAACACCTCGTCAAGCGGCCATGGCGAGCAATCCTCCACCGGAACCGGGCCTCATCAACAAGGCACTGGTCGCGGGATATCAGGTCCCGAAGTTCTATCTGGATGCCCTGAAGAACGCCCCCGCCGACGCACTGGAAGTGGGCAAGGGCATCTACAACGCCTTCGCCCATCCGGTGGATACCGCGCAAGCTCTCGGCAAGGTCACGGCGGGACTGGAAGCACCTCAGCAGATGGTGAAGGTGACACTTCCCAATGGGCAGACGGTCTACCAGCCCCAGCCGGTTCAGGAAACCGACGAACAGAAAGCCGCGCGCATCGCTCCAGCCAATGCCGTGGGTGCTCACTATGCCGAAGCCTATGGCAGCATCCCGAAGGCCATCAACACATTCCGCACGCATCCGGTCAGTGCGGCGATGGATTTGTCTACCGTGGCCATGCCTGCTGGCGGCGCGCTCGCTCGCGCTCCTGGAATAGCGGGCAAGGTAGGCGAGATCGTTTCCGACGTTGGGCGCGCGGTTGATCCCCTGTCTTCCGTAGGCCAAGCCGTCAAGGGCGTTGGCAAGGTGGTCGAGCCGATCATTTCCCACGAGGCGGGTTTCGCTTCGGGGGCGGGGGCTGAGTCGGTCCGTCAGGCGGCCAAGACCGGACGGGAAGGTGGCGCAGTCGGAGAAACCTTCCGCGAGAACCTGCGCGGGGAAGTGCCCGTCACCGATGTCGTGGACAAGGCCAAGGCGGCGGTCGCCCAGATGCGCGAGGAACGCTCGGCGACCTACAAGTCCGGCATGGGTGATGTGGCCAAGGACACTCAACCCTTGGACTTCACACCTATTCAGGAAGCGGCCGACAACGCCGTCAACGTCGGCAAGTTCAGGGGTCAGTCCGGAACCGCTGCCGCCGTGACCGTCGAGCCCAAGGCTGCGGCCGTCACGGACGAGATCAGCGGCCTCGTCAAGGCGTGGAGAGCTCTCCCGCCAGAGGAATATCATACCCCGGTGGGCATCGATGCTCTTAAGCGCACTATTGGCAATATTCGCGATTCGACCCTTCCCAACACGCCCGAGCGCGTGGCGGCAAACCGGGTTTACAGCGCCATCCGGGACGAGCTGACCAAGGCGGCTCCGGAATACTCAAAGACGATGGAAGCCTATGCCAAGGCATCGGAGAAGCTGAACGAGACGACCAAGACGCTTTCCCTGGGCGAGAAGGTCTCGGGCGATACCGCAGCCCGCAAGCTCCTGAGTGCCACGCGGACCAACGTGCAGACCAACTTCGGCGGACGGCAGAAGCTCATCAACGCCCTGTCGGAATACGATCCTACCTTGCCCGCAGCGATTGCCGGGCAGGTCATGCACTCTCCGTTACCCCAAGGGATCGTGAGCCGGGGCGGTGTCATGGCGCTGGGGTTGGGAGCCCTCAGTAATCCCGCGACGTTGCCGCTGGCGCTCACTATGTCGCCGCGGCTGGTGGGGGAGGTGGCTCATGCCGGCGGGCGGGCGGTAGGAGGCTTGCAGCGGGGGGCGAACGCCTTGCACATCACCCCGGACACTTGGCGGGCCCTTGAGCAACTGGGCTACCAGACCGGCAACATCAACGCGCTGACGAGATAGACATGGCCAGCCTCTACGTCCCCTCCCGCATCGGCAGCCCGACCGGCAACGGTTATAAGCTCTATTTCTACGAGACCGGCACGACCACGCCGCTCGACACCTATTCGCAATCCGACCTTGCGGCAGGACATGAGAACCTTAACCCCGTCGTTGCGGATGCCAATGGCCTGTTCGGCCCGATCTACCTGAAGCCTACCCCGGATTACAAGGCCGTGCTGACCAATTCCGCAGGCACTACGATCTGGACGGCCGATCCCCTCCTAACCGCGGCCGTCTCGGTCATCACCACTGAGGGTGATCTGATCGTCGGCAATTCGTCCAACGTCGCGGCTCGTCTGCCAATCGGGGCAGGCGGAAAGTACCTGAGATCGGATGGCACGACGGCCGCGTGGAGCGACCTCGATCTTGCCGATGCCACGGGTGATATTCCCGTCACTTCCCTGCCGGCGGGTTCCATCGTTCAGGAAGTCTTCGCATCGACCAATGCCTACTCGACCGCTGCCACGGTGATGCCGATTGACGACACGATCCCGACGAACGCCGAGGGCAACCAGATCCTGACGGCCACCATCAATCCGACAAACACCACCAACAAGGTTCGCATCACCGCATTGGCGCAGGTGGCAAGCGGCACGACGGTCGCCCTGGCTCTGTTCCAAAATGCCACGGCGGCAGCAATTGCCACCGCAGCCGAGTTCAATGGCGGCACGGGTGTCTATCAGATCGACCTGATCTTCGAGCATGTGCCGGGCTCGGTGTCGGCACAGACCTACAATCTCCGGGTGGGAACCGATCCCGGCCCGGTGTTCGTCAATGGCGATTCGAGCAGCCGGTTGTACGGGGGAACAATGATCTCGTTCATGCGGCTTGAAGAAATCGTCGTCTAGGAGAAAGAAATGCCCACAAGAGTAGAAGCCTCCGAAGGCTCAGTTACCGCAAAAGGTCATCAGCAAGTGACCAGCCTTTCCACCGTCAAGACGCTCACGGTTCCCGATGGGGTATCGTTTTGCATGCTGCAACCCCTCAATCAGGGGGTATGGCTGACGGCGGACAATTCGACGCCCTCATCGACCAACGGCTTTCCCGTGGCTGCCGGTCAAACACTGAAATACACCGCAGACCCCAAGCTCCTGAAGATCATAGAGCAGGCTGCAAGTGCTACGGTGAACGTCTGGTACTTCAGCGTGTGGCCGATCGGAGCGGTGTGATGGAACTCTACGCTCCCCCTCCCGGCTTCGTGCCCACCTATACGTGGGCCAACAAACCAGCGACATATCCAACCGGCCAGCCGGTGTTCATCAGCAACGTCGGCAAGGGGGCCTTGTGCTACTACGACGGGACGCGCTGGCGTCGTGTCAACGGCATTGCCAACCTCAAGACGCTCGATGCTTCGACGGGAAACATCGACAACAACGAAACCCTGGCTGTTCAATACCTGATGCCGGCCGCCTTTCTTTCGGTAGGCGACCGGATTCGCATCCGAGGCACCTTCACGAAAAGCGGAACCACAGATACCGGCACGTTTAACATCAGGATCGGTACAGCGGGCACGACCAGTGACGACCTGATAAATCCCTCCGCCGCCACGATCCTCAACGCGGCCGGGCTGAATTACGGCTTCGATGTCGATGTGCGCTTCGAGAGCGCCACGCTGGCCCGCACGATGGGCGTCAACAACGCCCAGAACGCCATTGGCTATGCGGCTGTTGTCAACAACGCCCAGGCCGCCGGTGTGGTGATCTCGAACATTTCCAATGCGCTTTATGTCAGTCTGTTCATCAAGTCATCGTCCACCAACAACACAGTGGCGTTGTCCGATGCGCAGATAGACGTGGTCGATTCGGCGGCCTGAGCGATGCCCCTTATCACTTTTGCCGACCAATCCGGTGAGGTTCCCGCGTCGGAACTGGACGACAATTTTGCGTTCCTGCTGAACGAGATCGAGACGGGTCCCCGTACCCGCCTGACCGGGGCCACGATCTACTACGTCCGTACTGACGGGAACGACAGCAACGATGGTTTGACGAACACCGCAGCAGGCGCTTTTGCGACGCCACAAGGTTGGGTTGATCGCCTGAAGCAGGAAATCGACATCGGCGGACAGGACATCACCGTCAATATCGCGGATGGCACCTATCCCAACTTCTTTATCCATGGTGGTTTTGTCGGAGCCAACCAGTCCATCCGGGTCAAGATCGTCGGCAACATCGTCAACCCGGAAAATGTGGTGATCCAGGGCACCAGCGCCGACGCCTGCCGTCTGCTCAATGTAGCGTGCTGGATCTCGGGAATGACATTCACGACGACCGGATCAGGGTATGGATTGTATGTCGGTGATCATACCGACCTTGTGTTCAGCGACATCCGATTCGGCAACGTCGTCAATGACATGCTCTTTTGTTTCAACGGAGCGATTGCAGCCGCTTCGGGTGATGTCACGGTCGTGGGAGACGCCGATTCGTTCGTACACGTCACAGCGCGGGCGCGTCTGGGTTTCGACGGCCACACGATCACCTTCGTCGGCACTCCCGCTTTCAACACCTACGTCGCCGGCCTCAACGATGCCACGCTCTCCCTGTCAGGCACGACTCTGGTAGGAGACAAGACGGGCCGTTGCCTCGTCCACAACAATGGTTTCGTCAATCTCCAGAACGCGACCGGCAAGCTGCTCGGCACCAACAATGCCTGGGAGATCGATGGTGGAGGGAACGTCGTCTATAGCCCGGTACAGGATACGATCTATGTCCGCACGGGAGGCAGCAGCCACAACGACGGCTATCTGAACACCGATGCTCGCGCATTCGCCTCGATCTCCGATGCCATGAACTGGCTCAGGGATCGACCGTACAACGCGCTCAATTCCACAACCCCGGTCATTCAGGTGCAGGATGGAACGTGGACTTCTCCGGTTACTCTGAGCGAGATTCCGTTCGTCGATCAGGTGACGCTGCGAGGAAATACCGGCACGCCTGCAAACTGCCTGCTCGACATCACCGGCAATCCCGTCATCACGGCGGGCTCGGGAACCAAGTGGATCGTGGAGGGCTTCAAGGCGCAGACGAGTTCCGGGAGCATCGTCAGCGCAGTCGATTGCGCGGCGTTACAGATCAAGAGTTTCGACTTCGGCAGTTGCACGGGCTCTCATCTCGACGTGGGGCGTAATGCCTTCGTGCAAGTTACTACCAGCTACACGATCTCCGGGGGAGCGGCCCAGCACGTAAACTTCGAGCAGGGCCGCGTGTACATTGCAGGTGCCATCACGGCCACGATCAGCGGCTCTCCAACCATTACCACGATGGTCAGGGGACAGGTGGGTGGTGATGCTCGTGTCTCTCCGACATGGAGCGGCAGCCCGGCCGTGGGCACGAAGAAATACGATGTCACCGGAAATTCGGTGCTCAATACCGCAGGCGTGACGCTGCCCGGCAGCGTGGCCGGCACGACGGGGACGGGCGGTCAGGTGTTGTGATGAGCGATGACGAAACTATCTACGTGCGCCCCGACGCCAAGCCCGGTGGAGACGGCACGGCTGAACGGCCCTTCGCCACCATTGCTGAAGCCTTTGAGTATTTGAAGGAGAGGGTTTCCAAGCCTGCCTGATGGACGACCCTCCTTCCCTTCTCGATCTGATTACCAGGCACAAGCAGGGCATCATGGGGGCCATGACGCTGTCGGCTGGCTTCTCCATGACCTACGCGATTGTTTCTGAATTCGGGGTGAAGAAAGCCTTGCAGGGCGTGTTCGTCGGCTGTGTCTTTTCAGGGGCAGGCTGGTTCTTTCTGGTTGAATATTTGCATTTGGCTGTACTCTTTGTTGTGCCTGTTGCGTTAGGTGGAGCGTACCTGCCGTTTCCGCTGATCCGCGCCTACATCCGCAGGCAGGACAAGCTGGCCGACAAGGCGCTCGACGTAGCAGAGAAGAAGATAGGTGAATGATGGAATGGCTCCAGCCCCGCTACAACCTTCAGGATGCTCTGTGGAGCCTCGCCACTCCCGCCTTATGGACGGGCCTCAGCATCGTCTCGGCCATCGGTGCCCTCGCGGTGTTCGTGTGGCTGATGCGGGACATCGGCAATCGCCGGCATCTTGGCATAAGGGGCGTGGATGCGGTGATGGTTGGACGAATCGGCTGGATGGGCGGGCTGATCCTGGGAGCGGGCGTGAGGGGCAATAGCGGGTTGCTGATCGCCTCCTTTGCGGTGTTCGTGGTGGCCGGTTCCTTCATGGGGCTTCTGACGGCAACGCGCTGGTGCGAACGGCAGGGCTCGTTTGGCTTCAAGGTCGGGCAGATCGCGGGCGAGGCCATAAATTACATGCGCCGCCCGGAGCATACGACCCTCCGACAGTAATCCACAGGTGCCTCCCTGCCCTGTGTATGGCAAGATAGGGCATGGACATCTCCTCTTTCTTTAAGTCTTCGGCCATCAATTGGGTGATCGGTTCTTTGTACCGATTTGTCCGAAATGATCAGAAAAATGACGACAAGGCACCTCCGATGGACTTGCCCGGGCATGTGGTGCTGGAGTTTACTGGTGGTAGCGTAGCGAATGCGGCGGTTCTCTCGATCGAGACTGAGAACGACAAGCCAAGTGATAGACCCATCGTCGCCGGTCCAGGACCGCTGGTCTTGGAATTTACCGGAGACTGGCCGAAAACAGACAACGCGGAGAACGCTTACATTTCCGTGGGCGACGGCGGCGGCTGCCTCCTCTCCATCAATGGCCGCTGCATCATTGCAGGTCGCAAGCTGACGGTCGAGTGATGGACATCTCCCCCCAAGGACTTGATCTGCTCATCCAGCGCGAGGGCAAGCGCAACGACGCTTATCAGGACAGCGTGGGCGTCTGGACCATCGGAGTCGGGCACACGGGGCCGGAAGTCCATGAGGGGTTGCATTGGACTGACGTGCAGATCGAAGAGGCGCTGACCAAGGATTTGCAGCGTTTCGAGGATAGCGTCAACAGTCACGTCAAGGTGCCTCTAGAGCAATACGCTTTCGATGCTCTCGTGAGCTTTTCGTTCAACGTAGGAACGGGAGCATTTGAGCAGTCAACCCTGCTAAGGCGGTTGAATCAGACTGACTATGCAGGTGCCGCGGATGCCTTCGACATGTGGCACATCCCGCCCGAGATCACGTCGCGCAGGAACGGCGAACGCGAGCAATTCAAAGGGACGGCTTTCGAGCCGCGCATTCCATGACCGACGAGCAATTCCAGAAGCTGATGGAGAAGCTGGAGGAAATCCGGCACGCGCAGGTGCCGATGTATGTCGGCTATCCAATCCAGCCCCAGCCGACCTACGACCCGACCCGCTGTAGTTTCTGTGGAGGCTATCACAGTTTGGGAGGGGTATGCCCGCATCTCTTTCCCACCCTCACTGACCATGCTCGCACATCTTGAGCCCCTTGCGGTGATCGCCGTGGCGCTGCTGGGCTCGTGGCTGGGCTCGCTTATACCTGGGGTGCTGCCATGACTGATGACATCGTGGACCAACTGAGACAATGGGCAGCGCTCAAAGTTATTCACGATGAAGACGGGATTCGGCAATCCCCCTTGAGTGCATTGCTGGAAGAAGCCGCTACGGAAATTGCCCTGCTGCGCCGGGAACGAAACAAGGCAATCTGTCTGGAATCTTTCTTTAATGCGATGGCTGCCAAGTGACCAAGGACGAGATCACCGCCATCATCGTGGTGGGGTTCTTCCTGATGTGCGTGGGCGTGGCATTCGCATCGAGGCGGTGAAGAAGTGGCTGAACACGCATCTGGTCGAGACCGCGTTCGCTATCGTGCTATCGCTCCTGCTTATCATTGGACTAGCGAGGCTGTAGTGCGTTCGGCTTTTTACGACTGCCCAGAATGCCCGCATTACAAGGGCGATGGCGTTTGTCCCTGCGTGCGCGTAGAGGATACGGACCCTTGGTATTCGCGTTGGTTCTGGAAGCGTCTAGCTTTCCTGAAGTGGCGCAGGGAAACGGCCAAAGGTTTCGGGCGTCCAATCCTGAAAGGATAACAGACCGATGACCAAAATCCTACTGTGCTTTGCTCTGGCCTTCTCGCTGGGTGCCTGCTCCACCCTCTCCACCGTCAATAAAGCCGCCAACACCCCTGTCACTGCCGAGCAGATTGCCTCGGCAAAGGACGTGGCCTATGGCCTGGAGGCGTCCTACGACGTGGCCCTGAGGCTGGCGATCCTCTATGGCAAGGAACCGACGTGCCGTGCCGGTGCCCCGCCCCCGCCGCTATGCAAGACGCTGGCCGCCCTCGAGACAATCGAGACAGGCCGGGCCAAGTTCCGCTCCGCGCTTAACCGCCTTAATCTCGTGATCCGGGACACCACGACCACGACCTCGATGCTCTCGGCGGCGATCGACATCGCCAAAGGGGCGTTCGCAGAGTACCAGCAATCCCTCCCGGCTATCCAGTAGGAGCCAGCCATGGACCCGCTTACCCTCATTGCCACTGGTCTCTCCCTTGCCAAGACATTGACCAGCCTCGCCGTGGATGCAGGCCCCCTGCTTGCCGGCATTCGGGCGTCCATCGACGGACTGCTCGGCAAGGGGCATATCACCGAGGCGCAGGCGGCCGACCTGCATGCCCAGACAGCCGCCTTGGAGAGCGAGTGGCAGGCAACTTTGGCAGCGGCACGGACGGAGCCTTAGAGCACACGGATCATTCGATCTTACTTCCCGAGGGTTCGATTCGGGTGTCGGCATTGCGCGAACGCGGATCGGCTTCGTTGGCAAGCACGTCTCGCCGGGCCTTAGCCAACTGTCTCAGCAGGGAGAGGCAGATGGCCCGTACCTGGGGGCTGGCGGTGCGGAGGATCTGCTCGATGGACTTCATGGCCTCGACCTCAGAACGAAATAGACATAGACCGTCATCGCCCCTGCAGCGAAACCCAAGCCGCAAGCGATGATGCAGGTCATCCGATCTTCCTTCCTGATGGCTCTACCTGGGTGTCTGCGTTGCGGGAGCGGGGGTCGGACTCGGCTACCAAGGGGTTCGCTTCGCCTCGCGGCTCACCGGCTGTGGCTTTCTGCAAGTCAGCCAACGCATCGCGTAGCTTGACGGCCAGAATGGGCGCGGCCATGTAGCAAATGGATCGGTAATCGTCGCGATTCTTGACCCACTCATCGGCCTTTTCCTTGATGTTCACCAGATCAAGGCCGCGTTCGTGGAGTTGCAAGACTAGCTCGCCCATCTCCATCGCCCGCTCAAAGGAAATGTCGCTACGTTCAGCCATGCAGCCCTCGCTTAACGTTGGGGTCATTGGGGTCGGCGTGATGCAAGAGACGAAAACCTGAGCAGCGGTCCCATGGCCGATTACCGGCCCGGCAAATCCGACAGCCTCGTGTGTCGTGCTGGTGCCTATAGTCGCCGCAAAAGCAAACATCAAAGGGGTTTTCTTCCTTCATGTACCCACACCATCGATGATGGTGAAATGACGCTGGCAACCACCTTCGCATGAGATGCTTGGCGAGATCGTCGGCTTGTCGGCGGGACCGCTCCAGTGCCACATGATGCCTTGGGCTGGCTGCTGCCAAACGGAGAAGCTGCATTGACCGCCATTGAAGGGGCATGTCACAAACAATCGGCCACGTGTTGGGTCGTCTGCCCGCACCTCCACGAATGCCGTGATCTTCCGTTCATCAGCCATGGGGTTCCTATCCACGAGTTCCAGCACGGCATCGGGAGAGGAGGGGGTGGGTGTCCGCTTTGCCTCGCGGTTCACCGCCTGTGGCATTCCGATCCTCTTCGATGGCATCTAAAACGTGCGCGAGCGGTTTCCAGCATTCGTGGGTTCCCTGCGCGCGAATTTCCTCGCAGAGATCAGAAGCGGCTTGATGCAAGGCGAGGGCTCGATCAAAATTACTCATGGCTGAGGCCCCGCTGTCTTCTTAGGACAATGACACTTTGGCCAGCGGCATTTGCCAGACTTGGCGGGAGCGGGAAGTAGCTGTTGGCAATCTACTTCGTCAAAGGAAGTCTGCTCAATGCGCCAGCCATAATTGGGGTCACCGCTCAATTCCCGGTGAGGGGGACGCCTCGCCCCGAACAATATCCATGTTTCAATCAGGCGAAGTGCTGCCAATAAGTCGGAAATGGTAACGTCGCGACCCGATAGGGAACTATCGCCGTGCGGCTTCATTGGGGGAGTGCTGGTCATGGCTTGCGCCATTCGCCAAGGTGCGCAAGCCTCCAGTTTTCCATGGCCTCTGCACATTCATAGGCTTCATCAATCATTGCGCGGTCACTTGCCGGCTTGGAACCCAATGTGATCAGTTCTTGCCTGCGACAAGCCCACAACCTCACGAGCTCCGGCGCATTGGGGTCGCGCGCCAGCAAAATGAACATCGGCTCGTCAGGCAGCGCGTTGGTGTAGCGGTCGAACTTGGCGGGATCGTTCTTCGTACCCATTGCAGAACCTCTTTGTGTGTCAGGTGCGAAAGGGCGCGGCACCTGCGCGCGAACTCAATTTCATCTCACTCATGGCTGGTTCCTTCGGGCTTGGCGATGAACCAACTGCACCAGTCGGTGTCTTCGGTGAAGGGCCAGCGGGCGCGACCGTCCCGCTCATCGGCCACCGGAGGCTGGGCGCGGCATAGGCCCGTCGTATCGGGCTGCGCATTGCTGTTCTGGGTGGAGTTGTCCCAATTCTTGCAATCTTCACACTTCATGGCTGGTTCCTTCTGCCTGTGCGCTCTTTGGATTCGCTTCGCCTCGCGTATCAGCCGCCCGTGCTTCTTCTGCATAGTCAGCCGAGATCTGCCTCTCGTCGCGAGGCGAAGCGAAGGAATCATTCTCCCGTCCCATTAGGTATCCTCCAGTGCTGCGCGGGCATACATGATGACGTGGCGTAGCTTTTCTTCGCCTGAGACGTAGGGAAAACCTTGCCCGCTTCCGATGCGCCGCAGCGCCTCCTCCATCCTCCTGCTGCGCGCCAGGGCGGAGAGGAGGGCGGGGAGGTGAGTGTGCACCGCCACCACGAAATCACGATTGGCTTCCCAATGCTCGCCGGGGCCTTCAAAACTGGTCACATATCGCGCCGGCCATTTGCTGGCATAATCTGGATGCGATGACTCGATCTGGTCCGTGACGTAGCCATGCATCGGCTTCACAACCCACGGCCCCGGCGTTGCCTTCTCCATCAGCCCGCTCAGTTCTTTTACGATCTCGTCTATCGAGGTCATACCCCCTCCTTCAAGACTTCGATACCAACGACTTCGCGGTGGGCGAGTGCTGGAATGTGAGCGCGCAGAAACATTTCCAGCTTCGGCGCTTCGATGTCGAATGTCTTCATCTCGCTCCATACCTGGCCACCCACGTTGGCGGCAGCCTCAGCCGATATAGATTGAACGATCACACGTAGGGTCATACCCCCTCCTCGGATTCAGTTGTGGCTACGCGTCAGCTCTGCGATGGCCTGGCGGCCTTCCTCGCTGAAGTTGGAAATGATGCGGGCTGGATCGCGGCGATATGCTTTCCAGAATGCTTCCTCTTTGCCTTTGTGCAGTTCACGATGATGCTGATTGCACAGGCTTATTGTGAGATAATCCGACACGCGCTTGCCCATGCTGCGCGGTGCCAAGGACCTCACATGATGAGCCTCATTTAGAAGGGCGGGCAATTTCCACCAGTTGTCGCCGGACAGGGCAATTACGCCGCAAATCGCACATGAACCCATCCGCACCCTCGCCAGATGCTTCTCATCCCGTGCAGGCCCCTTCCTGACTTTGGAGCGCGTACCCGCCGCCTTCCCCTTGTCCCGGGGCTTTGTTCGCTTACGCAGCATAGCGCGTCTCCCGTATGGGGATGCCCCACTTGGTCATCGTCGCCTCGATGTACTCGATCAGCTCGGACAGGTCCCTTTTGCTCATGGTGCGGGTTTGACGGCGGAGCAGGACAACGCCCCCTTCCACTCCCGGCACCGCCCGCCCCGCCGTCCGCCCCTCGTGCACATCCACCCCATGGACCATGAGGGCCTTCCAGTCCTCGATACCCATGCGCTCCCCCGCCCATTCGGGCTTGGCCTTCACAATGTCTGCAAGCAGGGCATGCAAACGGTTGTTCTGGTCAAGGTTTCGCGTCGGTGGCTTGACCACAACTTCATAGCCCTCAGGAGCTGCCCAGACGGCCGTTTGGGCGTTTCGCCGAGCCTCTGCGGTGGACAGCACGAATGGGCGGGAGGGACCAAAAGGCGTCGTCATACGTCGCCCTCGGACGGCCCCCTACTTTTGGCCTCTCCGGTGGGTGGGAAAGTGCCTTCCGGGCGGGGACGCCATATCGTGCGGCGAAGGCCATCCCGGTCGGTCTCGGAATAGGTCCATTTTGCCCATACGGAGACGGCCAGGGGCGCGAAGCTGTCATAAGCCGCCCCAGCGTGCCGTACGGTCAGGAGCGTATCTGGCGCGGTCCCGGTGCGGAGCAGGATGCGGGCGCTATCGACAACTGGCTGGTCGGACTGGCAGACAAAGGTGCCGTCTTCCAAACGCGCAATAAAGTTGCCTGGCTTTGGGGCGGGTTCGATGATGAGGCGGATCATCGGCTTGTCACCCTCTCCAGAGCCCCCAGGCGGACCTCGGTGAGGCCGTCCCAGAGGTCACGGTGCTGGAGCTGGAGCTTCTGGAGGGCCTTGGCGTTGCGGTCGTCCCATTCGAAGATGTCGGTGTCGAGTTGCACCATGCCGAGGAACGCAGCCTGCTCCTTGACCCAGCGTTCCGCCCCGCTCTGCACGTCCTTGTCCGCGGGGGGTAGGCTAGGCTTGGCAGGCTCAGGTGTACCATGCTGCTTCAGCAGGGCCTCCAGACGGGCGTATTCGTGCTTGGCAATGACTGAGGTCTTGCCGCGCTTCTCGATTTCCACCCAAGGGCTCGGCAAATGGTACAGATACCGGCCTATTCCCCAGCGAACCGCAGCCCGCTTGAAGGCATCGGACAGAGCCCCCTTCTCGGCCTCGATGTCCGACTGGCCAGCGCCATCGGATTTAGTCACCCAGCCGTCGCCAACCCAAACGTCGATCTCGCAGACGGTGATTGCACCAACATGGCTATAGCGGCACTGCCAGCCGCTAGGGCCGCAGACCGCATCCAGCCGGTCCATCACGTCCCTGGCATCGAGGTAGGCCAGCGCCATGCCCCGCTCACCGGAGACGGAGCCGACACGCCATGAAACTGCGCTCGGCGGGAACGGCGCGGCAAGAGCCTTGAAGTCTATAGTCATGCTGATCTCCGGCCGCGGCGACCCTTAGCAATCATGTCGTGGATGTTGTCCGCCTGAGTTCCAAGCCACAGGTGGTCAGGGTTAATGCAAGATCGAACATCGCATTTATGCAGGACCTGAAGCCCTTCCGGGATCGGGCCATGCTTTGCGATCCATGCGAGTCGGTGCGCTTGATAGGCTCGCTTCTTATATCGAATCTGGCCGTATCCAGTGGCATTCAAGAACGCAAGCCAGAGACGGCAGCCTGAGTTCGGCTCAGGTATTGAGCGATGTTCAAGTATCGCGTCCAACGGCCACCCGTCAGTATTCCCAACCCCCTTCATCGAAAGGGAGTAAGCGCGACTTTTCCTCATGGCCTGATCCCCATTTCCTCGTCTAGTTCGTTGGTGAGCGACATCGCGAGATTTGGGCGCACGGCGTATTCAGTTCCTGCTGGCCCATCAACGATGTCGTGGTGCTCGACCAGAAAGGCGCGGATGGCCTCCAGCAATTCGGTGCTGATGGGGTAGTAGGGCTTGTCGGTCATAGATGCTCCACCTTCTTGCCGAGATGAAGTTTTCCGGCTGTATCGCGAGAGATCAGGTCGCCTCGCTCCAGCTTCCTGCCGAACAGGTAGTATTCGTTGTCATCAGGGTTGTAGAGCAACGAGACGCCGTTCTCTGCGCCGCAGAAGGTTTGCACGGCGTGTATGTTGTCCTCGCGCTCATAGACGATAGCGTCAATAATCTTGATG
>Ga0247674_1000043_pt1 | contig 18950 bp, 26 predicted proteins | sample CNK15_metaG_FD_183044 | JGI IMG/M metagenome (GOLD analysis project Ga0247674, IMG submission 183044) | Soil microbial communities from Purdue University Martell Research Forest, Indiana, United States - CNK15 | ecosystem: Environmental > Terrestrial > Soil > Temperate forest > Bulk soil...
TGGCTTACTGAACTTCTCGTGGACATCCATGAGCCAGCTGAACAAGCGGTCATGTGACTTCTTGCCTTCCTCGCGGATCTCCGGCTTGGCATCAGCAATCTCAAAGGCCTTGTCGGCATGGCTGCGGATTTGCTTATCGTAATCGGCATGCTTGGCATGCGGCGTTGTTTTTGGCATGTTATCCTATATAGGTCTTGTTATCTTGCCTCTTGCCGGATGGCTTGACGGCGTCACATTGCTGTACCACTAGCTCAAACGAATCAGCATCGGCTGGGGAGATTCTGACGTTGACACCTCTAAACGACAACAACCTCGGGTTAGAGGCATTAGAGAATGTCAGCCTCGAAATCGCTCCATCGGTGTGATCGATGCAGTACCACTTGAAATTGCGCTTCTCAAAAATCGAATACAAGTAGAGTCCGAAGGCCGTATCATCTTCCCCCTTAGATGTAAAGATACCGCCTATTTCATGCAACAATTTATCCGTTAATGCAGTCTTAGCAATTGCTACTTCGTCCACTGACGGTGATGTTATTGATACGAGCATTCATACTTTAGTAGCGGTTTCTGTGAGATAACCGTAATACGCAATACAAAGAGCTTCTGCCATGCCATCTGAGGGGACACGGCAGCGTTCAGGAATCAAATTCACAGTAGAAAACTTCTGTTGCGCCCACGTAATGGCTGCCTTCTTCTGGATCACCTTGCGCTTGGCCTTATCCTCGATGTCCATGCCCATGTAGACGTTATCGGCAATGAGCGTTTTCTTCTTCCAGGCCTGGGGCGTTACGTATTTCGTCTTTATATGAAGGGCGCCCAGGACACCTTCTAGTTTACCTAAGTTACGGCCGAACTGGAAACTAGAGGCTACGCCTTGACCAGGCATGCTATGTACGTTTTCAACATACACAACTGTGTCTACGACAGAACCATCATCTTCAACTCCATCTGGCCCAAGCTGTGAAGACAACCAGAACGTTAGGCGGTACAGATCGATTTGGTTGTCTTCATCTAGTGGTGTCGGTATGGCTCTTACCCCTTCATCTGTGATAAGAGCTATACCACCACTGGCTCCGGGATCGCAGCCAAATATACGCATTACCGCTTCGGTGGAATAAGGATGGACTCAGCTTGAGCCCAGATGTCGCGGACTGAGTAGATTGAAGACACCAATTGGAACTCTGAAGGCTCCGAGACGCGCTTCATGGTGTTCAAATTGTAAATAGCCACACCTGGTTCAGCGTTGCATGGTACGATCAAGTCGGAACCATTAACGAAGGCCACGGCGTCTTGCTGTAGGTCTTCATCACTCCTGGTCTTGAGGGCGTTGATGATCTTCTGGATATAGATCCATTTGACCCCGCCGACAAGCATAAGGAGCGCCACCATAGAGATGACGTAGACTCTCAACAGCGGACCGTCGTAGTCCTCACCACCAACCATATCGATACAGGTCCGGAATTCCGCCTCGTGCTCGGCCATGTTCGTTGACGTCAGATACTTGATAACCAAGTCTGGGGCAACTACTTCGCCTTGCGGCTGCACGATGTCATTGAAATTCACCATGACTTACACTCTCGGGCAAAGCTTAAAGTCCTGCTCATAAGCGATGATCTTGCTGGTACGATCTGCGGCGGTCTCCAGTACGGGGCGGGGGCCACCACGGACTTCCATACCATGGTTGGGGGCGTTCTTCTTGACCCAAGTATCATTGAGGTCATTCTTCACCCCTGGTGAGCGGATGTAGTTAATGACGTCCGAGGGACTAGCCTTCTCGGGGACCGGCATCTTAATGGTAACAACGAATGTGCCCACGGGCTTATCTGGGGCGCTGACTTCATAGGGGAATGATAGCATCTGATTCCTTATAGTGGTTCAACGGGAACATACAGTAGTAATGTCAGTTGTCAATATCTCATTGTAAAGCCTTTATCAATCTTCATTTGTGTCAACTTCATTGAGGAACTCCAATCCCTTGGGCAGCTTCCATAGGTGAGTACCTAGACAGGCTAAACCGCTAACCGGCTGAACCTCAACTCCTTTATCGGAAGCAACAGCTACTTGTCTCGTAGTAAACTCTGAACGGATCACTTTGCTGATCTCACAGAGACTCTCCATTTGAGCTTCATGTCTCTCGGTCTGGGATACGATGAACTTCTCGATATGGGCCAGGACGGTCTCGCTGAACAGCCATTCGAACTCCTGGAAGGTCTTCCATCCCCTTGGGGTAAGGACGAACCGCATGTTCCTGTTACTGATAGCAATACGCTCTATCTTAGGTGCGGCTACCTCTGCCTCGTAAACCATTGAGAATCTGTCTATACACCACTTTCCGTTCTCGCTAGTCACTGAGACCCATTGCTTGGCATTAATCCGATACAGGTTCCAGAACGTGCCACCTAGGGATCTACAGGTTTGCATCAACCGCTCTCTGGCCTTCGAGGTAAAGTCACCGGCCAATAGGCCTATGAACCTATGATCGTCCTGGTGATAAGAAAATAGCTTATTGATTAAATTGGGACCGATAGTCTCTGGAAGATCATATGGTGGACTGCCGGTTAAGGTTATTTCGTCGTCAATTAATTCAATAACACCGTTAGTCATCGTCTCGGCGTTCTTCATCGTCGTCATTATACTTTCTCTTTGTGCTGCGCTTAGCACACATCAGGTCGTCACGATCCCGCTTCTTAGGAGTTTGACCGTACTCCAACTGGAACCTTGCCAGTGTAAGGGAATCGACTTTGCAGTTCGACATTTTTGCGAGTATTTTCTTGAGTACTTCATCCATGCTATAACTCATATAGGCTATAGACTTAGCGTATACCTCAGGCTTAGTGTCTGGGGGTAGCTCTTCGATGCAGTTGTTCAACTGGAACAACGCCGACCTAATCGCGGTGTGCTGCGACCGACTCAGGGTCTTGAGGTACCGTATAGCTGTTCTTATGGCTTGGATGATTCTACTATGTTCCGCTGGTAGCTCTGCATTTAGCCTAGCGACATACTGTACTTTGATGTCGCCATCGCGGTACTTGATGTCTTGTTTGATGACGGTTTTCTTACGGGCCATACTAAATCCCATCGAGTGAAAGGGGCATGCGGTCGTTGATCTTGACATTATCTAAGTCTACAGTGACGACGGATTCAACGGCGAAGTTGACCTTGCGTCCCTTGACGACTGCTAAGATATGCTCGGATCTCATTAAACTTGCTAGAGACGCTAAACCGTCTTCATTGATCTCGTAGTCGAAGACGTGTGGTCTAGAACCGTCCGCTAATGCGAATGCGAACACCTTTTCCGGTGACTCCGCAGTCATGGCCATACCGCCGAAGATCACGGTGCTGGGGATCTCACCTAACTTAGTTCTGCTTAAGTGCATTGCTGTGAATTAATCAGGAGTGGCTTGCCCGGCACATTACGCTCTATGACAAACAGGTCGCCTCCCAGGCGTTTGGGGAGAACCATCAAAACTGACACTGGGGAGATACCATTGAAGGGGTCAATGATTTGAACCGGCTCAAATCTCAGAACCCATCTCTCAGTCATATCTCTACGGAACTCAAAGGACTCCAGATATGAGATACAGAACAGGGAATCAGCCTTTGATATGCCTTGAATTGAATGAAACCATGAAGCAGTAGCATCCCATGGTGGTGTCACATACAGTGGGTCCGGTGTTATATGCGACACCACTGGTACAGGCAGGTTCCGAGCCCAAGAACAGAGATCAAATAGAGATTTATCCATTCTAAGCTGCATATAAGCAAGACCCGGTATGATCCAACACATTCCTGGGTCCAAGCGATCAGGCGCCTTGTGGTATTGCTCACTATGCCGTGGAACATCGGTTAATACCTTTCGCTCACCTTGATGAGGCTTCGGCAGTGGGTCGCTTTGCAGGAGCTTTGGGGGCTCCTTTGTCCATGCTAGATCTTCCATTGATCATCCTGATATACGAGGCTGGGCAGGCATTGGAGTTCTTCATACAATCTATGCAATCATTGTCAAGCCCGCTTGGGCATTCTGGCCCCTCTTTGTGAAGCTTGTCGTACCGGGTCCTCAGCTTCAGGATATCGACGTTACGCTTCTTCATGTTCTTAGAGATCTGCCACTCCGATATATCTGTTTGTCCCTCTTCACGTTGTGATGGAACCAGTAACCCCGAAATCCTCAAGCCAAGAAAGACTTTGGGTTCGAAGTTGTAGTTCATCCTTTTGCTGAACCCGATTTGATACGCCAAGTACGACAGGAACTTCTCCGGAAACTTCTTTACCAATACATGACCAGCAGCCGTACCTGATAGACACAGGAACGAGAACTGTTGCCCTTTCTCGGTATCACGCCATACGGCGTCTTTAATCGCTATGATTTCTAAGGGGGTCCACTCCGGTACGACGACGTACTGAAATACTGGAACCACTCTAGCTTCCAATTCAAGGAGACGAGCCGCTATTTGACGTGACAGCAAATCCGCTGTCTTAGCAGTCATCACTTGGGATTCATACTGCAATATCGTTGGATAGACATTCTCGAAGATATCGGAGCGATCAAGGATGTAGTCTGCTCTGCGGGCAAGCTGTAGGGCTACATCCTTGGTTATGATGCTGTTCTCAAAAGGTAGAAAAGCGCTCAACAGGTTAGCTGAGTTCTTCTCTACCTTCTTGAGTTCACGGGCTTCACTCATTCAGCTAGCATCTTTACTATATCGTCGGTAGTTACACTTGGATGCCGCAGGGTATACCTAATAGTCATGAGATGTTTGCCTAACTCATTGCGGCCACCGATCTTGTTGACCCCAGCTATGCAGTCTTCTCTATTGGGATAGGCGATGCCCCAGAAGCTGTCCTTCCACCAGTTACCCTCTTCGATCTCGGCTTTACCGGTGTCTAAGAGCTTCTGGGCCAGGTCTGGGTTATGACTGCCGAACTTGGATTTCAGACAGGCATACATGACATCGAGTTTGATGTCTTCCCAGTCCTCGCGGAGCTTGACCTTCATACCGGCCTTCTTAGCTTCCTTTGGGGTCAGTTCAGTAAACGTCTCCCGTTGGCCATCATCTAGTGTCTTCTGTGCCTGGTATGCGGCTTCAGAGGACGGATACCATAGACCATCGACCCATACCATACACTCATGGAAGTTAGACAGCCATCTGTAATCACCGATCATGCAATGAATTAAGTCAGCCATGTGTCTTTATTGCCCTATTGGGATTTGGGACTGGCCAGCTCTCTACGACAGACTCATGCGGTGTATGTGGCTTATCCAGCATGCAGTTCATGACATCCATGATCCTACCGTCCTGAGTCTGAACTTCTGACATAATACCATTCTGCGTAAGCACCCTCACCAATATAGGTGGCTGGTGATACGTCGTGAACTCACCTTCCATCATTCCTCCGAGTCTTTTGTTTCTTCCAGTAGGATCTGCAACGGTTCAATAACAGATTGTAGTGCCGACTTAAGATTGGCAACGTGTTCCCGGAACTTCTTCTGGGCGCTATCGCTGTCAAAGCCTCTCTTCGTCATTTCCTTCAATACGATCAACACATCTGGGACCTCAGTAATAGCACGGCTGATCAGCTTCTCCATAGACGCCAAAGTCTTCAGAGGATGCGGGATCTCCATGGGCTCAGCGCGAGCCACTGATGCTGGCTTCTTTGCTGGTTCCTTCTCGGCTTTAGCATCTGGCTTAGTCTCTTCTGGGGTGCCGGCTACGGGACCATCGCCTTCACCTTCAGCTGGTGGAAACCCTGAGGTATCCTCCTTGGCTGGAGCAGCAATCTTAGCGATGGTCTCAACGGCCTTACCGCGGGCCTCTTCCTTAATGATGGCGTCCAACTCTCTGGTGCTAACGATGGTGCCATCGGCATTAGCTAGACGGGCTACGACCTTAGCGCGGAACTCCTCGTCTAAGACGAACAACGACTTAGCGTGAGTGACAGTAAAGCCTTGCTCAGCTAGGGTCATCAGATCGTCTACATCGGGGTAATCCTCATAAATACTGCGTGCCCAATACAGGAACCGCTTGCCGTCCTTGATATCAGCTAACAGACCTCTCTCGGCTAGATCTTCTGTTAGCTGGTCAACGGTACGCTCACCATAGGTGTTACGCTCGGCACCTTCTGTGAAGGTATCGAATAGCTCACCGATATTGTGGTATCGCTTGAGGTTATCGGCTTCACCGCCGCGATATGCTGCGGCAAACTTATCTAGAAGTGCCTTATAGGACTTATCGGCTACGCTTAATGCTGACATTCATTCTCCTTGGTTATAGCAGTTTGCTCTCGTAATTATCACCGAACTGATTCTTGAAGTAATCCTTAAACGGCGCTACATGTATAGCTACATTCCCTATGGCATTGGGTATACAGATATATGGGGTTCCTCTGGGCTGCCAGTTTGTCATGATTTGTCTTCCGTACTCATGATGCTTAAACACCATGATATGGCTGATATCATCTAACTTCTCACCACTCACACTGGGTCCAGCTAAGAAAGTGTCTAGTAACACCGACTTGTCGGGGTTCAGCAGGAAGTCGCTAAAATTGTACTTGAAACAACGAGTCGTCCACAGATAGACGTCGTCACTAGCTAGTACGTTCGTAGTAATCCAGTCACTGCCAAACGCTGGTCCCAGGTCGTTCTCCAATTGATTGATCTTAGCTACCGGAATGCCGAGTTGCTTGAGAATCAGCTTCGAAGTTGATACGTCAAAGTTCTCAAGCTTCTCGGCTTCGGACAGTGACCCGAAAGCCGAAGCTACGGGATCGCCATTGGTCTCACCCATATCAGTCTCTGTCATCCTCTGGTTCCGGCTCTACGCCGTTATCGTAGATATCATCTTCAAAGTCTTCGGGATACTGAATCGGTGACGTTGGTACTTCTGGAATATCGACGGTGCTACGCATCGCTTTCCTCTGCTGAGCCGAGTTCGATATCGGCTTCTTGGACGTCGGGATATTTAACGATTCTGAGGAATTTTGAGATCTTCTCACGGACTTCTGGATTGGCTTGGATAGCCTTACCGAAATCAGTAAACGAAGCCTCCTCTAAATTAAGCTCGGCACACTTGACGACGTTGGTCTTGAGCTGCGTAAATGCTAGAGCCGCCTTGAGACGATCTCTGTCATAGGTGTGCAGTACTTTGTCGTTGTAAATCATCTCAACCAATAGACGGCCTAGGGCACCATCCCAGTCGTACCACATCAACTGCTGGGTACCACCGTCCTCGGCATCGAGGTACTGCCATAGAACGTCTACAGCTAGCTGCCGGTGATCCGGTCCAAGGCATGAACGCTCGGTCTGTAGCCACAGGGTATAGCCCTCAACTGGCGGTCCCTGTACACGGGCTCCAGTATGGCTGGCCTTGTCTACTGCGGCGCCCTTACGGACTCGGAGATGGACACTGCCTTGATACGATGAAATAGCCGCACCGGACTCCTTATACGCTGGACCACCGTAACCCGGAGGAGCGCTGAGATCCTGTACTAAGTGTTGGACATAACCGATATTAGCTGTGGTACCAATTAGACCGGTACCCTTGAAGAATCTCGTGATCTGGGCTGCTTCAACGGGGAATGCTCTGGCGTCAGCGGATCCTTCTTTCTTGATCTTCTCCGCAGTGGCGTCCGAGGATTTACCGTTAAGCGAGTCAATGGTAATCAAAATCGGAATACGCTGGCCCTTGGGGCGATCAGCGACCTTCTTGGCTCTCTTGATGGCAGCAGTGACCATGCTCTGCCATTCCTCAACTGAACCGGTCTCCTTGAAGATACGGCGGGTCTGTGCCAACTTCTCGGTCTCTGGATCGAACTTCGTCAGCGCTTCCAACATTGAAGCGGACGTCTTACCTTCATTGTCGAAGGCAATATGCATACCGCCGGCTCGGAGATACCAGTTACCGATGTCCATCAGTAGTGTTGACTTAAAGGACTTCGGCAGACCTGATACACCGATATGCCGTTGACACGGTAGCACGTTAATACCGCCGACTAGCCATTGAAAGGCCAGATGTGGGATCAATGGCCCGAAAGTGTGTCCCGCGTGATCCCCTTGGAGATATGCCGTTGTACTGGCACCCTCTTTGTTGAGATCACCGATTAATGATTTCGTGATATCGTCGATATCACTGACTGGAGTAGCTTTAGCTCTTGCCATGGGTTTCCCTATAGTCCTAGTTTTTGTAACACGTTAAATGCTTCATAGTCAGCGTAATTGTTATGTAGTCTACGTAGCAGTCGCTGTATGTCTTCTAAACCTAGAATAGCAGTTTTGGTTGGATCAAATCCTACTTTATTCACGTCTGGAACTTGCATGTCGATAATTATAGCATCACTGGTATGGGCCGTGATTTTCCATTTGGCCTCTAATACATCGCAGACGCTGTACTTCACACAGCTCCTTATTGAAAGTGTTTGCGCAAACACGAACACCGCCCCAGGGAAGTCCTGAGGCGGTTCGGTGTTTAGTGCTTAGGCCAAATCCGTCAACATCTTCTCGTACTCTTTAGCCATTTCCTCTGGGCTCTTGACCTTACCGGCACCGCCTGCTGCGGCTGCTGCCGTAGCGGCTGCCGCTGGTGGTGCTGCCTCATGAGCCTCTGATTCTGGTTCAGGCTCCTCGGTCAGTACCGGTGCTCCGGTGTCCAATGCTAGTTCTTGGCCAGTAACTGCCTTATTCTCGGGCGCCTTCGGAGGCGTCGGCTGCTGAACGGCAGCGGACGCTACTGAAGCAGCTCGACTGTTGCTAGCATACATCGCAACCTCGTCAGGGAATACGAACTCAACGACATCACGGCCATAGAGCTTGATCGCAATAGCGATGCACTCCGCCATGGTGTAGCGCTTGATCGCCTTATCCCACGGGGTCCACAGCTGAGCTGCTTTATCCGCTGGAATCGGGATCTGACGGCCTAGCTCGACTTGATACATCGGGACATGACGACCCTGTGATGGATCCTTCGGCAGACCCTTGACGATAATGGTGTAACCATCCTTGGGGCTGAAGATATCCTTGCCCTCTTTGGCGCATTGTGCCGCTAGCTCGAATAGCTTGCCAACTGCCGGCTTAGTCAAGCACAGTGCCTGACGGGTACGCGGCTTATCAAAGGCCTTGCTATTCAGCGACAGACCGACGCCTTGAATGAAACCATTCTCAGCGGCTCGGGGTAGATAGCTGAACGAACCTTCACCCTTGGGGTTCTGACGGGGCAGCAGGAGATCTGAGATCTTGGCCTGAAGCTCCTGAGGAACCTGGTTCTTCTTCACGCGGTTCTTGATACGGATATATAGACCGCTGAAGATATAGCTGATCGCATTCATTTCCGGAGTCGCATCAGACGGACGGCAGATACCGTTGAACTTCGTGGAATTGCCGGCGTTGATGAGGACCTCTTCGAGAATGATGTTCGATAGGTCAGGACCTCCTGGGGTCATGCTCTTAACCATTGGTAGAGCTAGACCATCGACATATTCTGGAATTGGGCGGAACTCAGTAATCCCTGAGGTAGTAGGCTTAAGGACGCCCAGGGTATTGTCGTGGAAGCACTGCTGGTAAAAGCCCTTTTTCTCAGTGCTGCTGGAGTAAGTAGTCATTTTGTTTCCTTGTTTTTAAGGTGGTTCATGTGTGTTACTAGCCACATAGCTAGCAGCACTGACCACCATACCGTTGAACCAATAAAGTCAAGACTAAGCTGCCTTCTTCTCTTTCTCTGACCATCTGGTAAACACTTCGATGTCTACGTCCAAGTGATGGTTTGTGCCGGGGATCTTGTTTGCTGTTGACATGCAGAGCTTGATTACGGCCTTGCATTTCTCGACATCCTCGATCTTGCACTCAATGAGGAAAGCATCGTGAATCGGTAGAATTACCTTGAAATCAATGTTCTTGCCGGCTTCAGTCATGTACTTGAACCTGTAGAAGTTCTTACCGGCTTGAGCCAGAAGATAGGCCACTAAGCCTTGTAGGTTAGAGTTCATGGCTTCACGACGTACCGCAGCCTGATGCTTAGCCGATAAGTTACGGATCCCTGGGAAGTACCTTCTTGCTCCGAAGGCGTTTTCCAGGTATTCATGCTCAACGGCAAAGTCAGCATTACCCTGTAGCCACTTCCATGCCACCGGGAATATCTTAGCGATATAGTTGATGAGGAGCTGGCACTCATCTTTAGTCGTAGCAACGCCCTGAGCGCCAATCTCACGGGCAAGTGCTGATGCGCCTCTTCCGTAAATCAAACCGAACAAAATAGCCTTAGCCACTACTCTGAGGGAGTCGTGATTCTTCTTAAACGCTGTTTCCCACTTCTTATATGCCTCTTTAGCGCCTGGGGCGTTATCGTCTAATTGCTTCAGCAGCTTCGGCAATTCCTCTGCCTCGGGTAGCTTGAAGTTGACGGCGGCTACTTCGGAGTGAATATCACGGTTCTGGGCAATGACTTTGATGAGATTAATATCACCACTACAGAATGCCCATGACCTGATCTCAGCGTTCTTGAAATCGACTTCAATGAGGACGTATCCCTCGGGGGCAGTAACACAGGACTTGAACTTCGTCTGATGGATCTGATCGTCTTCTTCTATGCGATCTGGTCCTTCGTACCTCGGGAGATCCTTATCGGGATCACCGTTGAAGGCACGTCGTTCATATTCCTTAATCGGGAGACCGAACTTGTGATAGACCAGTGCTTCGAATACCGCAGCTTCCTGCTTCTTGACCCAGGTCTGTAGATTCGTCTTTTTTGACGTATATCTACCTGTAGCCGTTAACTGTGAGAAGTGCGATGTTACTCTGCCGTCATTACGGATGTTTTCAGCGAAGCCGTTACCATCAACGGGGACACCGAAGTCATTCAATGTGATCGGTTTAAGACAAGATGACAACATCTTGCCCAATACACTGATATGCCGTAGTAGCACCAATGAGGCATTATCGGGATGCTCATGGGTCAAAGCAATAATGGCATCTACTTCCGTAGACGGGGTGCTATAGGCTTCTTGACCATCAGCTACAACAAGCTCCCAGGCTTTAGGATACTTATCGGTGTTGTACAGCGGTTCACAGTCAAACAGTACTGCCCCATCTGGACACTTAGCTGCGGCCTTGTCACGGTCTTTGTAGACGTGCTTGTTGAACAGCAAATACGCCATGTCGCCTTTGGCTGTCGGCTCAAAGGTTGGCCACTTAATCGCTACTCTCAGCTTTTCGAGTAGTTCACAGTAGACCGGGTGGTATTCCTCACGGAGTTCCATGCGGCGTTCATCATCAATCAACAAGCCGTGACGCTCAACATCCAGTAAGTGGAGACTTGCCCACGTCGTGGTGTTGTAATACAAGTGCTTCAGCTTGGGGAACCTATCGAGTTCCTTTTCAAGCAGCTCAGCGACTTGCCAACTGTAATCGGCATCTCGGAGACCATATGGGATCAGAATAGGAAGCGGGACATCACGGTAACCGAACTGTAATCGTTTCTTCTTCTGATTACCGGATAGCCATTCCTCTAGCTCTCTCCAATAGGCCCCAACTTCAGGTAAGTACTGTCTGACGAGGTGGTCTAGACCATGACTATCATCACCGTGCAACAGGTAATGTACCAGCATGGTATCGAAGCCGTCAGCTATACGACAATCGATGGAGGCACCATTGCGGGCGAACTCCTCGGTATCAACACGCATGTGTTGACCACCGATCTGTATCTCTTTAGTAAGAAACAGCTTAGTAAGAGCTATCCATATCCTGCGCTCATCGGCATCACTGAGGAATTTGACACCACACTTCATCTCGGGACGAACTATCTTCTTCTTTGTCTTACGGACACCGTCCTTATTGGGTTTCCCATAGGGAACCTCAACCTCGTATGGTGCCTGTTCCACTTGATCCCTGAGCTTAATAAACGCCGCTCTACCTTTACCCCAGGCTAGCTGTACCGAGAGGGTGTAGCGGTACTCCTCACGGGCGACGTCATTACCGAACTCAGTATCGAAGATGAGCCGCTTTGGCTTCTCCGCGATGAGCCTATCACACAGCGCCTCTACGGCATCAGCACTGTCGAGTATCAAATACTCTTCAATCTTAGGCTTCTCAATGACTACATCATTAAGTACTGATACAGCACGCTTTAGCTCGCTGCGGAATACATCGATATCGGAGTAGCCACTCATGAAACCTAAATGGCTTACAGTAGCGATGACTTTACACCGGTGGCCGTTCTCGAAGTGCTTACTCAAGTCCAAGTCAAGGACGTCACCACGGACGGTGTCTAGTTTGGTCTTGTCCCCAAATAGGTGGGACAGCATTTTGGCGCCACAGACAATAATCACCTTGGGCTTACAAGCCTGGATATCGGCCAGCATGTATGTCGAGTTGGCTTTAAGGTGCTGGGGCTTCAGCGACTTCAAATGAGCCGGTAAAGCAAATCTGGCACCGTGAGTGACTATGACGTCATTCAAGTTGATACCAGCGGCCTCTAGCTCGTTACGCATGAACGTACCGGCTTCCGACGCCGGGCTCAAACCAACACCGCACTCGATGTCTTCGTAGCTCGGCTTCTCCGTAATGACCATAACCGGCATGCCGGTCTTCCAGCCTTGGCGCTGATTAATGAATTCTGAGTAGTCCTCGTCATCGAGGGGTATGCTTGATCCTACGCCACCCATCCATGTTGCTGGTAAGTGAACCGGATTACCGGGACACTCCAGTTCGGGGAGCGGTAAGGATTCACTACAGACCTTGGCTAGAAACGCTTCTGGGCTCAACGCGGGGAAGGCACTGAGTCTATATTGATTATGCAGTTCAGGTAATTCCACGCGAGGCCTCTCCTATAAGTTTGCTCATGACTGACATGCCGAGATCCGCTGGGTCAGGCACTTTGACTTTTTCACCGTTATTACTTCTGCGCCCCAGTTCCAGTAGTTCCATGGGCCAGCGAATCATACGTGCCGGGATCTTCAATCTGCGGTCCAGCTTCTCCTTGAGCTGCTGGGCAAATACGGTCTTACCACCTCTTTCTCTGGCATCAGGGACGAAGGTCTCTGGGTCAGTGGCGATAATAACAGATGACCACCTCGATGTTATGTAGTCCAACTGCTGATTCGTTATGGTCTTACCGAAGAGTGCAACTCCATTGGGTCCACAAGCAATTGCTGAAGGTATGCCCTCCGCAATGATTGGGATGTCCATTGAAGCAACCTTATCACCGTTATACACCGGCTTAACACAACCCAAGGGGATGTACCACCGGGGATTCTCATCGGTAATAGTACGTCCCTGCCAGAATACTAAGTCACCATTGAGCATGACCGGGAAGATAACACGATTAGCGGAGCGGGGATACAACGGATCTGCTTCAGCGGTGAAGCCGACACCGTAATGCTCCGATAGGTAATCCGGCAGGAGATTACCACTGTACTGCTTCAGCACAAAGGCCCTAGCCGGGTGGTCCTTTGGTAGAGTACCCAGGAGCTGGAACCCCTTTGGCAGTGCTACTACTTTAGTCTCCTTGATCTCACGGATCTCAGTCACCTCTTCTGTGGTGCCACTTATCAGCAGGCCGATCTTGGCCATCTCGATCTCTGGTAAGAGAGGCTTCCAAAAAGTCTCTTCGCGTACCGGGCACTCTTCGTTGTAACAGTGCGCCAACTCGGTTCTGCGGTATTGACTCAGCGGAGGCTTCTCTAGCCAGAGATATGAGATCGACAATCTGCCTTTGGTGTCACCACAAATAGGACAATCGACACCATAGTTCTCACCGGCCTGAATGACTTCTGAGGTGCCGTCTCTGTGGCGGCGCTCTATGCGCTTGACGTTTTCATTGGTAATGCGCACCTTGCCAAAGCGCGCATGTAGGACCTCGTAGAGAGGCTTGTTCAACATACGCTTTCCTTGGTTAGTTAACGACGTCTTCAACCAGCGTGATTACGTAAGTCTGGCCTTCGACAACATATTGAAACGCTCTATTCTCTAGACCGCACTTAACTTCGTATTCAATAACTTTAGGCGATATCTCTGAGGCCATGGCTGCATAGATACGCCGCTTGAATTCCTTAATGGCATCCTTCTTCTGACCATAAATAATAATCTCAACAGATTTGGCGATAGTTATCAGATTTACTAGCCAAATCTTTTGTTTGCGTTTTGCCATGTTGTCCTTAGTACAGCAGCTCTGTGCGGATCTTGATCTCACCGTCGTACTGATCTTCGTTATAGAAGTACTCGTCGTACTCATGTGCTTGCTTGAGTGTCTCTATGACTTCACCGTCTGTCACTTCAGAGCCTAGGACGCCAATTACAGCATAGTCGAAGTCTTCAATGGCATCCTTCTCTTTACGGAATAAGTGTATCCATTCTTCATCTTCACGTCGATGTGTTACTACCCATACTCTTGTAGGGTTCTTTATTAGTTTCTTCTTAGATTTTGCCATGTCATTCCTCTGGTAACTGGTTCGGCTTAGCCTTGTCAACCTTAGGGGCAAGCCTATTGGACTTCTGTTGGATCTCGAACTGAGCACTGCAATCGACGAACTGACTCAGTTCGCCTCTGAGCTTAATGGGAATCTTCACGTCGGGGATGTCATCACGGGCCTTAGCGATCTTGAAGATCGAGATGCCGGTGTTGACGTCTCTGGGATTAATGATGAAGGCGTACTTCAGCAGCTCAGTAAAGGCATTGCAATCGGCACCACAATAGTGATCGTTCTCAGCGCGGGGACCCATCTTGAAGTTCTTAGACGCCATTTGATGGCTAATCGAGATAATGATGTTATTCCTAGCGGCGCACTGAGCTACTTCGCCTTGTAACATCTTGAGGGCGTCATACTTAGACTTCAGGGCCTTGTTGCCACGTTGCAACATGCGATCAGCTATTGGACCAGCCCAATCGATATAGACATAACTTAAATCGTTGTTGCTCAACTTCTTAGAGTTGATCTCGCTGATAATGGTGTCGATATCGCCGCTGTTCTTGATGAGATCCAAGACGTGAACATATTTGTCAACAGCAGCAAACCGCTTGGCCATAGCCACAGGATTGCTGGATGCCTTAGTGACGACGTCTAAGTCATCTTTAGCGGCCTCTAATTCCGTTGTGGGCACCCCAGTGGCGCACGCGATAATTCTACGTTTAACAGCCTTTGACAAGCCTTCCTCAGCCAATACCAATAGGGTGTGCCTCTCCTGTAGCGCCTGGGCTACAGCCAACTGGATACCAAGGGCGGTCTTACCGACAGCTTGACCAGCAATAAGAGCTATACCGCAGCCGTTGACTGGACCCTTACCATTTCCCAGTCTGGCGTCTAGCCAGGGGATACCGGAGCTGACTCGCTCACCAGCGGCTTCGTCTGGAGTCGAGATGATATTGTTAAACGACACTCCTCCAGAGATCGCAGCTTGCTTAGCCTCGATATCCTGGATCTGCTTACCAAGGCCTTCCATGGTCTTGTTGGTCAAAGCAGTATTTAGGAGATCTTCCATTGCTGGGCGATGTATGCACCGTTCGGCAATAGTCTTGATCATGCCTCTGACATGGGGCTCACTACGGGCATCTACGTTGGGCCTGTAGCGCTTGAACTGTGCGAACTCCTCTTTGATGTCGTCTATGGCATCTGGGAGACCACCAAGGGATAGCGAACAGAACCTGGCGATTTCAGCGATCAAAACACCGTCATCGGGGCATATCTTGTTAGCCTCGAAATAGTCCTTAATGATTTTGTAAATTAGTGCCTGCCCTCGACTAGCGCCGGCAGACTTCAGATGTTCAGGCATGATCGTGCGGCATGCTAGTTCAGCGATGCTAGGCGATCTAAGTACCTGTGCTAGAAAGATCCTAAAGTGTTCCGGTAGGAGCACTTCCCAGATCTTTAAGTCTGTCGTCACCGAAAACCTCTCGGGCTGATGGGGTAGTCTTCAATTCCTGGAGTGCGGCAGCAGCGAAGGACTGAGCCAACGCTTTCATGCCGTATTCCTGCGCGGCTACGTATCTGAATAATGGTGAAAATCCGTTAGCTTCATCGGTGAGTGCATTGAGTGGACCGTACAGTTTGCAACGCGAATCGAAGAGTGCAAGTTGAGCCTTATAATGCCTGATAATGTCTAATTTTACGTCGTTACCATCATCGCAGGCATCAGTGACAACTTCGGAGTAAATCAGCTTAGTGAAGAACTTACCGATAGCTGCCATGCCTCGTAGTTGCTTAACCACAAACACTTTGGGATCTTCTTTACGGCGAATACAGAGGAGTGCCGCTTTATAAAAAGCAACTGCATGCTTTTTAGAAACAGGCGCTACTCCACCGACGTAGTTCGGGTAGCTCGCTATGAAGCAATCACAAATGGTTTGGGCCATAGCCACAACAGCCGGTTTAGGAACTGTGTGTCGGCCACGCTCATCTTTGATATCAAGTGTTTTAAGCGCTTCGGTAATGTCCATGTTTAGTCTTTATATGTGAGAATCCAGCCATTGCCTTTGTATTCCTTGATGCGCTGCCTCGAACGGTTCAAGAGGTTCTTACTGAAACTATCGTAGAAATCCACTAGGATTCCGTTCTTCTTTTCTACGGTCTTCGCCAATCGACTCAAGCGACCAGGGATCTGGCCAGCTGCGATAGGAGAGGCTAGACCATCAGCACGTACTAAACCCATAAGATCACGGAAGTCTACGCCTTTCTCCCAGACACGGGTACAGATGACACGCTTCAACTGATTCTTCTCAAATGCCTTGCGATGAGTATCACGGTCTTTGGCACTGCACAGGACTTGGTCGGCAGTCATGGCACCGTTACTGATCAATTCGTTGACTCGCTCCTTCTGCATGACCCCAGTTACAACGGTGTACTCCGGAAGTGATTGTCCCAGCAGATAGGCGTGCTCGATCTTATCGACCATCACGAGAATTTGGGCGTCGGGACCTAGTTCTTCTTCAAGTTCCCTAACAGCTCTGATAACCAAAGCGTTACGGTCGTTATTCCTAATAATACCCAAACGATCAGCAGTGGTTTTGTCAGAGAGACCTGAAACGTCGGGACCGAGAATAGAACGATAGATGCGAGCATCAATCTGGACGATATTGCCATGTGCTACACCTTCTTGATAACTGACATCAGATATGATCGGCCCAAATACACACTCAAGGAAGCCGTCACCGTTATCACTGCGCCCCGTCGGAGTAGCAGTGAAGCCGAACATCTTTGCTTTAGTGAATCGATTCAGCAACTTGATGTACGTCGGCGTACACAATGTGTGGGCTTCGTCGCAGAGCACGATATTAGCGTCTCTGGGGCAATGCTCCAAGCTCTTAGATACCGCTACAGTCACCCGTCCTGGGTGCTGACCACCGGTACCACAGAAGCCTAGATCTGGGATAGTCATCTTGAGTTCATCAAACAATGTTCTAGCTACGTCTAATGAAGCGACTGTTATGACAATCTTCGAAGTCGGATAAACTCTGGCTAGCTGTCTGATCAGGAAGCTCTTGCCAAAGGCTGTTGGGCATTTGACGATACCACCGCGATGCGCCAGCAAGCCAGAGAATACCTCTTTCTGCTTATGCCTCCACTCGATACCTCTGAGGATCGATAGGTCTGGTGCCGGTAAGCCGCAGGGCCTCCGGTCATCGTAGACAATGTCGATCCCCAGTTTCTGTAGCCCCGAGATGATTCTTGGGGCGTACCCGATGTAGGTGACGAAGACCTCTTCATTGCTGACGGGGTCTTTGTCGTACCAATACATCGGGTGCGGTACCGGCACTCTGGTGCGTCTCCAATGGTTATCCGGTGACGGAGCTTGGTTCTCCATCACCGTTACCGTACAGTCGCTCTCAAAGGACTTACCTAGAGCGGCAGGCCGAAGTAACACCAACCTGCCGTTGTAGGTTAAGTTAATCACTTAACTTCCTCCCATTCATGGAACTCACCTGGTTTATACTCTGTTATACCCATCTCGTCGGAAAGCAATACAGCGTGGCAGCCCTCGCAGAAATGTAAATCGGCGATTTCATGCACGGGGTGCGTCTGCATTTCTCTATTGCACTTCGTGCAATTCATCCTGCCTTAGCCTTCATCTGCTGCACCGTGGGAAACAGCTCTAGGGCCAGGAGATTCAAATTGAAGTCCTTTTCTAGAGCCATACCTCTCAAGTACTTAGAGAACTGACTGACCATCAAGCCAGCTGCGATATTGGCAGTGAAGATGGTACTCTTTGCAGTACATGCCCCTTGGAAGGCCTCCGCTGACTCAAATAGGGTATTCCCATAAGTAGGCTCAACGAAGTTATCCTCGGTGATCAAGCGGATGGTCTCAGCTGACATCCTAGCATCAATGAACAATTCTGTGTCGGGAAGCTTAGCAACTTCACCGAAGATCTGGCCTCGGGTCTTGATGCTATCGACACAGCAGAAATAGACATCACCACGGATGGCATCACAGTACCGCATCTCATGGACAATGTTCTTACCATCTGGGTTCAGCGCGATGCAATCAGCGATTAGGGCTGCACACTTCGGCTTGCCGACGTCCGAAGGGCGATAACCCTGAGGGCCGACATTGACAATGTCAACGGTGTCGAAATCGACGATGTTCAATTCACCGATACCACAGGCAGATAGCTGGAGAGCTACCTGCCTGCCAATGGCACCTACGCCAATCACAACCGCTGACGTCTCAAGGAGATCAGCGGTTGGGATGACAGTGGACTGCCTATCAAATCGTGTTGGTTCCGCAGGCATCACTGTTCTCCTAGCAGGAGCATATACTCCTCTTCGGTTTGAGTTCTCGTTGTTGGTTCAGGCACTGAACTGCAATACTCCATGAAGACACCACCGCTATCAATAACCTCTTGTTCATCGACAACATCTGGGATGCGGTTCAGGGCCTCATCTGCCGTCAACTTTCCGGCTACGACTTGCTCAGCAATCAGCATCTCATCTCTGGTAAGTACAAGGGCATCACTGGCATCAGTGGATCCCTTG
>Ga0247674_1000044_pt1 | contig 18782 bp, 32 predicted proteins | sample CNK15_metaG_FD_183044 | JGI IMG/M metagenome (GOLD analysis project Ga0247674, IMG submission 183044) | Soil microbial communities from Purdue University Martell Research Forest, Indiana, United States - CNK15 | ecosystem: Environmental > Terrestrial > Soil > Temperate forest > Bulk soil...
GCTCTTTCCACTCGACGAAGGGGGCAAACCCTTCGAGGTGGCGTTCATCTCGATGGCGCGAAAGGAGGGGGGCGCCATGACCTGGATACCGCAGATTTTCCCCGCCGATGAGCTCACGAAAATTGAGCAGATCATCGAGCGCTTCGGTGGAGGGACCTACGAACTTTGGGCCCGGGGCGCTTCGACGATGCACGTTGGACAGCCGGGCAACATCACCAAAAAACGCATCCTCACGATTCCCGGACGGTCGAAGCCGCTCGACCCCTCGAACGCCACCCCCCAGGAAGAAATCGCCGCAGGTCTCCGGCCGAACCCGCTCGATGCCGTGAAACCCGCGGCAAGCTCGTTCGGTGGGGATGGCGTCATCGTGGCCATCTTGCAAATGGGTCAGCAAGCGGCGCAGGCTCAAGCGCAGCAATCCCAGCAATTCATGGCCCTCATGATGCAAATGATGAGTGAAGGCAAAAAGGAATCCGCCGAGTCGATGCGCATGATGATGCAAATGATGACCCAAATGACAACGGCACAGCAGCAAAACATGATGCAAATGCTTCCGCTTCTTGTCTCGACCAAGGGGGGCGGCCCCGACGAAATCGAAAAGTACGTGTCGCTTTTTCAAAAGCTCGGACTCGGAAAGCCTGAGACTCCAAAAGACGAGAACGGCGACTCCGACGTCTCGGTGACGGAAGTCCTTTCGAACGTGGCGAGCATCATGCAAAGTGCACCGGCCGCGCTCTCCGCGTTGAAAGAGATGGCGCCCGGCGCACCGCCGAACGGCTCCTCACCCACGTCCGGACTTCCGCCACCTGGTGACGCGGCACCGGGAAGTGCGGCAAGTGTGCTGGGGCGCGGGTGAAAGCGCGGGCGAGGGCTCCGCCCTCCCCGCGTGCCCCTCCCGGAGAAAAAGATCATGACCTACCAAGAACTTGCATTTCAATTGCTTCTGGCGTGGCCGACGACGTGGGACGAATCTAATCCCGAGCTTCGACGTGGTTGGCTTGCGGGAGTTCGACAGATTGAATCCAAACTTTTCGATGCGCAGTTCTCCGATGTAGAACTGGCACGCAAGTTTTATTTCGAAGGCTATTGTCGTACACTTCATTTCAACGACAATGATTGGACGAATCAACAGAAAGAATGGTTCACAGAGCTGGTTCGCGTCATGCGAACCTTGGTGAGCTCGAAAGGAACAGACACCATGAGCCGAAAAAAATCGTTTGCTCCGCCGGAAGAGAACCACGAGAAGAACGAGTCCGAAGGTGACCTCACCACCGAGCCGAGCGAGCTCGAAGGCATCGAGTCCTTGCCGGACGAAGTCGAAGCGCCCGACCCCGGGCCGCCGACGAAGTGCGAAATCTGCGGGGAACTCTTCATCGGCACATCGACCGATCACGCTTTCGCCAAACACAGATGAGCCGCCTTCTTCACGCCTTCGGAGGGGGCCCGCGGGGGAGGGCGGAGCCCTCCACCCGCGACGAGTGTCCTCTTCCCGGCCACGCCTGTCGCGTCCCTCCTCGAAGCACGTCGCGCGTCCTTGGGTGGCGAACGCTCGACGACAAGGCGCATTGGCTCGACGGTGCGGCGAGCCTCGATGCCCTTCGCCGGGGCACGGAGCGGGTGGCGGCGAGGTTTTGCCGGATGCCCTCCGCGGAAGCCCGCACCCGCGCCATCCAAAGGTGGGTGCGGGACAACATTCGCTATGTCTACGATTACCGCATCTCAGAAGGCATGCGCGGTGAAGAGTTTGCCGACGCCGAGACCTGCATCACCCGCGGTTATGGCGATTGCGACGACAAGAGCCGGCTTTTCGTGGCCCTGGTTCGCGCCGCCGAAAGGGTCCGGCCGATGGGCGTTCGCGCGCGCATCCGCCCCGTCTTTCGCGTGCATCCCCTCTGGGAATTCGTGCACGTGCAAGCCGAAGTCCTTTGGTGGGGCTCATCCCTTCATCCCGCCGCGATGCCGGGCGGCTGGCTTTTGGCGGAGCTCATTTTGGAGGGTTGTGAGATCGGACAGAACCCGGACGAGCTTCCGAGGGGGCCCTTGGGGGAGCGAAAAATCGCGGGGGAACGCGCGGGCGAGGGCTCCGCCCTCCCCGCGGGCCCCTCCCGTGGAGGGATAGGTTTGTGACTGAATCTTTTGAAGAGGTAAATACGATGCGCGCTGAAATCAAGAGGGAATTGACTGTACACTTTTCGCTGCCGGGGGTCTCATGGGGGACGCGTTCTTGCTCCCACAAAGATAATTCTTTCCAGCTTGAGCGAGATGGCGATACGGAACAGTGGTACATCAAGGTCAACGAAAGTAATGTGCGGGAGACTGCCGCGCGGCTGCGTGAGCTTGCCGATGAACTGGAACGCTTTTCGACTCAATCACCCCATTCATGGTGACCATTCGGCACGAGTTTTTGGAGAGGGCGAGCGATTATGCTTACCCCGTCGTGGCCCACGAGTTCACGGGTAGAACCTTCGAGGAAGCGCGAAACTATTTTCGATCACACATCAAGTACGATCGCATGCTTCGTGCGGTTCATTCTCTAGGTCATAACGGCGAGCGCGGCGCCACGTTGACCTTCGAAGGTATTGTTTATCGAAGTATCATTCGTGTCATCCAGAAATAGGCTCTTCGCCGATGCGTGGCGTTGAAGCAAAGCGGTTTTTCTCGAGGCATTCGACGAGGAGTGCTTCCTTCTTTTTTCGCAGGGTTAGGATGACATCGACGTTGTGGCCGAGTTCGGATGGGCCTAGAAAGTCATTGTCTTTCGTGACCTGGGACACGAGAAGCGAAACCATCCCGTAGACCTTCGAAGCTTGGATGGCGGCCCGCATGACGTTGCGGAGTTCGGTTTCCCCGACGGCGCCCTCCCAGGTGAAAGCCTGAACCGAGTCCCACACGACGACGACCGGTCGAAATTCTTCGATATCCGAAAGAAGGTTCTCGGCTTCCCCTGCGTCGGAGATGAGAAGCCTCTCGAGGTCAATCCGGCACCGCTCGGCGTAGTGCCGCAAAAGCTCGTCTCCCATTTCGGCCGTCCCGTAGAGCGCCAGTCCGTCGAGCTTTCGGGCGAGGATCGCTCCAATTTGGAGCATCGCTGTCGTTTTCCCGGTCCCCTTCGGACCGTGGACGAGCACCGTCGAAGGACAAACGAGCCCGCCCCCGAGCGCTTCGTCCCACGCGGGTTTCTCTGTCGAAATCGGGACATAGGTCTTTTTGGGGATTCCTTGTGCATGTTTCGCTTTTCTTCTTTTCACATGTACTTGATTGGGATTGCCACTATGTTCTTGTGGAGCGTAAGAATGCACATTGGTACAACCTGAACAAACGGTCGTCATCTCTTCTTCGACTCGCCCGCAAACCAAACAAACGTACTTGATTTCATTGTTCTTTCGGTCGCTTACGAGGGAAAGCAAAGGCGGACGTTGCTGAAAATGGCTTGACATGGTCTTATGTTTACCATGGGCAGCCGAAAACGCGTCAAGTACGAGGCCGACATCATCGATTCGATTCGTTCGGATTGGTGGATTTCGGATGACGGAAACGATCTCGGTCCCATCGACACCTGGCCTGCTCCTTTTTTGGGAACCGACAACGGCTCAAACCAAGTGCCCCCACGCGAGCTTCGCCGCGCGGGCACCCGCAACGGCGTTCGTTTCGATGGCCACGTCGGCCCCGTCCCCCGCGTCCTTCCATGCCGCAGTTTTTTCGATGACGGCGGTCTCAACACCGAAGGCCGAAAAAGAAACATCACCCGCGACGCTTTCGCCGAAGTACGACACGAAGATGCTCTTTTTTCGCGGACTGCTGTGGGAGGTGACGCCTACGCCTTTCTTCGCCGCACGGACCCGGGGAGCGATTTGACCTTCGCGCCGCGAAGGGGCCCCTACCAAGCCATTTCGACAAGCGCCACCATGGCGGGCGCGGGGAGTTTTTTCGCGGTGTCGGACGCGGCCGGCGCGGGACAAGATCGCCTTCGCTCGGGCGAGTCGCTCCGAAAAGGACAACGCATCACTTCGGCGAACCGGCAATTTTTCCTTGCCATGCAGCCCGATGGCAACGTCGTCCTCTACCGCTCGGACAACGGGAAAAGCTACTGGGACCTCGGTTCCCGTAACGCCGATCAGTTCGCCATGCAGACCGATGGCAACTTGGTTCTTTACCGCGGAAAAGCTGCGCAATGGTCGAGCCGCTCCCAAGGAAACCCGGGCGCTTTTTTGGTGCTCCAAAACGACGGCAATCTCGTTCTTTACGGACAGGGAAACCGTGTTCTTTGGCAATCCGACACTGTCGGCGCTCGAAAGAAAGAAGAGAAGTCCTTCTTTTCGAAGGTGGGCGGCGCCATCGGCTCGGTCGGAGAGGGCGCTTTTTCGGTCGTCAAATCGGTCGGGGAAGGCGCCGTGTCGATCGGAGGCGGGCTCGTGAAGACTGTCGGCAACGTTGCTCTTTCGCCGGTGCGGCTCGCGAGTGACATTGCCCAGGGGAAAAACGTCCTCCAATCCCTCTCCGACACCGTGAAGCGTGATCTCCAATCGGCGAAGGAACTCGCCCCCTACGCGCAAGCGGTTTTGTCTGTCGTTCCAGGTGTCGGTCAAGGCGTCAACGCTGCGATTGCCGCAGGCGCTGCGCTCGCCCACGGGCAGCCCATCACGGATGCCTTGGTCGCGGGTGTGAAGGGGATGGTTCCGGGCGGTCCTCTTGCCCAGCAAGCCCTCTCCACGGCCTACAACCTCGCGAAAGGGCAAAGCCTCACCGAAGCCGCTGTGGCCGCCGCTCGGAGCCAACTTCCTTCGGGCCCCGCCCAAACTGCATTCGACGCTGGCCTTGGCTCGCGCACGGCAAAAAACTGCAAGACGTCGCAAAGGAGCAAGGCATGTCCCTCGTGAGTGATTTCGCACAATCGACCCTATCTCCCGTCGCATCACGGGCGCTTTCTTCCGTCGGGCCGCGGGTCGGGCAAGTGGTCTCGGGCGCGATGTCGGTCGTCCCCCAAAACGTTCAGCAAGCGGCCAAGGCCCTCCTCAACAATCCCGCCTTGCGTTCGCTCCCCGTATCGGACGTCGCGCGCCGCCTCGGCATTCCCGAGCGCGACGTGCAATCTGCCGTTGCGAGCGTGGTTCAAGCAGCGAAACGCACGGGCCTCGGTCAAACGGTACGCTCCTTGGCCCCTGCTGTTCAGATCGCAGAGCGCATCGGCAACACCTCTTTCGACGGTGCCCTTTCGCGGTTTGGAAGCCGCATGGCTCCGATCGCGATGGGACCGAACCGCTCCGCGCCGCGCGTCGTTCTACCGCGCTTTCCGAAATTGATGCCTGGCGCGATGGGGCTCCAGGAAGCGGGAGCTTTTTCGACCATCAAGCTCGGGGCAACGGGGCCCGACGTCCAAGCTTGGCAGCGCATCTTGGGGGTCACGGCCGACGGACGATTCGGACCGCAGACTGACGCTGCGACCCGCGCGTGGCAGCGTTCGCATGGGCTCACCCCGGACGGTGTCGTGGGGCCGAAGACGTGGGCCCTCGCGAGTTCACCGACGCAAGGACCGCCCGCACCTGCGCCGCCGGGCACAGTGACCCTGCCCGAAATCGTGATTGGAGCGACGCCGCCCCCGCCGCTTACGCAAACACAAATCCAAGCTGCCCAATCGATGCCCACCCTTCGCCTTGGAAGCTCGGGTGGTCCTGTGCAAACGTGGCAGGGAATCCTTCGCCGCGACTCGGGGATTTCGGGTTTCACCGGCGCGCTCGACGGGAAATTCGGACCGCAGACCGATGCCGCGACGCGCGCGTGGCAACGTTCGAGCGGACTTTCCCCGGACGGTGTGGTGGGTCCGAACACCTGGAAAAAGGCCATCGGGAGCCTCACCACAGCTCCTTTGCCGGCCGAAAAGTCCCCTGGTGTACCCTTTCCCACGCCGGTCCCTCCGGGCCTTCCGCCGGGTCTTCCGCCCGTTCCGACGGTTCCTACGTCGGGGCCGCCTCCGACGTCGACCGTGCCTCCCGTTTCGATTCCGCTTCCTCCGATGACGCCGCCCATCGTAACGCTTCCTCCTTCGACGGGGGTCACGACGCCGCCGCTTCCCCCTCCGGGGCAAGCGAACAAGGCAGGGAGCGCCGTCGCAGCGCTCGCCATCGGCGGGCTTGCCGCAAAGCTCTTCGGCCTTTTCTGAGAGGGAAACGTCGATGCCGCACCACCATCATCGAAGAAGGCACGGGCCTCGTGCTTTTGCGCCCATCGTGTACGAGGAATCGGTCATGCTCGATACGCCGGGCCAAATCGATGCCCTCTTTGTTCCACCGACGGACGAGCCGGAACCAAAGCACCCGGGTGCTGGCTATGTCATGAGCGATGCACAGGGTCCGGATGAAAACATGACCCGAGCAGCCGAAATGGACAGAGCCATTTCGGCACTCATGCGTGACATGTCGCAAAACATGAACGCCAACCAAGATTTTTTGAACCTAGGGCAAGATGTTGTTGCATTTCAGGCAGATTGGGCTGCTTGGAGAAAAGATCACTCCACATTTTTTCAGATGGTTGGAACCGAAGTAGACTTGAATCGATTTACCGACGCATTCAATGTTCTTCGGATACGTTTTCAAACCATCACAGGTAAAACACCCACCGCGCCGGGGCTTCAAAATCCCCCTACCACAGGACCTTTTGGTTCTCTTAGTGACAGCATCAACAAAGCTCTTATGCCTCTTTCATTGGCGGCATTGGGCGCAGGCTATCTGATTTATCGATCTTTCTCAAAACGTTAAAAAAGGAGAACATGCACATGGCACGTCGATTCCACCGAGCACGTCACCACGCTGGCCGAGCGGCCGCCGGCTGGAAAGGCTCAATTGCTTCCGCCGCCACGGGCGCTGCTACGGGGGTCGCACTTCCCTACGTGGTGAGTGCCGCGCCATTCCTCCAGTCGACCGGGTGGTGGGCCATGCCCGCCGCGCTTCTTTTGGTCGGGCACTTCCTCAAACGAAAAAACCCCCAAATCGGCGGCGCCCTCCTCGGCATCGGAGGCATGTCCCTCTATTCTTCGTTCCAAGGCTCGCGAGGCGGCGCCAAGGGCTACCCGTCGGGGGCCTACGCGGACGCGGGAAGCCCTTTGTCCTACAACGACAACCTTCGCACCGACGCGGCGCCGAGCCTCAACACAGCGCAAGCGGCAGCCCTTCTCAATGCGCCGGGTGCGATGGGGATGGTCGATGCGGGGCAGACGATGGGGCTCTATGCGGATGCCGGCTACGCGGAAGCGGGCGCGGATGAGGCTTACGGACTCGTCGACTGAAAGCAAAAAGCCCATGAAAAAGCGTTGCTCCCACGCTTTCTCATGAGCTTTCCGACGAAGAACTCTACCTTTCTTTTCTTCCTCTTGCAACGGATTCCCCACCATACCGGCAATCGCCGGGGGAGCACATTCTCATGAACGAACCCCTGTTTCAGACACAGCGCAAAAAGGTCATCGAAGCTTACAAGGCAGCCGGCGAGCCCTTCGTCGCGAGCACGAAACCCTACAAGAGCACGGTGTCCTGGCAATTCACGCGAGCCAACACCATCACGGCAAGCTCCGTGTCATGGCTCATTGCCCGCGCGAACCAGCGCCTTCAATGGTTTTCCTACAAGATCGGCGACGTCGTCCCAGGCAACCAAAACCTCGCGACCCCCTACCGTGCGGCGCTCGAAGACGACACAAACATCTCGAAAGCGCGAACGACGAACGGCGCCGAAGACTTCGTCATCGAAGGGATGAGCGCCTCGTGCCGCTCGACTCGCATTTCGTACCAAGCAGCTGACGGTGGTACGGGCACCGGCGCAGGGACGAACCTCGCCGACGTCATCGATCCCGACGCCCTTTTGGCCCTTCGGGGCGGCGTTCCGATCTATGACCCGGCTGCCCTCTACATTCCTCCGCAAGTGCAAAGCCCGTTCAATCTCGAGTCAGGTCTCTACAGGCACATCGCGGGACACATTTCGGTGGAGTTCGAGTGGGACCGCGGGCGCATCGTGAAAATGGGCACGCTCGAACAGATTCCGGAAGGCGCCGCAAACTCTTACCTTCGCGCCGTCGGTGAGCCTTCGACGAACGATCGCTACCGCATCCCCGAAGGCTACCTCTGGCGCCGCGAAGGGCAGCCGGACTGCGAATTCGTGGTTTCCGGCATTTTGCAAGAGCCGGTCGCGGTCCCCGTCTTGAACGTGGCGGTTCCGGCGAGCGTAACCCCCACCGTGGCCGTCCTCGGCGGCGTATGGCTCGACAACGTGCTTCGCCTTCACGGCTTGTCCGTGAAGCTCCCGTCGCGTAACTGAGTTAACCCTGAGAAAGAGCGCGCGAACCTTCCTCGTTTTGCGCGCTCTTTTTCTTTGAAAAAAGGACGTCCGCCATGTCGTACGGTCTCAATTCCTACAGCACGTTTTCCTATTCGGGTTCACCGAGCTTCGCCGTGCTTTATTTCCTCGGTGCAAGCCTCGCCGCACCACCAGGATCGAACCTTCCCGCGCCGGCACCCGTTGGCCGCTATGGCGCGTGGAACGTATCGGCGAGTGTTTTCAAAACGACAAGCAAGCAATTTCCCGTGCGGGTCGGGAAAAGCTTCGGGTTTCTTTCGCTGGCTGTGAGTGCCCGCGCGACCGGCATCGGGCCCACGCTTCCGGCGTACGGAAACTAGTCCCATGCTCACCCCTTCCGGCTATGGCCAATCGAGTTACTATTGGACGGGGATTTCCGGCAATTTCCAGAAGCTTCTCAACTTGCCGAACGGGCAAGTGACAGCTGGCTGGCTTTCCGGGCTTGTCGGAGGACCGCCGAACCCAAGCTCGAACCTCGGCCCCCGCGTCGTTTCCCTCTATTCGAACCCATCGAACCAGTCACGGTTTGGCGCCATTCCCCTTTTCCCGACATCGGTCAATTTCGTTGGACTTTGGGGGATGAACCGCGCCGTTTTTCCTCATAGCAACGCCAATTGGCGGGTGTTTCCGCCCATTTTTCAAGCCATCACTTGATGCTCTGGAGTCTCCCGAGGGGGAGACGATTGAAGGAGGTTTCTCATGTCACTTGGATATGAAGTTCTCCGGTTCATCGACCGCGTTCGTCACCAACCTTCAGATGGTAGCGACCCAAAACTTTTGGGAAGGCTCGAGAAGTACGCCAAGGAAGCTTTCGAGGGCATCGTGGCCCTTCACGCGCCCGCGGCCCCCATGTCGTGGGAAACCACCTCGATTCTCCGTGGCGCATCTGTGCAAGGCCCACGGCAGCCCTTTCGCTTCCCGAGGCCTGTCGAAATCGTCGGTTTTTTCCCGGTCGTCCTCCCCATCCTTCCCGCGGGAGGAGGCGGCACAGTGCCGACGACCGATTCAATCGCTTGTCAAATCGACACCGACAACCAGAATTACATGACGAGCGGGGACGGCATTTCGACGAACGTCGGAGGAACGGCGGGCCCCTTCGTCACACTTACGATGCTGTCCGTCCAAGTGCCGCGCATCGTGGGCTACAAACTCCGTAACCCCACGCCGGACATCGGCTTCACCTTCCGCTGGAAACTCGACCCCAACGTGGCGGGCGGCCCCTTCTTTCGCGACGTCATCATCAGCATGGGCATCTACGCCCGTTACCTCTGAAAGAAGCGGGCTCGTGAAGATTCGTAACGGTAACGCAGAAGGAAACGAAGTCCAATACGAGGGAACCGTCGCGGGAGAAGCCATTGCCATTGCTCTTTCCGAAAACGACCCGACAGCGGGCACGCGGTGGCTTCTTCGGGTGTGGGTGCAAACACCGCAAGGCGAGTACCATTTGGGCGCTGTCACGACCAACACCGCGGCTGTCGATGGGAACCCCTCTCGCATCGTCGGTTTTGCCTATTGCCCGGGCGCCATTGGGTGGAAGGTGCGTGCGCAAAACGCTTTCCCTTCTTCGAATTTGGGTTTTGACGGCGAACTCTGGGTCATTCCTGGAAAGTGCTGTGGGGGAAACCCTGGCATTCCGGGCGTGATTCCACCTCCGCAACCGCCGAATGGTGGTAACAATTTCGTGCTTCCGGAGCCTCCGGCCTGAAAGGACTTTCCCATGGGCACACTTTTCGAAGCGGCCGGGCAACTCGCCGGCCAAGCCACCCGCAAGCTCTCGGGTGTTTTCTACGACTGGATGGCAGCTGTATCGGACGCCATCGAAACGGCGCAAGCCCAGATCGCGAGCCTTTTGCCACTCCTCACGGCGAAAGATCGGGTCGTCCAATCGGTCTACCGCGAACTCGTGGCCGATACGACATTCACGACCGGACAAGCCATTTTGACGGCGCCCATCACGACGACCACCGTGAATGGGACGCTCGACATTCATTGGACAGCAAGCTGTGCGGGCAACACCGCATCGACCTTCTACAAGATTCATCTTCTTCTGGATGGCGTCACGGTGCAAGCATGCCGTTTTACGCTCGATGCGGCTTCAGCTACGTTTGCCTTTCCCCTTTGCGGTGTGAAACGCATCACCGGTGTGGCTCCGGGGGTGCATTCGGTTGTCATGCAAGCCCAATGTGCCGCCGCATCGATGACCTTTTCGATCAGCGGCCCCAATGACAACGGCGCGCTTCTCGTGGAAGAGCTTTTGCCATGAGTTTTTTCTCGAACCTCTCCGACATGCTCGGAGGCATCGTCACCCGAAAAGTGGACAGCGGACTTTTTAACTGGATGCAAGCCGTGTCGAGTTGGCTCGACGCGGGAAGCACATTCGCCGATGTCAACACCTTCGTTCCGGGCGACGTGAGTCTTGCCAATTGGACCTATTTCGGAACAAGCGCCAACGCACCAACGGTGCTCCAAAACGCCGGAACGATTTACGGACCCTCCGGGAGCGCCGTCACCGCCAATTTCGTGAACCCGGGCGGCGTCGCGCCCGGAACGGGGCGCCTTGCCGCTGTCAAAAGCTTTCCACCGGGGGTGACCGGCATCGATGTCGAAATTCGCGCCGCCCTCCCCACGGGGGTCGTGAGCTCGACCCTCTACCTCGAAGTGCGAACGCTCGGTGGAACGCTCATCGCGAGCGGGACCGTGGCCCTCACGAACGTCATGCGGACCTACGTTCCGATCGTGCAAGCCACAGTCGGTTGGCCCACCGAGTACGTCGTCAGCTGCTACGTGAACCAAGCGCCATCGTCCGTGCAAGCGCAGGCCATCGTCGAAAGCATCGCCATCCGGCCTTCGATTTTTGCTACGTCCCAATGGGCGACGAACCTCCAGCGCATCGAGCTTAGCCCCGCGTGGCTTCAAACGGGGTACGACACGTTCGTCAAATCGAGGTATTGGACCAGGCAGTCCTACACACGAACGCTCTTTCAAACCGACGCACCTTTTTTCTACATCGAACAGTTCTGCAATAGCGCTGGCGCGAACGGTTGCCCCGTCAAGGTGAACGGCCAAGCTTACCCCACCTTGTTTCGGTCCACGGGCTCTTCGGCCACCCCGCATTGGGACTACCCCCAAATCATCCTTTCAGGCTTCGGAACGCGAAACATCGTCGAAGTGGACAGCGGCCCCGAACAGCAAGGCCCGGGCGGCGCACAACCTTACAATGCTGTCGGCACCTTCCCCACAGCCATCTACGTTCCACAAGGCTACAGTTTCCAAGCTTTGGACAGGGTGAACCAGCGGGAAGGCTTTTCGATTTACGGGGATTCAATTCCCCTCGGCATCGGCGTGACCGATCCAGAATTCAGCGGCATCGCTCAAAACTTGCGACACATTCTTCCCTACGACGTCATTTGCGATTGCATCGGAGCAAGAAGCCTGGTCATCGATTGCTTGGGTGTTGGCAATTACACCTACTTGGCGAAGCTCCTCACGAAATCGAGACCCAAATACCTTTGGATTCAAGTCGGAACCAATGACTACGGCGGCGCAGGCGGTGGAACCGGGCCCGTTGCCGCTTGGCAAGCGCTTCTTCGAAATCTTCTCATCACCTGCCAGAGCTTCGTTCCCGACATCACGATTTTTGTTCAGACGTTGACGTCACGGCTTTTCGAAGGTGCCAACGCTTCTGGCGACACCGCGGCCGATTACCGAACGGCGGCCACGAATGCGGCAGCTGGTCTTGCCTATTGCCAAGTCGTCGATGCCTCCGGTTGGATCACGGTTGCCACGCAAACCGCCGACGGTCTACACTTGAACCAAATCGGTCAAGCCATCTACGTCGAAAAAGTCCTCTCCATTCTGACAACGGCCGAAGCGGCATAGTCCCGTGAAAGTGAAGCCCCTTTGGATGATGCTCGGTGCCGTCGTAGCGGCCGGCGTTCTTTTCGATCGCCCGGGGCTTCCGCCCATTTCGAAACCTCCGAAGACGCCCGGCAAGCCTTCACCCAAACCTCCAAAGGAGGGCGATTTGATTTCGTACTACATCGATGCGGGCACAGGGATGATCGTCGTCAAGACCGGCGAAAGCCCCGACGTCGCATGGGGCTCGCCGCTCTTGAAACCCGAAAAATTCCCTCTCTTTCAGGAAATGACGAACCACTGGCAAACCCTCGTCGATGACGCGAGCCTCGAGTACCGCGTGCCGTCGAAGGACATCTTTGCCATCATGTGGTCGGAGTCAAACGGAAACCCCAACGTGACGAGCAAGGCCGGCGCGAAAGGCCTCATGCAGGTGATGCCGTTTCATTTTCCGACGGGCACGACCGAAGCCCAGATGCTCGATCCTCGGAACAACATCCGCACCGGCGCGCGCATCCTTGCTTCCAGGCGCGCTGGGGGCTCGCGCGATCTCATCCAGGTGGCAAGCCTCTACAACGCCGGAGGGAACGCCGACGGAACACCTTTCACGAACGAGCAGCGTCCCAAAATCGCAACCCGTTGGGGGTATGCCGCCGAACCCGGTTACATCGATTCGGTCGTGGCGGCTTACAACACCGCCGTGAAGCTTGGAATTGTTGCCTAGCCCCATGCCCGATGATGAGGACGTTCGAGGGAGAAACGATTTTGTTCCTCCTTCCGCGCCGCGCGTCACCACGCTTCCCCCAGAAGCCAAGATGGCCCGGGAGATAGGCTACATCATTCGTGACATCGCGCTATCGCTCATGACCCTTCTTGCCGCAAAGTGGGGCCTTGTCGATGGCTACGTCTTCGCTGTGCTCATCGGCGGATTTTTGGGTGGTAACTTTGCCCTTCGCAAAAGCGAAAGCGCGCTCGACATCGTGTCACGACGATAGCTCGACAATCCGGTTGAAGTCATTCACGCCCATCATCGAGAGCACCCAATCGGCCGTCTCCGTGTTCGCGGCCGAGGTCACAAGGCCATCGATGGGGCATGTGTTTTTGCCATGGCGAATGGCGATAAAAAGAGATGCATCGTGAAGGTTTTGCACGCGGGAAGCATAGCCTTTCATGCGAAGGTACTTTGCAAAAAGGTAGTCTTCGCCTGTCGGCATGTTCATGAAGGGTGACCGGAGCGCCGCTTCCCTTCGGTACGCGAAGCTTCCCCCGCTCGAACAAATTTCGTAGTTCCAGCCGGGGGATTTCATGGCGCGAACCGGCGCTTCATTGAAAAGACCGATGTAATAGTCGTCGGTACAGACGAGGTCCAGATGGGATGACCGAAGAAACGGCGCCACTTGCCGCTCAACGCGGTCGTGGGCTTGCCAATCGTCATCGTCGAAGTGGACGATGATCTCCCCTTTGGCGAGACGAACGCCATGGTTTCGGAGCATACCGACCGACCCATGCCGGAAGTAGCGAACCACGGAGATCTTGTTTTCGAAAGGAGGAAAGAGGTGCTGGGGTTCTTGGACGGCTTCTTCCGTGCCCGCGTCGATGATGAGCCATTCGAGAAGGTGAGCAGGGTAGGTCTGCCGGTCCACGTACTTGCTGCACTGCCTTAGAAACGCATCACGGCTGCCGGTTGTGGGGGTGAGAATCGTCACCCGCGGAAGTGTGTTCATTTGAAGTGCCTCGACCAAGCTTGTTGCAAAGGATTCATAACATGCATTTTGCTCCCCGGTGCGTTCGGGTGATTCCAGTTTGCAACAGGTAGAAGCTCACCAATGCCGTCGTAAAAGTCGACGTCGCCGCCCATAAGCCTCCGGGCCTCCCGTGTGTCGTTCTCGTTCCAAGCGTAGTTCGTGAGGGCCGAGCCGTTTTGGTTGTGCCTCACGTAGACAAGAAGCGATGGGTCTTTGGCATCAAGCATCGGACATCCACGTTCTTGGAGCGCGCGTTGAAAGGGGACGTCCTCTCCGACCGGGATGTCCTCGAAAGGGGTCTTCTTCCAGGTCTCTCGCCAATAAGCGAAGGTGGCACCCGTCGAGCCCTCACCACCTTCCCAGCTCTTCGCCTTGCACGCTTGCCGTTGTTGAAGGTGGTACCAATAGTAACAGCTCGTGTAGGCAAACGCGTCACCGGGGGCTTCGAGAAGGGTTTGGACTTGTCGAAGGATGCGCATGGGCGACTGCCAGTCATCATCGTCCCATTGGATGATGATGTCGCCGGGCCAATGTTCGCATGCCATGTTGTGCGCGAGTCCCGCGCGCAAGTAACTTGGTTCATGAAAATAGCTAATTAAATTGCCATAGTAATCGTTGTGGTACCACGCGTAGTGGGCAGCGGGGAGCCTTGGTTTTTCTTCACTACCGTCCAAGATGCCGAGTTGCGCGATACCCGGGTATTGCCGTGCTGCTTTGATGAAATACTGGATGGCTTGCCGCAGAAAAATCCGTCGGTTACGGGTGATGCAAATGCATGAGACTGTGGGCCAGCTCATTTTCCCAACCATGCGAAGACGAAGACCATCGTCGCTGTAAGAAACCCCATCATGAAGACGGCGAGCAGGGTGCCGAGCCAGTCTACTTCTGGAAGACAAAACATGTGGACATCACCCCTTCGGTGTTCGGACCTCGGACCCAATGCGGGTGGAAGCGCTCCCAGAGATCTTCCCGCATCCGCCAGCCGTGGTCTTCGAAAAACGAAAACCACCATTCGGACGAACGCTGCGTCACATGGTACTCGCGGCCCTCCCATACGTCAGGCCCTTTGTTGATCGAAACGATGAGAAGGCCATCCTTCCGAAGGTGGGCGAACGCGTTCGCGTGCAGCACTTCGAGCTCCGTCAGGCTGAGATGCTCCAAGACCTCCCAAAGCGTGATGACGTTGAACTCCGCGAGCCGGCCGTCTTGGAGAACGAAGAAGGGCATGCCGATGTTGGCCGTGAAAAGCCGCTCGTCCGCCCACCTCTTCCACGCAGCGCGTTTCTCCCTTTTGGAGTAGTCGCTCCCATCGATGCCAACGGCAATGATGCCAAGATGCATCGCGTGAATCGATTCGACGAACCCTCCACCCGCACACCCGAGGTCGAGTACTTTCGGGATAGCACAAAGATTATCCCAGAGAACTTCAATCAGTAGTCGATTGAACTCAGGATTTGTGCTGTTGTCGTTCTTGGTCCCTCGCGGGTAAAGGTGGTCGTTCGATGAACGCGCAAGCGGCCACGCGGTTTGGACACGGAACTTCATGGTCCTTCTTTCATCGCACGAACAAGTAAAATACACTCCTCGATGGCATCGAGCACTTCTCGTGCTTTTCTAGGTTCGGTCAAGGCCATGTAGCTATTGGAAAAACGTTTCTTTGTGTGCTCCAGTCTCTGAGCAGCATCCTCGAGAGCTTGCTTTTGTAGTTCGGTGTACTTCATTCAGTCACCTTCAATTCTCCCGTCACACGAAGACGGCCATCGTGAACTTCGAGGGTTTCGAGTGTCCGGCAAGCGGCATGCTTTTCTCGAAAAGCCTCGAGCAGCTTTCGCTCGTCATCGCATTGCATGCGAGTGAAGAGAACGAGCTCGTGATCGTCGTGCAAAGGGCACCCGAGGCCGACTTTTTCGGGCAGGTGCGCCGGAACGAGAACCGAGCCGACTTGCTTCCAGATTTCTGTGGTTTTGCTCATGGGATTTGCTGTCGGTGTTCATTCAAGTACTCGTCCACGATTTTCTGCGCTGAAAAGGGTCGAGGTACCCAATGGGCTTCGGGACAGATCATGCGGTCCCAAAAAAGAAACTCGTCGCCGAGTGTTTCACCCAAGTCCTTGGCAATGATTTCTTCATCGGACATGGGTTTCGTCTCGTGAAGTAACAGTCCCGATCCCCAACGTGTGAGCTCCGCAAGGTAGCTCACGATTCAGTTTTGACCTTGTCTGCAGCTCGAAGAAGGCGCCTCACTTCGTCGTCGATGACTTGTCCGAGCCGCCGAACCAACTTGAAAGCACGAACGAAGACGGCTTTCACTTCATGATCGGTTGTTGCTTCTCGAACGGATGCTCGTATCCAATCACGAAAAAAGATTTCAAGATCTTTTTCGAAATCGGTATCCTTCATCTCTAAAAACTCAGCATGTTTCATCTCCAAGAGCCCCATTTCTTTCTCATGGCGTTACGGCTTTCGGGAGGCGTATCCTCCTCGCCAGCGTGGTTGCAAATCACAATCTTGTAGATGGCTTTGGCGTTCTTGCTTGCCGACCTAGCAAAATAGGAAGAAAGAACGCTCCCTAGTGTCGTAATGACGGCAACGACGATTTGCGTATTGGGCGACATCTGGAATTTTTCTCCTTCGATCAGAGTGTCGCATCGAAGGGGAAAAAGCGCATGGTCCTACGGAGACCACCTGATGTGTTAAGGTGGGCAATTCGAGCAGTGGTGCGGCATCCGCTGGGCCTCGCAGTCGAGGGGTGGCTCGTTGCGGGCAAAACAGCACGCGTCATCCCCCCGTTGGGTCACGAAACAGTTCGGCGGAAAGGCCGTTTCCACCACGACATCGGCCGGCCAGGGGTCTCCCAAGACGTCGCGAGGGGGCGAAGCATCGAGCGCCGAAGCTCCCTCCGGTGGACCGTCCACGGGCCACATGGCTTGTTCGTCGGCCCCCGTTTCGCCTGTAACCGCCGCATCCAGACCGGGATCATGCGCATCATCAGAGCCGGCCAAGGAGTCCTCTGACAGACCCCCGTCGGTCACAGGCGAAACGGGAGTCGAGAAGAGATCGTCTCCCGCACTTCCACACCGGCAAAGAAGGAAAAGGAGCATCACCCCCAAACCCACCAAAGCCCACCTCACCCACCACGGCTCATCGAGTACTTCATGCGTCACGGGAGCCCCCTTTTTCGTAGCATCTCCGCCGCGCCTCGTTCGATCGCGCCGGCGACCTTCACCCCATAAACGACCGCGCTCCGGGTCCTCTTCCCAAGTTTCGGATGGGCCGCCGCTTTCGCGAGCACGTGCTCGGCAACTTCCGCCCAGTTCTTCGCCCTCCGCGTGAAATGGCGGGCTTCGTCGACCGCTTCGGCGATGTCGCGCGGCCGAAGACCGTTCGCGAGGAGGAAGGCGCGAAGGGGAGGGGAACTCATGATTTTTTAGCTAGAGTAGGATTGAATTCTTCAATTTCATGTACAAGCGAATCTAACAAACGGATAGTGTTGATATGTTTGTCACTATATGTGACTTCATCGACATCTTTCTTTTTTCGGTAAGTCAAGATGACCTCGCCAGTAAGTAGCTCGCGTACGTCACGTAATACTTGCAATGTGTGAATCGGCGTGAAAATCCAGCAACCGTCGTCAAGAGGGTGACTCATGGCTAGTCCTCCCGTTTCTTGGGAATGAAGCCAGCTTCTTTCAGTGTAGACTCATCAACAGGTTTGAATCGACGGCTATCGAAATAAGTACCGTCGACTTCCAGGGGGCGAAGACTCCAGACATATCGTTTGAATTGCTCTTTGGGAAGGCTATCGTAAGCATCTTGCCAAGTGTGAGCACGTAGGAGCAGGTAAAATTCTTTAGTAGGATAGTTATTATCGTCTCGGTAGATCTGAACAAACCACTTCATGTTGTCACCATCTTGCTTTTCTGATAACCAGCCCAGACAAGCACAAAAGTTTCAATCGCGAGGCTTGACACCACCGACGTCTTTACGATCTGCCGGGCTGGTAGCCGAAAATCCGTGAGATGGCTCGCAACGACAAGCCCCGTCGCAATGATGCCCGCCCGAAGCGCCGTGTGCGCCACAACAAGGGGAAAAGCACCAGGCTCGCCATTCACAAGCGCAAGCGCCGATGACGCTGACGGAAGCGCGTGCGCCAAAAGGGGGTGAAGGCTCATCATCGCGGTGGAAGGTAGGGTCGGCATGGGGAAAGATTACCACTTTTTCCTTGCCATTAGAGCTTTTTCGTGCGTGCGATGGCCTCGAGAAGGACGTCGGCCGCAATCGAAAGATCGTCCATTTCGTCTTTGTCCGCGGTATCGAGGAGCTTCGCAAAGCCCGCGTTGCCTAGGCCTTGGATTTCGTTGAGGACACGAACGAATTTGAGGGCAACATCTCCGGCCCGGGGGTCATGCATGGATCACGTCCCTTCTTTCGGTGTGGCGGTTGGCTTGAAAACGCCTTCGAGAAAGATGGCAAGGAATTGCGAAATCGACCGGCGCTCGACCGCGGCGCGGCGCCTCACTTCCTCATAGATGTCGCGGGGGACGTGGGTGGAGAGAAGGGGATTCTCTTGCTTCCAGATTTGAGCGGGAGTTTCTTTGGGTTTCGTTTTGGGTTTGCCCATGTTGGAGGAAGGTTAGTGGAAAGTTCTTGGGAGTGCAAGAAGTGGTGTCAAGCCGAAACCTCTTGACAGCGCTCCACTTTTGCTATCTCGGGTGCATCCCAAAAACGCGACGGAAAGTCGGGAAAGTTGGGAAAGTTGGGAGTTGGGGAGGGGCTCGAAAACGGGAAAAAAGGGGCGGAAAAGCCGAAAGCGAAAGGCGATACGGAGGGGCGGGTGGAGGAGTTGT
>Ga0247674_1000045_pt1 | contig 18187 bp, 29 predicted proteins | sample CNK15_metaG_FD_183044 | JGI IMG/M metagenome (GOLD analysis project Ga0247674, IMG submission 183044) | Soil microbial communities from Purdue University Martell Research Forest, Indiana, United States - CNK15 | ecosystem: Environmental > Terrestrial > Soil > Temperate forest > Bulk soil...
TGGGGTTGGAGACCTTGGTTACTGGGAGCATCGTCGTGCTCCGAGTTGAGGGAGTTGACATTGTCACGTAGGTGTGGTAGGGGGCGTTTTTGGGGCGGGGTGAGTCGTTACTTTTTCTGGCGGGCGGTCTGTTCTTGAATCCACTCCGTAGCCGCCTGGACCGCTTCCTTGTAGGTCCCTGCGCACCATCCAGGGCCAAGGTGAGGGATCTGGAAGTCCCAGCCTTGTTTACCGTTGATCTGTTTTGCCGGTGTAAAGTCTACGATGATTCCTTGAATGATCTTCTGCCGTTTCTTCGTGGTCATGGTTTATTAGACGGCGGTTTGGGGAAGAACTTCAACCGAAAAGCAAAACGCCCGCCAGGAGCTTATCTCTGTCGAGCGTTCTTCCGGCGCGCCGGAAGTCGGAGACCTGCGATTCTGGGACCTAGGTCTAAGTTTTCGGAGGGACGTCGGGCGTCCAGTCAACGCGATTGCGATCGATCTCGACGAAAGCCAGAATACGGCAACCGGCGTTAACTGCTAGATTGAATCTAGCTCCACACTTGCATTGAATGCATCGACACCATACGTCGCCGCACGGAGAGCCTTCGAAGGCGGTTAGGTGTTCGCACGAAGGACAGATGAAGTGGTCAATCATATCCGATCCTCAATCTCTCTCGACGACCCTTCGCCATCGCAACTCGAACATCGAAACCCTTCCACGATACCTCGCCCTTGACAGATGGCGCACGTCGCGCGAAAGCGGAGTCGGCCGCATCCGCAAGACTTCTGACGTTCGCAGTAGGTAACGACGCCTTGCGGCGTTGAATGATGGTCACTCGCTGGATGACCACAGAGACAGAGTGTGACGTGCTTCATTCGAACCCCCCATCAGGCTGATCTGAATCGCTACCCTCAACCCCTGCGTCTTCTTCCGTCATCTTCTCATACGGCGCCGACGTGAGCTCTTGCGACACTCGTCGGACGTAGAGCCGCTCTGTATCGCCGAAGAGTGGTCCGTTTCCTTCTTCCCGTTTCGGCATGCCGCCGAAGTTAATGATTCGGGTCTGAACCGTCCAACGTCCGTAGAGCGAACGCCGGGCGACTTGTCGCTTACCGGCTTTCGTAGTCCGAGACGTAATGCCCGCTTTCATCCCAATGAAGCGCTCTGCTCCTAGCGGCTCTTCGCGATCTCGAATCGTTCGCATGATGTCGTCGTCGGCAATCACGTAACCCTTGGCTCCGTGCCACTTCGTGTACCATTCGATGAGTTCGTCGCGGTGTCGGTAGAGTGTCTTGACTCCGATACCGCGTGCTTTGACGTTCTTCAGAATCTTGCCGCGTTGATCGGCCGTCTCGTTACCTGTGAGATTCGGAAGGTCAAGGGGGAAGTAGATTCCAGGGCGAGCGAGAAAAACCCCTTGCTTGAAAGTGTCATGCTCCCACCCTCCGAGCGGAGCCCGTTTCACTTTGCCGGACTTCTCTTCGATCACATCGATATCGGTTCCGGTGTCGATGGGTTTTGGCATCTCGACCCGTTTAAGAGACCACATACCATCCGTGGCCATGAGAAGCACGTCGGACCATAGTTCGTGCCTCTCCAAGGCTTGCAGGAGCTGGAATCGGGTCCCGCTGGTTATCATGCCGGCCCACATGATGTTAAAGTAGGGGCGGGAGCCGAGAGTTTGCATGATGTTGCCGGCTACCGCGTTGACCCCTAGCTTGATGATGATTCCTGGACCCTCTTTGCCGATTCGGAGCCGCTCTAGGTAGGCTTTGGGGACTTGCTCGAACGGACGGTGTTTGCATCGAGTTTCATAGACCCATGCTTCGATAAAGCGGACGTTGGGCCACATTCTTTGACCCTGTAGGAATTCGTCCTTATGAATCCAACCGCCGCCCGACTCAATGGGACAAGGCACCGATCCTTTCTCGGCTATTGGAATGCCCTTTCCGCGCCCCATGCGAAACGGGAAGGGTCCCCACGCAGGTACCGAACCTTTCCAACGGTCAAGCGCATAGTGACATAGTGCGGCGTTCGACTCTCGGACGCGTTCGATGTCTTTCGTGAGTGTCCACTCTCCGCAAGCCAAGCAAGGGAGCTGATAGATCTGGTATGGGTAAGCCGAGCTGATATCGAGATCGTGAACCTCTTGCTGGATGAGACCACGGCGGGAGATCTCGAACCGCCCTCCGAAGAACGCTTGAGCCGCTGCTAGTTCGATAGGTGGCGGGATTGGTTTTTTGACTTGGTCTTTGATGGTCGGTAGCCCTTGCTCTTCCTGGTCTTCGGACCACTTCGCTAGGAGCTTTTTCGCAATTGAGCCGGCTCCGAAGTACGTGTTACCGAGCTGAATGTCGAGAGCTTCGCAAGCGTCATCAAGCTTGTGAGCGAGCTCTGCCAACCAGAGACACTCCTTATTCGAATACTCGAGAACTTGTGCTTGAGTGTACTTGATGAGATTACGCCGATCCTTCTTCATCTCCAGCATGATCTCGCGTTCTTTCTCGGTACCCACTCCCCAGTTCTCGCAAGCACTCACGAAGGAGCACTGATAGAACTTGATTAAGTCGTAGATGACTCGCCAGTCTCTTCCGCGATAACGTCTAGTGCCGAGCGGAGAGAGCACCTCGCCGGCTACTCGACCGACTTTGAATTGACCGTTAAGGAAGTCCAGCAAGTAGCCGTTCCACTCGACGGGCCGGAACTCGATGCGCGCTGCACCCTTTCGACTGAATGCGCGGAGCTCTGGATGCGTGAGAAGATGAATGCTCTCAGTCGGAACATCTTCGAGAATCTTCGTTAAGTCGTAGGTGAAGCCGTAACCGGCAATCTTGTATTCTTCGGGAATGCTAAGAATGAACTCTAGACAATCCTTCGTTGTGAGCTTGTCGGTAATGAGCTCATCGCCCTTACCGTCTCGGTCTCGGTATGACATCGATATGTATCGATGCTCATCTCCGGTGACGACACAGCTATAGAGCGCATTCATCGGGAGTGGGTCGCCTGTAGTGATTCCCTCTCCGTCGATACCGACCCAAGGCTTAGCTAGATTGCGCCTATGTGTCTTGCGGTATTCACGGCTGTACTCCGTCGGCGAGAGCTTCTCTTTTGGCTCTTCGAAGAAGGACGCCGGACGGAGAAAAGACGGGCGCGTCATCTTGGTCTTATAGCCCATAGCTCTTTCCACAGACGTCTTAGTCTGTTCGGAAGATGATTCAGCACCCATAGATAATCTTGCCGACTTCCGGTGTAGAGAATGTCTTTTGCGCTTAGTACTTTGCGCTTTACTTCTTTTTTCGGTATTCGCTTAGATCGATCCATTCGAATTCATCTCCAAGGATCTGATGCTCTATCATGTATTGATAGACGGCTTCTATCTTCTCGCTTTGCGTTAATCGTCGGTTCTTTTTGAGTCTCTCGAGAAACCGCCGCTGGTCGCGTTGTCGTTGGATAGCGCTCTTGTCAAGCCTGCCTTGAGGACGCGGCTTGAACTTGAATCCGTACTTCTTTTCAACGTTCTTCGCTACGGCATCGTTCCGAGCTCTGCGAGTCTCCCATCCCTTTTTAGCGGCTCGCGAGCGCTTACGAGCAAGCCGCCGCTTTTCTAGTTCTCTCTGCCGGCGTAGCTCCGCACGGCGCGAAGACTTCGCGCCCTTAACGGCTTTCTTGGATGGCCGTTTCTTCTTACCCACTGTTTAGAGATTCATGTGATACGTCGATACCCGTTTAGCTGTCTCCAAGCCGATCGTTGGAATTGGAGAGAGGGATGCCAGTAGAACGCGCCTAGAGTTTTACGGTATTGAATGAACGGCGAGACGATGAGAAGCCGTTCACACCTATCGGACATGTGCGACCCTGTCAATTCGTCCGCCTTCGGGATTATCTCCGCAGTTGATGCCGAATCACTCGTTAGGCAAGCCATGTTAAGGATCGTGTGCGTCGACTTCTACCAAGGCGCGGAGACACATGGCGGCAAGCTGGACTAGCTCGTTACGCATCTTCGCCGGATTGCGGTTCTTGTGATTCTTGTATACCTCTCTCTGGAATTCGTCGAATTCCTCTTGAATGATTGAGTGTGCTTCGTGAGCGTTCACGAAGGGACGGGGGAAGAGCTCGCGAGCTCGATTGAACTCGTCACGAATCGCATAGAGTGCATCAGTCGGAGCAAGCTTTGTCCGGGCGATTCCCTTAGCTACTTGCGCTAAGAGATCGTGTTCCAATTCATCCGGAGCGAATTCACTCATGCCGCTATACTCCGCAAAGGTGGAAACTTCTTCAGAGCTCCGATGATGACTTCGACTTGACCCCGACACGTTCCGCAGAGTCGAACACCCTTCGGAATGTCAAAGCCGCATCTACCGCAATGCGGCGGCGTACGCTTGTCGTCGATCTGAGTTTCGGTCATGCCGGGAGTGAGCTGTCCCTTGGTCTCTGGCTTCTTTCGTCGCCCGCTCCGATTGTGACGGCGTTCTCCGTCTCTGTGCTTCTTCTCTGGTTTCGGAGCGGGCTCGCTTGCGGTTTTCATTGTTCGTCCACTTGATAGACCGGATTCAACGGATCGAGGGACATCGGCGGACATGGGTCCGTGTCATGTCGTTTCCGTTGTGCGCTAGCAAGTCCGCCCTTGCGTCCGATCTCTCTCATGTGTTCGCGATCTCGGGCGGAAGAATCTCCGCCCTTCCTGCCGACGCTGGCCATGTATGCGGAGCCTTTCGCCGCTGCTATGGCTCCGGCCTTGGCTCCGGCCGCTCTGGCCTCTTCTGACGTGAATCGGCGCGCCTTGCCGGTCTTATTGGCGGCTCTCCCACCCATGGTGGCAATCTCCCGCCGTTTCTCCGGCGGGAGAGCCGCAAAGCCCTTCGGTTTCACTTCGACACCTTTTCGTCGTCTTCTTCATCAGCAGCCGACTTGAGCGGAGCCGTGAGACCCTCGGTGTAGCCGTCGCCGAATGCGGCGGCAAGCTTGACGAGATTCGCCGCGTTGATCGAAGCATGTAGATTGAAAAGCTCCTGAATACAGACGTCCCAGGCGGCTTTCTTGTTTACCTTGATGGCGTCCAGTTGCTCCAACAGACCGAGCTTGCGCCCTTCTTCGGTAACGCGCTTCTTCAGTTTCATGTAAGGAGACTCGCCCTCTTTGCGTCCGCTCTCTGTGCGGCCGGCGGCAAGCTTCTTCCACTCTTCTTCGTGCTGCTCCGGTTTGAGTGCCGTCAAGCGTTGCATATCCGGAACCGAGACCTTGAGATTGGACTCGCGCCAAGCTTTCGTGACGCTTGGCTTGACGTCGGTCTGAATGCGGCGAAGGACAGAGACGTAGCTCTGGCTGATGCCGAGAATCTTCGCGATATCGGCATCCTTGAGTTTCTCGCCGCCCTTCTCTTTCATGTCACCGATAGCCCATGCCAAGTCTGCAGTCTTGAGATTGGAGTGGGCGGTACCCTCCTGGATGTTTCGGACACGAGCCTCGTAGTCCGTCATGTCTTTGACGATGGCGCGAACGTGAGTCCACTCGAGTAGGCGCGCGCACTCGCATCGGCGAAAGCCGGCGACGAGTGAATAGGGGAACTTCTTTTTGACTTCCGGATCCCGGGTTGGGCGAAGTTCGACGGGGGTTCGGTTCGTTTTGGAGATCTTGAGCGACTCCAAAAGACCCTGAAAACCTCCGTCCGGCGCGTCGGTTGATTCAGGGTCATCTTTCCAGTTGCCGGACCGCGCGTTGAAGTGTGGATCAATATAGATCTGAGTAAGTGGAACGAGAAGAATGTTTTCGACGACCGCTTCGGGAGCGGCGGACGAGGTTTGCTTGTTTCCGTTTTGAATTACAGGTTGCGTCATAGTGATTCTCTCTTTCTAACTTCACTGAATTAATGAGGGAGCTTACTTTCGGATGATGTCCGGATAGCTTTTGAATTGTCCGGTTGGCGCTTTCTCAAGATACCGTTGCACTTCAGAGACGTCGCGTTCTACGTAAGCAATCGATAGTCGGTGAATACGTGACTCTGTCATGAGAGAGCGGACACGTCGCTCGATACGCACGGACCACCATACAGAACCGATTGTGTAGATTGTACTAAAAAGCGCGCCTAGGATCCAGTAGTTTTGACTCATTATGCTATTCCGACTCCGATGCAATTGTATCCAATCTCTTCGGATACGAATTCCACCTTAACGTGACATTCACGGCCGTCGTTCGTTTTGACGTGGATAACGCCTTCGCGTTCTTCCACGATGCAATCCAGTACCGCCATCATAATTGACTCGCCCCAATGTTCGATGATGGGTTCGAGCGGAGGACTTGCCGTGCTCATGTCCAGATAACATAAACACTGACAACTTTTCTCGCCGCATACGACGCCTCGATGCGCATCTTTGGTGTGTCCGCAAAGGGTGCAGAGTGTTGCGGATATCATCGGGAACTATCCCTATACCGCGGAAGGGACGGAGGCGCAAGCATTAGCTTTCCAGGCTTCTCCGCTCCAACGTATCCGGTTCTCTGCCATCGGAACGTTTCTACAATCTGGTTACCGACGAACGTGCCGTGTGACGGCTTGGCTGAATAGGGATCTTCAGTGCCCGATCCCGGATGCGGATATAGGGTTCTGTTAAAACTCATGTTCTACTTCTCTCTTTCTTTTTTCTACAGGAAGAATGTACTAACTAGATATGCAAGTCCGTATCCAATACCGTTAGCCAAAGTAGCGGAGACGATTCCAATAACGAGATCTCGTTTCATCGTTTGCCTCTACGTACAATCGAGCTTGCCTTGCCAAAGGCTGAACTGGCGTCGTAGAGAGCTGTCTCTGCGGTTCGGAGGGCGGTTAGCAAACTGACATCCTGCGTTTTCTCAGAAGTCGTTTGAACCTCCTCAATCAGAGCGAGTACCGCGCCCCACATGTTTTCGATGCGTACCGCTTCCTCGACGTTGTGCGCAGCTCGCAAGACGGCGGGAGTAGGATGGTCGTTCGTGGCAGTCATCAGATCTCTCTTTTCTTTCTACAAGTAAACGATTCGGACGGGGGTTTTATCGTGATACCACACCAAAGCGCGGGTGAATCCGCCGGGAAAGTTAACGAGTAATGCGGCGGCCCACTTTGGGAAAGTTTGGATTCCTACGTATGTATAATTCATTATCGATAATCTCCGACTTTACGAATTGCATCTCCGGTCACAGTATACCCCCAAGCTTAAGTTGGCGATGGTACTTGACCAACATCTTGCGAGCATAGAGAAACTGATTCGGAGTGAGCTCTACAACTTTTGCGAGTCGTTTGCCGGCGTAGGAATCGGTACTATTGAAGCCTTGTCCGTCTTCCGTAAGTGCACCGTCACATCGGGCGGAGAGGAACTGAAGACGGCGGGAGACTTGGAAACGTTCTGCGATATACTCGCTCTCCGAGAGTCCAAGCTCTCGCGCGACGTCGGTAACCGACTTGCGTCCGGGAGCGTTCGCCCTATCACTCACGTCTTGCATGGTCTCTGTGTCCAATGCCATGTCAGCAACGGCTTGTTTGGTAGTGAGTAGTTCGATCATACGCGCATCAAGCGAACCTTCCACAACCAAGTGTTGCACAAGGACGGAATTACGCTGAGTAATTCGATGGGCTCGGTCTTCCGCCTGATTCATCTCTGCCGGAACCCATGAAAGCTCTGCAAAAACGACATGCGATGATACTGTAAGCGTAAGTCCTACTCCCATGGCGCCAATCGAGCCGATGATAAGTCGGACGGCGGGATTCGATTGAAACTGCTCTACCGCGTCTTGTCGTTCGATCTGCGAACTTTCGCCGACGATTCGAACCGGATTAAACTCTGTGAGCTCTGTCATCAGCTCGGCAATGACTTCCTTGTGATGTGCGAAAAGGATAATCTTGTCTGAGCTCTCGAGAGCGTCGCGGACATGAGCGACGACGGCCAGAACCTTGGATACTGCAAGCTTGCGGCGCGCAGAGCTAATCTCTGTGAAAGCGAGCTTGGAGCGTAACTGTGTTACGTCAGATTCGTACAAGTCTCCCGGGTCTCCCCACGCTTCCAGTTCTGCGTCAACATCTACACTAGAGCCGTTCTTCGGAAGGACGATGGTTTGCCGGCGTTTCGGCGGTAGCTCGGTCAAAACGTCCGTCTTGAGTCGGCGGACCATGCACGTCAGACGAAGTCTCTCTTGGAGCTCTACGAGATTCGAGCTACCGGAGAAGTCCCAAAACGACTTGCGACCCATGTAGCGCTTCTGTGCGTTGCAGTAGCGTTTTGCGAACTTGAAGAAACCCGCGCCCTCACCAGCGTCAACGATAGCTTGCTTGTTAAGTCCGGCGGGGTCCCATTCTTCCGGATCGACTAGCGAGAGAAGGGGGAAGAGTTCTACAGGGCGATTCGTGATCGGAGTACCTGTCAAGAGGAGCTTACGCTTACAGCGCTTGGCAATCGTCTTGAGAAGCTTGGAGCGCTGCGACTTCGGATTCTTGATGTACTGCGCTTCATCGATGACAATGAGATCGGCGCTGAAAGTTGCCGGTAGCTTCTTCAGAATGTCGTAATTGACGATGGTAACGCAATTCGGATGCGCAGGGTCGAGCGACGTCGGAGCCATTCCGAAGTCGGTCCGGACGCTCCACTTGCGAAACTCGTTTCGCCAGTTGAGTTTGAGCGAAGCCGGACACACGACGAGAACAGACTTAATCTCGGGCGATGCGTTCACGACTCCGATAGCTTGGATGGTTTTGCCAAGTCCAGGTTCGTCGCCGATAAGAGCGCCGGTTTTTCCTTCGACGAACTTGGCGAGCACGTAAGCGATACCAGCCTTTTGGAAGGGGAGGTATTCCAGACCTTCGGGACAGGGTAGGTCTACGTCGGCAGTTGCCGCATGCGATGGCGCAAGCTTGGCGGCAAGTTCCTTACCTTCGGCCGAGCAAGTTGCGTGTGAGACTTCGCGCACGCCCTTGGTCCACGAGATACGGTCGCCGACGAGAATCGGCTTGGAACAGACAGTGCAGGTACCGGCGTACTTGCTGCTGATAAGCACGGTTACCGCCCTCCGAAAAGGGGGATTGTGGGATTCAGCAACTTCTGTGTGGACCGGCGAGCCCTAAGGGCGGACTCAAGTCGGGAGATGCGGGCGCGTAACTCTGTCACGCGCTCAGGCGATGGTTCGGCCAGAAGCGCCAAGTGAGCCGCGTGAATCGCGGTTTCGATGGCCTTTTTTGCTTCGTTGTCTCTCATGGTCCTATAGACGGCGGGTTTTGCGGAAGCTTCAATCTTTTTTATCGAATTCTGTAGAATCTACAGAAACCTCCGATGTAGGTTCTTCGGGTACTACCAATCCTTTTTCAGTCATGACGAACCGAACCGGTAGAATACCGCCGTGCCTGTTTTTAACGGCGCATAGCACTCTGTAATTCGTTTTCTTCTCTACCGTGAACATGAATGTGGCGTCCACGAGATGTTGAAGCGCCATCTCGCTCGCGAAGTCCAATTCTTTATTCACCTGTGATACGACGACGGCCGGCGACTTCGTCTCGATGGCATACTCTTTCAAGTCGTCGAGCACTTCAACGGCATCGTCCAGGTGACCGGGACCAAGACCTACGAGCGATTGTAGTGAATCGAGAATCGTTAGAAGAGGTTTCTGCTCTTTCAATAAACCAGAGATTCTACCTTTGAATCGTGTTACGACGACAATATGCGCAAGCTCTGCGTCGGAGTAACCGAATCTCGTAGCACGCGCTTTGATGGCGCCGGCGGATTCTTCGCGAGCGATGTAGAGCACTCTTCCGTAATGACTCGCTCCGCCTTTATATCCTAAAGCCTTTGCAAGTTGTAAGAGACACGTACTTTTACCCGCGCCCGGCTCTCCGGAAAGGAAGATGCTGGAATCTCGGACGATGCCTCCACCAAAGGCGTCATCCCACGGTCCAGTCTGAATTCGGTCAACATCGCTCGCGACAACTTCGTCGAGCGTACATGCGTTGTTTTCGTTCTCTCCGACCATATTCCAAGCGTTGCAATATGGGCAACGCATCTTACCCGGTTCGAGCTTGTGAGAGCACTTAGCACACTTCATTCTGTCATGTCCTCTTTCTACAGAATCAACAATAATGCTTGACAGTAGGATTGTGTACAATTAGCATTAGGACTACATCGAACGCAAGTGAAAAGCGTTCTCTCCAATTGCGAAAAGGAAGACAATAACATGGCAAAGCAGACTGTAACTGATGCGACTCTGGTAAAAGACGTTCCGAGTGTTGACGCTCTTATTGCGCGAGCAAAGCAGAATGCTTCGCTGACTAAGGCTGATAAGCTCCGCACTCTCGCCGATCTCTTCGGAGTGCCGAGCAATCAGATCGAAGTTATCAGCGCCGGTAAAGTGCCTTTCTGGCCGGCTCTCGACGGTGCGACCATCTTCGGAACTGTCCAGAACTATCGTCGTATCGAAACGAAGTTCGGCGAGGTCGGTCTCTATATGCTGCGCGTCGAAAAGAATTCGACCGTGGGCGGTAGCGCTGATAAGGATGGCAATCCGGTAATTGAAGAGCTGAAACCAGGTTCGCTTTGCACCGTCATCGAGCGCGAAGTGATGAAGAACCTCGGACAGGATGGCGCTGTTGGACGGACGTTTGGCATCATGTGCTTGGGGCAAGTGCAGGGCGCCGAGTTCCCCTATTGGGACTACGCTATCTTCGCTCAGAAAGACGCGCCTCCCGCTCTTCAAGCGGCGTCGGGGCAGTAACCGTCATGGGACGCGCTCTAGAGCCCCGAGAAAAGCGCGGATATAAGACGGACTTGGAACATCTAGAACGTCTCCGCAAAGCCGTATTATCTGACGAACGACTTTCGACGAAAGTTTATTGTCGGATTGCGGATGCTGTTCGAACCATCAAGAGAGAGCTTAGCAAGTACGGCGGAAAGAGATAACTAGACTTATCAGAGTGAAGTGCGGCGAATGTAGAAACCCTTGTTCGCCGCGCTTCATTCGCTAAAAGGAATCTGATGGGTATCAAAGAAGAAAACACTCCGGTTCGAATTGTCCGAGGCTATGCAGGCGCCGTTCGACCAACACAGATTGAAGCTGGTACATGTAGACATTGCAGTAATCCGGTATTCGTGGAAGCCGGTCCTGTGGAAGTGACTTCGGCACTTATTGTTTACTTTCATCATGGGTGCGAGATTCCGTTGACGTACCTATATAGGGACAAGCAATGAGAGAAAGTAATTCGTACAACGATGACGTGATTGTCTGTACCGTGTGTGGACACCCGCCATGTCCTGTATGCTTGGATCATTGTGATAGGTCGGAATGCATCCGGCAATTACCGGACTTTATTGGAGACAATCACTGTGCTCTGACCGGCAAGTGTACTTATCCAAAGGACGGCGGATGACACTCCTTAACGTGTTTCTATGGATCGTTGGTTGGGGAGTGACCATCTGGTTTTTCGGTTGGATGGGAGTCGGTTGTCAATCGTTTCCGGAGCACTTCATTGAGTCGGCGGACTCCGGAGTGTCGGAGTGCCTGACGTGCTATGAAGGGTGTGGACACGACTCCGACGTCGAGGCTTATCACTGTGTTTGGAAGTGCAACGAAACTGTATGTCAGAAAGGAGACTAAACAATGACGCTATCACTTTGGTACATTCGACAGATGCCGTTGGACAATCTTCGTGCTCTGCGAGAGATTGAACGTTCTCTTATGTTGGGTCAGTTCGGATGAAACTTGCATATCTATTGCTTCCGGAGATAAGAATGACTCTTTGGACGCAGACGCGAGAGCGACTTCTGTGCATGTGTTCGATATGAGCTACCAGAAACCGGTTGAAGTCGATCTCTCGGACATTGAAGATATCGTCGTGGAAAACACGACCGGTTATTCATTATGTTTGGAAGTCGTTAAGCAAAACAACATACTCATCATCCGGATTCACCCGCCGATGATGACGAAAGACGTTCCCTCATGAGTTTCGTTCTTCTGGTATTCATAGCCGCTATTGGATGTATGTGCGGTGCTATTGCAGCCGATAGGTGGTTCTAATGAAGCTTTTCATATGCACTCCGCTTCATGACAATCGAATCGACTACCGATGCATGGTCGGCTACATGCAAACTCTCTCCAAGTACGGTCCGAACGAAGTCGGAGCGGGTGCGCGTTCCGGTTCATTCCTTCCGCATCTCCGAGATATCTTGACAGCCGACTTTCTGAATTCGAAAGCCGACTACATGCTATGCGTCGATAGCGACGTCGCTTGGACCGTGAAACATCTTGATACGCTCTTGAGTCATGAACGTGAATTCGTGTCAGGGCTCTACGCGCGAAAGCAACCGAAGACCGGCAACGAAGAGCGAGACTACGCGGTAGCGTGGGACGGAGACGAAAACTCGGCGCGCGGTCCTCTCCGTAAAGCTCTGTCGGTCGGAGCGGGATTCATGCTGATGCGGCGCGATGCCGTCGAAGAGATGACGAAAGCCTATCCTGACCTCGCATATCCGGGAGACGGAATCGATATGAAGAACGGCGCAATCGTCGGATTATGGTCTCCGGTTAGTATCACCGGAAAGAAGTGTTCTAGTGAAGATGCCTCTTTTTGCTACCGCTGGCGCGTACTCAATAAAACGATATGGGTCGATACTCGTGTGAAGCTCGGTCATGTAGGAGATTACGTATACACATGATGAGAATTCAGATGTTGACGTGCGACCGAAACCCGTCGTACTTCGGTCAATCGTGGCGGAGCATGCTGTATCAAGATGCATCTGTTAAGTACGAAGATCTCCGCATCGTTGTGCATGCGGAGAATGCGTCGTTTCTCGATAAGTACGTGCTTACAGAGAGAATCTGTAAACATACTCTCACTCCCGAGAAAGCTGCCGAAAAGAAAGCGCTCAGACTTCCAAAGCAACGTGTAGTTCACGCGAATCGGTTTATGTTGGAATGTGCGGCGGACGTCGGAGAATTCCTTTTTCTGGAAGACGATGTGATGTTCGCTCCCAATTGGTTCTTCCGTTTTCAACGGTATCTCGATACGATTGAAGATAGAGATAACTGTATGGTGGCGTTGCACTCTCATCTTCCCGAGACGCGGCGGGGCCTTGTTAAGTGGGACCCTAAAACATATTGGGGCCTGCAAGGTATGTGGATAGGAAAGAACGCTCGCGAGCTATGTTTAAGATACATGCAACCCAACGTTAAAGCGGTTCCTACCGAAGCCGGCGACGTTCGAGTAAAGATGATGCTTCTAGCGAATCGACGGATTACGCTCTACGCAATCTATCCGTCGCTCATTCAGCATACCGGCTATACAACTTCGATTGGAAGTCGGTTTCATCTATCGCCAACCTTCGGCCAAGACGTGGAGTGACTATGTGGATATCTAAGAAACGATGGGAAGAGCTTCAATCAGAACGCAAGGCTACTCGGCAAGCTCTCGATCAGATTCGGGAGAACATCTCCGCAATTCGGTTTCCGCCATGGGGAGGAGATTATAGCTCAGACCCCATTACCATTACCTGTCTCGCGACCATCGGCGATCGGTTACCTTATTCTTTACCGACCGATGTTCTTCTATCGCCCGAAAACCGTAAGATCGCGCGTCGTAGACGGGCTATGGCTATCAACGCCCAAAGCAGTTCGGCAGTCGAGAAACTCATTGCTTTCGGATTCGACGGCCGTATCGGCAAAGAGCTACGTTCGACCAAGTCATTCAGCATGCAGCCGGACGTTTCAATTCGCCGGATCGTGTTCTTTCTCAACGCACCCGAAGATGTTCGCGTCATCGAAGTTACTGGCGCAAACGTCTCCGGTCTTGCCTCTCCAGGGGGCGTCCGGTTCGGAGTTTGCGATCTCTCATTGACTCCGGCCAATCGGCTAACGTTTACGGTAGAGCGCCGATGATCAAGCACTTCTATCAGGAGCTCCCGGGTTGGACGGACTTTCAAGATATCTATAAGAAAGAAGTGGAGCGCGCATCTCCGTGGGGAGGTACATTCGTAGAGCTCGGTACGTGGTGCGGGCGGAGTCTTGCTTACCTGGCCGTCGAGATTGTCAATAGCGGAAAAGAGATAACCGCTTACTCAATAGACCATTGGAACGGCTTAGCGCATCACGATCCGCCCCTCCCTTGGAGTTTCGAGAGTGTTGCCGATCTGTTCTACAAGCGTCTCGGGCCGAAGATGCTTAACGTGGCTCGGATGATTCGAGGAAAGTCAGACGAAACATCATCGTGTTTCATAGATGGCTCTGTCGACTTCGTTTTCATTGATGCCGCACACGACTACGAGCACGTGAAGAAGGACATAGCTGCATGGTGGCCGAAGATGAAGTCTGGAGGAACCTTCGCCGGTCACGACTACTTTCCAAACGGTAAACAGTGGCCGGGAGTCGCGAAAGCTGTTCACGGGTTTGCAAAACGTGAAAGAGTGAAGATCGAACGTATTGGAACGTCATGGGTTACGAAGAAACCATAATGGTCTACCAATATCTTGCGTTGATATGCGTTGCAATTATCTCACTCTTGATTGGAATCGTTCTATCGTTTTTCTACTTTCTTCCTTGGTTATTGAGAAAACCTCCTTTCTGGATGGGATACGTCAAAGAGACGTCAATCGATAATCTTCAGATGATACAAGCCGAAGTCTCTTTAGAGTTATCACTTCGTGAACCGAGAAAAGAATGAAAAACGATAGAAGATGTATCGTCAAGATTGACGCTTTCGACCGATGTGAAAGGCCGGTTACCGTTTCACATCATTGGCACATGTCTGGACCTTGGGTGTGGGACGGACTCGTGAGACGCGCTCCACCGAAAAGAATACTGGACCGCATCCGCAGACTATTCCGATATTGGGATTCCAAACAGTGATACCCGAATTCGGAATCTATGTAGGCTGCGTTGGTATCTTGATTCTGGTTGTCTTCTCTCCGTCTCTTATTGTCTATGCAATCTGGATTGCAATCTGCGGAGGTTTGGCTTATGTCGGAGAAGCGTAAACACGGTAAAGACTTTCCTAGGTGTACGGTCTGCCGTAAACGACTCCCGGAAGGAGCGAACGGCGGTAAACACTTCGAATGTCGAATAGCCATTCGCGAAACCGCGGAGCTCTCAGCGATTCCAATTCCGCCCGAAGGGGCAGACCACGCAGAGATTGCGAAAGCTTTGGGCGTTACTTCGGAACGCGTCCGACAGATTGAAAAGCGAGCTCTCGAAAAACTAGGTCGTATATGTAGGTTGTGGGGCGTTGATCCAAAGGTTGTGCTTGGTAGTTGAAAAAGAGTGAAAAACTGATGCGTGCGTTAACCGAACGACAACTAACTATATTAAAGATTGTAGGTAAAAGTATTATTCAGCTTAACTACCCTCCGACGTGGCGAGAGATTCGCAATCAGATGGGATTCTCTTCTACGAATGCGATAACTTGTCATCTTCAAGCTATCGAAAAAAAGGGATATCTAAGTTGGACGCACGACAATAAAAAGCGCACGCTCTTTTTGACAGAACTGGGAGAGGCTCTTCTAAAAGTGCATCAGATATCCCGTTACCATTACACGAGAGAACTCATCCTTGAACTCTCGGAAGACGAAAAAAGAAGTTTGCTGGAACTTCTAAAGTCCTGAACAACTAGTACAGTTATTGCCAGTGTCTCTGACATAAGCTAAGGAATCTCTATCTGAGCAGGAATTCGTAATCCTGCATTCAAAGGAGATTCGACATGTCTGAATCACTCGCGCTTCGTACTGACCAACCGAGCATCGTCCGTCACTGGCTGGATAAAGCCCGTAGGGCCGTAGGCGGTTCTTCACATCTCACTCATACGGCTAAACACGTCGTTCAGACCGGTCAAGCCTATGGTGAAGGCGTTGCCACTGGCGCTGTTCTTGGCGCTCTTAACGCTGAATTGGCGACGGGACTTGACGTGCAAGGCAAGTATCCGATTGACGGCGCCGTTGCGCTGGCCGGCGCGGTACTTCCTCTGCTCCCGATGTTTCATGATGTAGCAGCCGATGCGCGCAACATTGGCGCGAGCGCTGCTACCATCTACGCGTTCCGCAAGACAGATAAGCTTCTCCGAGCTAAGCGTGCCGGCATGGCCGGCGACTTTGGCGCCGAGAGTACGGGCGATCCAATTCTGGACGCCGCACGTCTCCGGAACCTGTAAAACTCTAGACTTGACATTGTCAAGTCTTGAGAGTGGAGAGATGGTCTTTCCACTTCGAAAGGAAAAGCAACATGTTTAACTCGAAAGGTCTCGCCATGCGCGATCCTTCGTTGGCTGCCCTTGTGGGTGCTATCGACGGTAGCGACTTTGGTGGGGAATCGCAGTTTGCCGGTGAGTTTGCCGGTGAGTTTGCGGGTGACGGGTTTTTCGGAGCCGAGGGTTTCTTTGGCGCCGATGCTCCCGCTGCTGTCCCTGCCCCCACTCAGGCTGAAGCTTTGCAGCTCTGGCGCTCGCATGCGCGCGCTCAGGCTGTAACGCAGCGTCGCGCGGGTCTTCTGAACCCGAACGAAAACAGCCTGAAAAAGGTTGAGCGATACTCGCTCACCCTTGGACAAGACGTCGAAGTGGGTACCCCCACTCCGATCTCGATGACCAAGTCGCCTGACACGGAGCTCCGTGCACAGCGAATCACGTCGAATATCAATTCGGCGGGTTTCGTTCTGCTCTCGGAGATCAAGGTTGCGAACGTCTCGGTTACCCAGGGTGACGAGATTGACGCCTTCCAGCTGAATCCCAATTCGTGGGGAATGCAGTACGATATCCCGACCCTCAGCCCCGCTAACCGCGTGACTGTGCTCGGTGACTCGACTGCCGCTGTTCCCTCCGGGTTTAGCGAGTCGGATACGTACAAGGTGCGAATCACCTTGATTGGTCCGGCTTCGATGGCTGGATAGGTCCAATCTCTATGGTCTTGACAGTTAGCCAAACAGCATTAAACTCCCACGAGAGTCAATCGCATGACTCTTCGTTTGGAGCTCTGTTTGCTAACGGTCATGTGAGCGGACTCCGCGCAAACCGATTCGCAATCGGTTCGGAGTCTGCTCGCGACCAGGGAGATACCATGATCCGAATACCTTTACAGAACGGAAAGTTTGCGCTTATTGATGATAGTGACTTGGCTTTGGTCGAAGAGCATCATCCTTGGAGAGCTGTCAAAACTAAGACGCTCTCGGATGGTCGCGAGCAGTTCTATGTCCGAAGTCATACTGGCGGCTATCTTCACCGGTTGCTGATGAATCCACTTCCGTCCGAACGTGTCGATCATGAGAATCATGATGGGCTCGACAATCAGCGAGCCAATCTACGGAAGTGCAACCATTCTCAAAACGGTCTCAATCGTAACAGAGTCAAGCCGGTTAGGACTTCCAAGTATATTGGCGTGTGTCTGAATAACGGTGCGTGGCTTGCTCAGATTCAATTAGGTGGCGGTACGCGCATCTCTCGAAAGTGCGTATTCATTGGCCGGTTTCCTGACGAGCTAAGCGCGGCTTATGCGAGAGACCAATACGTGCGGACTCACAAGATCGAATACGCTACGCTAAACTTTCCTGAGAAGACGGATTATTCAGACATCAAGCGGCGGCAGACATCATCCGGCAATCTGTTTGGAGTGAGCTTCAAACAAGATCGATTGAACTGTTGGAGAGTCCGTCTTACTGATCCGAAAACTGGAAAAGAAGTCTCGGGCGGAGCATACTTCGATAAGGACGTTGCTGGACGCGCGGCAGACTCTCTTATGAGAAAACTCGGCATCGTGGGAAAGCTAAACTTCCCTTCGGAGCAAGACGAATGCTAATCCCTTTTCAGCTCTCCGGCGTTTTCACAGCGAATTCGAACGCGCTAGAAAACGCGCACTGTCTAAAAGCTCTCCTAGACGCGCTTATCGAATGCAACGTTGCATATCTGCGTCATCACTCCGCTCCGAGCCTATATGGTTCCGGAGTGGTGTACGGACGGACTACCGAATGGGAACGTATCCCGGACGTTCTCCGAAGAGGGTACGCAGATTGCAAGTCGCTTTCATCATGGCGAATCGCAGAGCTTAGAATGAAAGGAATCCGTTGCCGTTCTACGTTTCGTTTCTCGAGACGAGAAGGATGGTTGGGCGGAGTTCCAGACTTTCACATTCTGATACAGACTCAAGACGGATGGGAATGTCCGTCGCAAAAGCTCGGTATGAATGCTCCCGAGGAAAGCTACTTCAAACGATAGGAGAGAATGACAATG
>Ga0247674_1000048_pt1 | contig 16199 bp, 20 predicted proteins | sample CNK15_metaG_FD_183044 | JGI IMG/M metagenome (GOLD analysis project Ga0247674, IMG submission 183044) | Soil microbial communities from Purdue University Martell Research Forest, Indiana, United States - CNK15 | ecosystem: Environmental > Terrestrial > Soil > Temperate forest > Bulk soil...
CTCGGGCGTGCGTCTGTAACGTCTGCGCGCCATAGGTTACCTCTGCAGGAACTGACGGGTTTGATCGCGCGCCTGCTCGTAACCCGTGTTGATCGTTTGGCCGACCCGATCCTTGGCCGACGAGATCTCTGGCAGGAAGCGCTTGAAAGCGTCCTCGGTCATCAGATCCTTGGCGGCCGACTTGACTTCAGCCAGCTCCTTGACCAACGACATACCGATGTCCAGGAAGATCGGACGCACTACGCGTTCGACCAACATCTCGCCCATGGCACCACGATCCTGCGCCTGCTGCAGATCGACCATCAGTTCGCGCACCGACTGAATCAGGCTGTTCACCTGATACACACCGCGCTGACCTTTGGTGGCACGCACCGCGTGCTCCGCATACGGCAACAGGTCAACCAACACCTGCAGGATACGCTTGTAGATCAGCGACGTGGCGTTGTCGGTATCACCGACCTCGACCATCTGATGAATCGTTTCGGCGTCGTCACCGAGGATCGAACGCATGCCTTTCGTCTTCAGCTTCGAGATCTTGCGTATTGCCAACACGGGCACGTTAGCACGCGGGTCGTCGACCGGCACCAACGCGCGGCCTTCCTGCGCGTCTTCAATCTGCCGCTTCATCTCGGAAGCAATACGCTCTTCGACAGGGCGCACACGCTTCTTCTTTTTCTTGACGGGTTCCGGTGTCGCTTCGACAGGTCGCTTTTTCTTCACGACCTTCTTGACGGGCTCGCCGTCGGTGACCGCGAACTCCATGGTCGGTTCGGAACGATTGATCTTAGCCTTAACGACCACATGCTTTTTCTTGGCCTGACCGTTGGGAGACGGTTTGCGGCCGTTGCTCAAGCTTGTCATTATATGTTCCTTACTAGCTGCCTAGCTCACTGAGCACACCACGCTCAATAACCATGGCGGCCAGATCGGCGTCGGATACGTCGGGGTGCTCACGCGCGTACTTGCGACCGCGCACTATATCTACGTTAAGTTTCGTGTCGCCGCGCTGGATAGCGGCCAATGCACGATGCCGGCCGTCATGCAACGCAACCTGGAGCTCGCCGTGTGCGTTCTCCTTGACTGACAGCATCGGGTTATCGAAGTGCGGCAGCCTGGACAACGTATCGACCTTACTTTGATCGGCTTGCGGCCCACCCTGATGACCGAATGGCATAGCCAGCTTCAGGAACTGCTGCGGTGTCATCTGAATGGTGTTGCCGTGAACCAACCGAAACGGAGTCGAGCTCAGAAGACGTGCAGCAGCTTCGAGCTTCATTGCTCATCCCGCACCGGCACCGTGATCCGGTCATCCATGCAGGTATGAACCTGGTGACCATTGGCACTCATGAGCACCATGGGCTTGCGGCATTCGGGACACAAGCCCGAACCGGCGACTTCAGCCGACATGTCGATCCGTGCCGTCACCTTCTTCTGCGAAGCTGCTTCGATCTTGCGCTTCGCGTCGGTAACAGTGGCCGATGCTTCCAGATATTGTTTGGGCATGTACATGACTAACTCCTTAAACGACTAACACGCTAACCAGAACTTGTGACTGCATCGAGAATCGCCAGGCATCGCGCAACGTCACGTAGGTGATGCCCTTGAGTGAGTTTGCGCGACGTGCCGTGTTGACGTGCTTCATGATCTCATTCACGAAGTACGCGGCGATCTGCTCGTCAGTCATGTCCGAGGAATGCTGCCACTGCAACGGGAATTCAGGCGGCGTGTACAGACGACCGTTGACTTCACGATGCGGCAGCCGCCCCTTCTGCATGATCTCCACGGTGCAGCCGCGCACACGCATCAGATTCTCGAGCATGTGCCCCATCTCCGGGCGCGGCCCCTCGGACGGCGGCTGCGTTGGCTTCGAACTCTTGTTCCTGTACGGGCGAATCATTTCTGCTTCCTCTTAATCAGACGCACACAAGACGAGACCTCCGCGTCGTGCATGATCTGTTGAGGCGTGAAGTCAAGCTCGCGTTGCAAGCCCTTCTCCAAACCGTACACAGAGATGAACGAGGCGTCCAGCTGGTGAGGCGTTGTCTGGCACACGGGGTACATTGCGTCCAGCTGGAAATCAAAGCGCCGCTGGTAGTCGTTCTTCCACGTTGCTGCCGTGATAAACTTGATCGGTATGTGCGGGTAACGACCGGCCAGCAAACCAAGCATCACCGACACCTGCTCGACCAACGGTCCAAGCAAACCACGCGTCTGAAAACGCTCAGCGATGAAACCGTGCGGCTGATACGTGGTGACCCAGCGATCAACCTCTTCCAGGAACGCAAGACGCGCCGGCATGAAGTTGACCAGGTCGTTGATCGGTGAGGTCACGATTGAGTTGGCGACAATCTTGACCTTGTTGCTCGCGTTCGCGGCGGCCAACGAGATCCCCATGTTGCGCGAGCCCGGGTCGAAACCCAGCATTCGTTTGGTCTGAGGATGGAAGTTGACCGCCTGTATCTCATACGAAGCGTTTGGTTTTTGTGCTTTCTTGCGCTTTGCCATGGCGGGAATCCATCTGGTTCTATACCATGAAATTGCTTAACCGCCGTTGTCTCGCAGCAATTTATCCAGCTCAATGGTGTTGACCGTAACCGGCGACGAGCTGTTGGAGTGGCCTAATTGCTGCGTCAAACCCTGGCGCAGCATGTTCGGATAGTGCGACATGCCACCAGAGCGCCCGACGAATACCGGCAGCGAGGGTTTGGCACGGCCATTGCTGTAGTCGAAGTCGCGCGCTTCCACCAGACGTTCGAAGATCTTCGGCTCGTGAATCTTCGAAGCGAATAGAATGTACGCGCGCCACAGGTCATCGGTGTAGCCGTCACCCTTCTCGGGACAACGCTCCTCACCAACCGACCGCACGGTGGCCATCTGCAGCATCAGATGTGCGGACGGCTTGCCCTGCATCTCGCTCGTCCAGTCTTCAACCTGCCCGTCCAACACACGCTGCTTGTCCGCGTTATCGATCAGCGGCAGCACGATGGAGCGGTTGTTCATCATCGCCACCACGTTGTCGAAGTCCTTGCGGCGCGGCGAGTGCTGCTTGGCCAGAGTACGCGGTTTGCCCAGCGGGTTGTTGCCCATGTCCTCCTTGATCCGATACAGAAGGTCGACCGACTGCCATTGGTCAGCCAACATGGCGATGGCATTCACGTCCTTGCACAACGGAAGAATGATGTGCTTGTAGAGCAAGTTGAAGTTGATCGACCGGCTTTCGAGCGCCATCACTTCGATCAGCGTGGACACCACCGTCTTCTGTGTATCGAAGTCGAAGTGACCGGCGACAATCGAGAACGAGTTGTTCTTGTGGCCAGCGTCAATCGTCACCAACGACGGCCACTTGCTGGTACGGATGCGTTCGATGCGTCCGTAGATCTCGCCCGGACGATCCATCATGTACTTTAAGCGGTGCGTGTTCTGACCGCCGATGAACAGACCGTCTTCGTACGTGGCACGCTTGACGTAGGTCGAATGCACCATCGGCGGGTTGGCGCCAAAGTCGCGCTCAGCCTTTTCCCAGTTGGCTGCATACGCCGAGGCGATCACCGGTGAGTCGCGATCCAGGTCAGGGTTCATCTCCCACGTCGGCATGTTGATACCGAGGATGGTAGGGTCCGTCTTCGAATCGCGCAACAGACGCATGACCTTGTCACGTTGCGAGATCGGCGAGGACACGCACATCATGACGCACGGCGGCGCGAACGACTGACCTTGCTTCATCAGCTTCAGCGTTGTAGCCGATACCGTGGTCAAGCTGTTCATCAGCGACTTGTGTGCTTCGTCCGCGTTGGCGCGTTCGCTGTTCTCGTCTTCGTCCTGGTCGCCGGTCGGCAAAGGGAACAAGCCAAGCTCGTCCAGCAGGGCTGCAATTCGCGTGTCACCCCGCAGAGTCGACGAGCGCGGACCCGACGGGTAGAAGCGCAGGTTCTTGTGGAAGAACGACATATACAAGGTCGAGTTACGATACAGCTCCTTACCGTACTTGTTCTTGTAGAAGTCGAGCAACGCAAAGTATTCCTTGAACCAGCTGGAGTTCTCGATGGTCTTGCGGAACGGGGTCCACAACACACCAACCGCCTTGTTGAAGTTCAACGAGACGAAGGTCATGGTGAGTTCGGTCGACGCCTGCATCGACTTACTCATGGTCGCAAGATTCGGGAACGTCAGGTAGCGGTGGGCGATATACGGCGCATAACCACCGCCGGCAGACGATGACTTGCCCGAGCGCTGACCCAGCACGTTGTCGAGCTGCAGGTAATTCTTCAGGTTGTGATTCTTAATCAGGTCATACTTGGTGCGCTTGCACTTCGGACACACGCCATACTCAAGGAACACCAGGTGCTCTGGCATTTCCTTGGCGGCATAATCCTTCGGCACGTTGTTGACGTCCAGCCACTTCTTGTTAGAGCAGCAGGGGCACACCTCGCCGAACAACATGGAGCCAATCCACAGCTGACGTGACCACGGCGGGTGCACGTCCTTGCCGAGAATGTTGAATGAGAAGTCGTAGTAGTTCTTGGCGCGCTTCATGTCGCCGTCATCGATCTTCAAGTCACGCAACGTACCCGTTACCGGATCTTCTGCATGCTGCATGTGCTTGATAATATCGAAGTCGTCGTTGTCGCCGGTGAAGATCTCGGGACCATCGTCGACCGAAGCCACGTAACCGCCCGTGGCAATGATGGGGTTGTTCTTCGTCTTACCCTTCCCCTTCTTGACTTTCTTGACCGCAGCGTGCTGCTCAGGGGAGAGCAAAGACGAGAAAAGCTCGTCGGCCTTCATAGCCGCGAGCTTTTTCGCCGTGTGTTTAGGGGTTACCATCTCGAATTCTCCGACGCGTCTTCAGTTGTGAAGGTGGCGTCGGATTCTTCGTTTGCGCATTCGGAGCAGGCTGCTGTTGCCCTGCTACTGGCGGTTGATTCATAAACAACACCTCACGAGGGGTGTTCTGCTTAGGAGTCAACGCCTCGAGAACGTTACGCCATTCTCGTGCAGGCAAGCCCATGTACTTGGTCACGAACTTGGCCATCTGAATTTGCATACCGACTTCCACCATACGTTCAAATTGAACAAACGGCTTGGCGTCCACATCCGTCTTCAACAGGCGTTGAGCGACGGTGCGTGCCTGCAGCGTGCCGGTCTGCGCTGCAAATGTCTTTGGTGCGATCTGCTGCAGAAACATCTCGCGTACGTCATCGATGTTCTGTAGCAACACAGGCGGCAGCTCCTTGCGCATTTTGCGGGTGCGCTTGGTTATGTCATCGTCTGCGTGCTTCAATTTCTTCGGCTTGGCGGCCTGCTTGTTGCGCTCAATGATGGCATCGAACGATTCGGATGGCTTGAAGAAGAACGATGACGGCCGGTCGCTGTTACGTTTCATGATCGAGCCAGACGACTTGATCTGTTTCTTGCGCTTACGACCGTCATCGTTGAGAGGCTTGGCAATCTGTGAAAGCCGCGCGAACATCTCGTCCTGTTGCTGCTCACCTGCTTCGTCCGTCAGTATAAGATGTTCGCCTGCCATTTGCTTATTCCTCGCTTTCTGCTACTTTACCTTGTTGACGACGCTTCACGTATGCAGCCTCGGCCACACCCTTCTGCAGCTGACGGAAGCAAAACTTGCGCAGATCCATCGGCTTGTACCCGCACTTCTGCGAGAGGGCCGTCATCTGCGAACGATCACCCAAGACCCATTCCTTGAGCTCCAACCACGTCAGCGACTTTTTAGCTTCGCCCAGCCCTTCCAGGTTCAACCAAATACCGCCCTTGGTCTTGCCCGACAGCTGGCCCGTTTCCTTCAGGAAGTGGACGGTATCGAAGAACGGATCGAAGCCTTTCGCCTCGCCGGTCGCATCTTCGACCCAGACGCGCACGAACGCCTTGCGGCCCGGATTCCACAGCTTGTTCTTGAACGTCTTCATCCGCACGTAGCGGTAACGATCCTTGCCACCGCTGATCGTTGCCGACTTCTCGAGCTCGAGACGTTCGTCTGTGTCGAACTTCGGATTGAACGGCAGGTTCGACCAGATCGGACGAAATTCGATACGCACGTCCGAGTTGTAGCGCAGTGCCTGACCGCACGGTTCCTTCTCCTTCGGGCCGTGCATGGCCATCGGGATATCGCGCAGCTGATTCATGCCGATCACCGCGACCATCTTGGACGCCATACGACCCTTCACGCGCGGGATATGCTTCGAGAACATCCGCGCCTGCAACGCCAGCGAGTTGTTCGCGTCTTCGTCATCGTTGGCCGTCGGGTTCATGCCCGGGTACGAGTCGAGCAGGATCACTGCCTGCAGCTTGTCGTCCGGTGCTTCGAGCCACAGGCCCTTGCCGTACTTCTTGGCCATCGAAGCATTCGCATGCTCCTTGTACTTGGCGGTGTTCTGCTTCGTCTCTTCGAACACCAACCACCACTTGCCGGCGATGAACTTCTTGTCCGGCAACGAGCGCAGGATCTCCGCCAGCCAATCGAAGAACTTCTCGCCGATGGTTTCCGAACGATAACGCACGATGGGACGCACCAACCACTCGCCGGTGTCCTTGTCCTTGCGACCGAACACGTCCTTGGCGGTTACCTTGAGGCCGTTAGCCTTCAGGATCGCATTCACGTACGGCTTCGAGTTCTTGGTCGAACCTTCGTAGTCGGCGAAACCAATGATCGGCACCATCGCCATGATTGCGGCGGCCATGATCTGCAGGGCACCGGTCGTCTTACACGACTGCTCGGGACCATAATGCGTATACCATGCCGGACGAATGCCGCCGCCAAGCAGCAGGTCGAGCATCAGATTGTTGGTCGACATGGGCGGAATGTCGTCCAGCAGGTCGGCGTCGAAGTCCATCTTGCGGCTGATCTCGTCGACCGTGTTGCCGTAGATAGCCGCAAAGTCGAGCACTGCTCCGGTGACGCCACCCTTGCCTTTCTTCTTGGCGCCTACCGCTTCCGCAAGCGCTTCGTCCACGTCGTCATCGTGCGCAGCAACGTGTTTCTCTGCGCGAACCTTGCGTGCCGGCTTTGCGTTGCGAACCCCGGGCTTGGCGACACGTGCAGCCGGACGCGCTGTGTCGTGTGCCTTCGTCTTGACTGTCGGCTTGACTGTTGCCTTCGCCTTGGTCTTGTTAGTTGAAGTGACTGCCATTTGGTTTCCTCGGATGAGAAAAGAAAAGCCCGCTCGAGATCTCTCAGGAGCGGGCTCGGGCCTTTATATACTACGTGCGCAAGCTATTTACTTGCGGGTCTTCTTCACGACCTTCTTGGCAACCGGCTTCTTGACGGGAGCCTTCTTCGCGGTACGCTTCGGAGGTTCGTCATCCTCGTCTTCGTCATCATCGCCGAAGTCGTCATCCTCGTCTTCGTCTTCTTCATCCTCGTCTTCATCGCGCGACGAACGCTTCGACGTCTTCTTGGCTACCGGCTTCTTGACGGGCTTCTTCGACTTGGCCGGCGGTTCATCGTCCTCGTCTTCTTCATCCTCGTCTTCATCACCGAAGTCGTCATCCTCGTCTTCGTCTTCGTCTTCGTCCTCGTCTTCCGAGACTTTGCGCTTCGACTTCACCGGAGCCTTGGACTTCGACTTCGACGACTTCTTCGCCGGACGTTCATCTTCTTCGTCCTCGTCTTCTTCGTCCTCGTCTTCGTCATCACCGAAGTCGTCATCTTCGTCTTCGTCCTCGTCACGCGACGACTTCTTCGACTTCGACGTCTTCTTGGCTACCGGCTTCTTCTTGCCGCGCGCAGGACGTTCATCTTCCTCGTCCTCGTCTTCATCATCGTCCGAATCGTCGTCCTCGTCTTCCGAATCGTCGTCCTCGTCTTCGTCTTCGTCGTCATCACCGAAGTCGTCGTCTTCTTCGTCCTCGTCATCATCTTCCGAGGCTTTCGACTTCTTGACCGGCTTCCTCTTCGACTTGGACGGGCGCTCATCTTCGTCCTCGTCCTCGTCTTCATCGCCGAAGTCGTCATCTTCGTCTTCTTCGTCCTCGTCTTCATCGCGCGACGATTTCTTCGACGGCTTGCCCTTGGCCTTGACCGGCGCCTTCTTGCTGGACTTCTTCGACTTGGGCGACTCGTCTTCGTCTTCCTCGTCTTCATCGAAGTCGTTGTCGATCTCGTCTTCTTCGACCTTGCGCTTCTTCGCTGTCTTGATGCCCATACGTTTCGCCCAGTTTTCGTATTCCGACTTGACTTCCTTTTCGGTCGTCGGATTGTCCAAGTTACCCAGGTCCCACTTCAGATACCCGAGCTCTTCTTCCGTCAGCGGCGTGCGCTTCGCGCCGAGCTGAACCTGATACTGATCTGCCGGTGCCTTGTCCTTGTCGTAATAGACGCGGATGTCGATACCGAACTTCTCATGCGTCACCGGGAACGCACGCGTACCGCTCTTGCCTTCAACCACGTTCAGGCCCGTCAGCTCCTTGAGCTTGCCGACGAAGCCCGGCGGCATACCTGCCGGCACGACCGGCGTCCACGTGTCGCTGTCCTTGTCCTTGAAGCCCGACTTGCGTTCGGCTGCGTTCGGCTTGACGCGCGACGACGGACGATTCTTCTGGGCGATACGGCTGATACCGTTGCACCAGAACTTGCGTTGAATCTGCACCGTCAGTTGATCGCGGTCCGTCTTCTCCGTCATGCTGGCCTGCTCGCGCTCGAAGATCTCGTAGAACGGATCGTACTTCGTCGAGTCGAACTGCTGCGTGGACGGGTCGTAGCTCGGGCTGTCCATGTAGAAGCGCGTGACCTTGCCGTCCTTCGTCTTCGTCTTGATCCAGTAGCCAGCGTAGCTGTACATGGGACCGAACAGACGAATCGTCGTCCACTTCTTGTCCGGGAACTTGTAGGGCGTGATCTTGTCGGTGATGCGAGGTTTGTTGCTGCGACCGCCGCTGCGAACGTCACCGAGATCGGTGCCTGTTTGAGCCATGTTACCTTGCTCCTGTTGTGGTTGATTGAATGTCACGAGCTTTATTTACTCGCTGTGTTTCGTTCATGACGCTCAGGCTTCGGGTCAACTCCTGAACGACATGCTGTACTTCCTGACGCATAGCTGCGTCGTCCTTCTTCGTCGCTGCCACTAGTGCAACGAGCGTTGCCTGCAACACAGCCTGCTGCTGCACGGCACGTTCCTTGGCGCGCTGATCCATCTGACCGGCGACCAGCATCATCAGTTCACGCAGCAGCTCTTCCGGCAGCTTCTCCTTCATCAACACACCAACGCTTTGTTCGGCGTGCTGTGCCCGCTGGATGTATTCGCTGTTGACTGACTTCAGGGCTGCTACCGTCATGTGCAGCGATTCGAATGCGGTGTCAACCCGCAACTGACTCCGCGAGTTCGTGCTCTGGCTCATAAGGGTCCTCTACAAACATCAACAACGATTGCCGATCGGCATATGGAAGGATTTCGGGAATGCCTAATGCCGCGCGTACCGAACCCGAAGGATCAACCGTGCGGGCCGCTTCGGCGATAACCTGTTGCAGCTCTGTCGAACGATCCGGGTCGGTGGTGCCTAATGCTATGTGTGCGGCATCGCCGTGATCCTCGCTCATGGCTTCATACGACTGATCCGACTGGCCCTTTGCGAGCTTGGCGACTTCGGATCGCGCGCTCTTGAACCAGTTCTGAATGAACGTGGTCAACACACCCTGCCGCGGATTGCAGCGGTCGATGGCGCGACTCAACACCTGCAGGAAGATCTGAATGCAATCGTCCAGCGGCACGAAGTGGTTGAAGTCCTTGTACGTCTTGCGCGCGTTGTTCAAGGTCATGCGCTGATACTTCTCGATAATCATGTGCTTGAACATGCGCGCTTTGTCGTACCAGAACGATGACTGCTGCGCGGCCGCATACAGCACACCGCCATGACGCAAACCGACCGACAGTTCAATCTGCCGCATGCGATGCGCACGCACCAGCGTATCAATGTCGTAGAAGGCCGAGTGCAGCTTCATATAAGGCCGCATCATGTTATGGAACAGCGCAAGAAAACCAAACAGCAAACCGCGATTGAGATACATCGCCTTGGCCGCGTTATGTGCCTGCGGCACGTCGGCAGCGGTCAGCATGTTGAACAGATGCACCGGCAGCTTGCCACGCTCTTCGGCAGTCAGCGACGTGAACTTGGTGGACGGACGCAGTGCCTGATGCGCCACCACCTTGGCAACGTAGTTGTTAAACAGCGACGGACATTCCGTGTGAATCGGCACAAGCGACTGCCACAGAAAGTTGTCGAGGGTCGACAGGTATTGCTCCGTGGTGTAATTGCTCTTGATACGCTCTTCGACCGTCTTGAAGAGATCGAAGGATCTGGAATGTTCGTACGCTTTCATTGCTTAGCTCACGGCTGGGATTTGGGGTTTGATCTTCTCGTACAAGGCCCACAAGTGCTTGCAGCATGCGTACTTGTACGTGGGATTGGTGATGTCCGGACTATCGCCGTTCGAGTACTCGATGTCCGCTGCGCCACGATTCCACAACGCCCATTCCCAACGATACATGAAGTCGTAGCAACTGCACGACGTCTTGACGTTGAGTTTGTCGTCCGTAAACAGGATGACCGTGACGTACTTGTGTGGTGTTTCCTGACGCACAGGACGGCCATGCCTGTTCAGCACGTGTGTCGAGTACGATTGACAGGCGACGAAGCCCAAACCGTTCGGCGTGCGCCCCTTCTTCATCTGAGTAATGCGCACGAAGCGCGCATTGTCACGACGTTGCCGGTTAACACGCCGGGCGATCTGATGGATGTTCAATGACATGGTCTACCTCCGAGGTTACCACATCAAATTCAGAGATGGCTAGTCGGCAAACGCGATGGTCAACACCCCGTGCTGAACGTTGCGCGTGACCTTCAGCTTCGGCGTGTCAGCGCGATAGGAGCAGTACGAATCAAGTTCCTGCTGTACCGCGCGCAACAGCCGGTCGTCGATTATCTCCTGATAGTACTTGGCCGTCAGGAAGTTGACCAGGTGAATCAGCTGCTGCTCGTTGGTGTCGTAGCGCAGCACATCGTCTTGCAGGATGATCGACATGGCTTATCTCCGGGCGATGTCCATATTGCTGCGGAAGATGTCAATGCCGCCAGCGCCTTCAAGCATGGCGCGATGCTGCACCCAGCCGCCCTGGAAGTTGCGCGAGCGTTCATCGACCCCTGCATTGTGCGCCTGGTGCTCGAGCGGCGATGCGTGCAGCGGCTCGGCGCCGACCAGCTTGATGTACGTGTCCATGTCTTTGGCCAGCGTCGGATCTTCGCGGTCGTGCGTGAGATAGCTAACGCGTGCGCAACGGGCAGCCGACATGGCCAGCATGTTGAACATGGTGGTGTCACGTTGCAGACGCTCAGCCTGCGACACGTACGGCAAATGCCACGTGCGCGGATCACGGAAGCTGCCCTTGTGGACGCTGCGGTATTCAAGGTCCGGCAGCAGCGACTGCATCGTGTACGCGACGTCCTGGATCTCCGGCTGCGCATCTGCATGAGCGCGCAACGCGTACCAGTTGTCCCATTCCGTCGCCGTAATCAGCGTGGTAATGGTCGTGTACGGTTCGATGATGCGATTGACGATCTGCTTGTGGTAACCGGCCTCAGCCCATGAGCTTGCCCAGTCGGCAGCCTCGCGGGCCATCATGCTCCAGGCTTCTTCGCGCGACAACAGTTGGCCGGTACGCGGATGTACGATCTCTTCGAAGCATTCTTCGTGCGCCTGCATGCCGGGTTGATTCTTGCCCCAATGAATCGGGCCCGCCGGCTTGGTGCGCACCTTCTCGAGCAGCTTGGCTGTCGGATAGGCACGCGACGACTGCGCATTACGCGAGAAGTCACGGTGCGTCATCAGTTCCGAATGAATCGGCCGCCAGTAGGTAGCCGCGAAGGTGATGATAGCCTTGCCCGTCTCCGACGAACGTGATGCTTCGATCACCGCGATCTGCGCAGCCTTACCAACGGCGGTCAGATACAACCCACCGGAGACGCCGGCTGTTTGTGCGATTTGAACTTCGCTCATTTGTGATTTCCTGCGGTTAGATACGCGGTGACGCCACGTTGGCGCCAACCGTCGATTACCGATTGTGAGTCATCGAACGCAAGGAACACGTCCGACACCTTGTAGCCGAATGCCTCGAGCAGCCACGGCTTGAAATCTCCGGGCATGGACCCGAGTTCGGCTGGCATATGATCGGGGCGCATGAGAAGCTGACCGCTCTTGATGTCCGCATCCACGTGATGCTGCAACGTGCGTAGCGTACTGTGACGCCAGCGATTCCAGCGCGCGGTAACGAACAAGACGGTGAAGTCGTCGTCCTCCAGGAACTTCCTATACACGGCGACCCCTTGCGGGATCGGCGTATCCTTATACCAGAGGTCCGCGAACGTTTCGACGTCACCGTCCAACCAGTGCTGCAATCGATGCTCGACCGATATACAGCAACCGTCAATGTCAGCGACGATCAGCTTCTTCATCAGGCCACCCAGAAGTAGAAGGGATTGAACAGGGGTTGCAGCGCCTGGAATGCCATGGCGATAACCCCGCCGAGCAACATCAGCTGAGTGTAGCCGCTCATTTCTTGGTACCGAACTGAGCCGTCGCCAGCGTGATGAACTCAGCCCGCAGTGCGCCGTCCTTGAACTTGCCACCCAGCTTCGACGTGACCGTGTCACTGCAGGGGTCTTCAACGCCGCGCGTCTGAACGCACATGTGCTCGCCCTGAATGATGATAGCCACGTTGTCCGTCTCGAGCAGGTACGACAGCGCGTGATAGATCTGCAACGTCAGTCGTTCCTGAATCTGCGGACGACGGCTGAAGAAGTCGACGATGCGATTGATCTTCGAGATGCCGAGCACCTTCTGATTCGGCAGGTACGCAACGAACGCGTTGCCGATGATGGGCAGGAAGTGATGCTCGCACAGCGAACGTACCGAGATGTCGCGCTCGAGCACCATCTCGTCGACTTGCATCTTGTTCTCGACTACGGTCGCCTTCGGGAAGTTGCCGTAGTCGAGGCCCGAACAATACTCGTCCAGGTACAGCTTGGTCAGACGACGCGGCGTGTCCATGATGCTGTCGTCTTGCAGGTCGAGGCCGAGCTCTTCGAGGAACGCAGTGAACAGATCATTGACCTTGCTGCGGTTCGGCACGTGGTGCGACTTGAACGGCGTCTCGACACCCAGATCAATCAGACGTTCACGAACTTGATAGCCGACTTCGGCGTCTTTACTGTAGCTCATTTTATTTCCTTCAGTTAAATCGGTTTAATAACGTGACTTGAAGCAGTCGTACACCGGCACGCAGTACAGGTCATCGCGTGCCGGACGCATGATCGCTTTAAAACCTGCACCCAACGCAGCCTTTGCTTCGGCGCTGATATAGCCGATCGGTTGAGGATCGTCATCGTGTACGTCTTCGCCGACCCCGCTGATGCCAGAAACGTGATCCTTACCGGCCGCATACGCTTCCTGGCATTCCTCCAACGTGTCACCGGGGTAGACATGAAACCAACGCGGGGTCGCACCTGCAATCGGCGCGCCATTATCATAGAGGCCGAAGAGTATATGGACTGAGCAGCGCGTCAGATCACACAGGCGCCACGCATGGGTCACGACTTCCTCCGGCACCCACTGTTCGCCGTGCGTTTGCTTCAGGGTGAAGCGATCATCCTTCAGCGACTGTTTCATGGCACCGCCGTAAAGAGGTGGGTCTGAAGCGACAACAGGAAGCCGTGCTCCATGGCATAACGGGCTGCGTACGCGTAGTTGACCGCGGTCGCTTGTTGGTTAATCAGCTCCGCGTCCCAGATCGACGACACCTCGCCGGCATACGGCTTGCGGTACACGGCCATCGGCGACACGTACACAGGCATGCTATACTGCTGTTGCACGTCGGCGACCCACTCGGGTACCACGTGCTGCGGATCGTTGGCGTCAGCGGTGACCACGAACTTCAAAGCACCCGTGTGGCGCAATACGACTTCCGACAGCTGCGGTGTTCTTCCAGCCTTGGTCGATGCCTTCGGTGATACGACTACTGACAGGGGAGCCAGGTTGAAGTGCTCGATATAGCCCCTCTGTGTAACCTGCGGCTGTTTCTCTTCCAGGCGTCGGAAGAAGCCCGCTTGCGTGCCGTTCGTCTCGATCTGAACAAGCTTGAAGAACGGGCCGACATGCCGCATGAAATGAATCAGGTTGAGCTGCAGCGTCGGTTCGCCACCGGTGACGACCAGGATGTCCGACTTGCGATAACCCGGCAATTGCTGCAGCTTCTCGAGCAGGTCGTTCGGCGTGTACATCGTGCCCTTGTCGAGATGGAACGCTGTATCGCACCACGCACAGTGATCCTGCTTGTCGCCGAAGTTGCAGCCCGACAGACGAAGGAACACCGCCGGGTAGCCAGCGAACGGGCCTTCACCCTGAATCGTGCGGAACATCGAAGTAACAACCAACTCGTCGGTCTTCAGCGCGTTGTAGTCGGCCATGCGCACAACCCGGTCGACGTTCTGTGTGACGATGGGGATTGTTCTATTCATCTTTTGCTTCTCCCTTGAGGGCTTGATTGATAACGCGCCGGAGCCACTTGAACTTCGTTTCCTTGGGCTCCTTCAGCTCTGCAGCGTATTTACTTTGCAGCGCTTTGAAGTGTTCGGCGGTCGTGCAATCTTCGACCTCGAGCAACAGACTGATCGACGGCCGCGCCGATGATTGCGCACCCGACAGATAGAACGGGTGGCTGATCTCCAGCTTGTTCGGCACCAACGCCGTGCGCGGATCGATGACCGTCTTGACATGCACCAGCGACGGCGTGCATTGATAGCCGAGGATCGGCACACCGGATGTACGCAGCTTGGCGAAGCCGTCCACGATGATGGTGAACTGATCCTTGGCCGGCTTGTATTTCGAAGAAAACAACGACTCGGTGCCGATCAACACCAAGGCGCCGGTGCCCTTGAACGCCTTGTAGATATGGCGATTCAACGTCGGGTAACCATAGACGTTGTTGAATGACTTGACCTGAACCTTCACTTGGAGACCCCGTTCTTCTTCTGCCACGTTTCGTAGCTGGTGAGGATACGATCCACGCGGTCCGCATCGCCGTGAGCCACCGTCAGCTTGCGCTCCTTGCCGAACAACGAGTGCTGCTTCTGACGGCCGATCAACGGTTCGATGAAGTGCTGGTTCGCCTTGTACGCCTTCTGGAAGCCCGATTCAAACAGGTCCGACAGGAAGCGCATGGTGCCGTTGAAGTGGCGCGGCTGGAACGATGCCGGGCTAATGATCTTCTCGACCTCGGCTATCTTGGCATGACCCGCCAGATAGTTGTCGGCCAGATCAGACGTGAGATCGTTTAGATACGCATAGTGGTACAGGCTGTGCACCATGTTGGCACGCGCGTTCAGCATCAGGTGATGCGCATAGCCGACCATGCCGCAGACCGGGCACGAACACGGCGACCGATACAGCACTTCACCCTTCGGCAGCGTGTTGCGATACAGCACCGACTGACCCGGCACCGAAGTCAGCTGCGTATTCATCATCGCCGCCTGTGCATACGTCGAGCTGTCCGAGGTGATGTGCGGGAAGAAGCCCGACTTCGTCATCAGATGAAACACGAACATGTAGAACGGAGTCGTGGTGCCCAAGATGTGCGCCGTTCGATAACGCGACTTCGACCGCGCCAGCACGTAGGCAATGCCGACCACGCCGTTGACCTGGTGCGCCGCAACGCCGGAATCACCGCGCGCTTTCGAGCTTGTACCCGCGAGTGCAATGCCGTCGTTCGGCTCGTACTGCTCGGTCACGTCAAGAAACACCTTGCGGTCCTTCAGATCGGCGCCGTGATTCAAATCCCACAGACGCACGTTCTTGTTCAGACGTGCCTTGATATACTTGTTGTTGCGCGAGGTGATGTGCGACATGCGCGCCAGATACTTGTCGTACAGCGCGGTGTGCATCGGCACGTCCAACCCGATGCCAATGTCGGTCGAGGCGTTGTAGAAGTCGACCAGCTGGTTGGGATCCACGAAGTCGGTGACACCCTGCCGCATCTGAAAGCCGCCCGAGTCCGCGAACAGCTGCAGGTGCGGGTTGCGGATCGGCGCCTTCTTGAACTCCATGTGCGGCGGCGAGATCATGACGTAGCGATAGCCCATGTCCGAGTACAGCTTCGGATTCGACAACACCGAGTAGTCGAGGTATTGATCCATCGCCA
>Ga0247674_1000049_pt1 | contig 16178 bp, 19 predicted proteins | sample CNK15_metaG_FD_183044 | JGI IMG/M metagenome (GOLD analysis project Ga0247674, IMG submission 183044) | Soil microbial communities from Purdue University Martell Research Forest, Indiana, United States - CNK15 | ecosystem: Environmental > Terrestrial > Soil > Temperate forest > Bulk soil...
ATCACATCTTCAAAAGAGATAAAGATCACATTGATGAAGAGTTTAACGAAGAAGAAACTGAGGGTGTGCCTTGTGAGCACTACTCTGACAAGATTGCTGAAGAGATTAAGGCAAGCATTGACAATCAAAAGCCTCACATCTCTGAAATCTTGAATCTGCATTTCAATCTTGGGTATAGGGCAGTGGACATTAGCAAGCTCGTAGAGAGTACGCAAGTTGCTGTCAATCAAATCATTTATCGTTTCCGTACTGAACTTAAAGAGAGGTATCAGAATGGTGGATCGTTACAAGCCTGAGCTTGGTGAGGATTGTACAATTAATCTGGTTTTGGTGAACGACTTTGATTTTGAAGGTGAGGAGCTTGTTAAGCTGGAAGACTATTTCAATGATGTAGATCAGCGTGAGGAACAAATCTGGAACTTGAATGACGAGATTCAAGATATGGTCTTTGAGCTTCGTAAGAAAGACGATGAGATTCGTATGCTTGAAGCAGAGCGTGATGCTCTTCTAGCACAACTAGTTAACCCCGTCTAATGCGGATTCGTGTATGGGACAGTGAGGCAAATGGACTTCTTGATACAGTAACTACGGCGCATTGTGGTGTGTTCAAGAGTCTGGATGGGAAGGAGGTTGAGAAGTTTGACAATCAACAAATCCCTGAGATGCTTCGCTTCCTCGACACATGTGACGTAATCATTGGACATAACATTATTGGGTATGACTTCCCAATGCTCAAAAAGGTGTATGGATATGTGTACAAAGGCAAGAAGGTTGACACGCTACTCATGTCGCGTGCTCTTAATCCGGATCGTATGCTCCCTCCTAACGCTATCATTCGGTCTGCTGGTCCTCATAGCATATATGCTTGGGGGGTGCGTGTCGGAGTTGATAAACCAGAGCATGAAGATTGGGATGTTTATTCTCCAGCAATGTTACACCGGTGTACTGAAGATGTGGAAATCAATCGGCTCGTCTACCACGAACTGATGAAGGAAGCCGCATCCTCCGGTGGCAAATGGAGAGATGCATTTCTCCTGACTTTCAAACTATTCGAAAATCTCCAAGAACAGGAACAGTACGGCTGGCTTGTAGATCAAGAGCTAATGGCTCAACACATCGTCACATTGACAAAGATGATGGATGAGATTGATGAACAGGTTAAGCCTCTATTGCCCTTGGTACTGGAGATTGAAGAATATAAGAAGCCCGGAGGATATACATATGCGGCAAAGCCTTTCAAGCAAAGTGGTGAATACTCCGAGCAAAGCCGTAAATGGTTTGAACCTGATCGGATTCATGTTGTTGGCGGTCCCTTTAGTCGTATTAGTTTTAGGCGCACTAATCTAGATAGTCGTAATGAACTTGTAGATTTTCTGTTGAGGGCAGGATGGGAACCGAAGGAGTGGAACACAAATGATGCTGGTGAACGAACAAGCCCAAAGCTTTCAAAGGACGATCCCTTTGAGGGCGTCGAAGGCGAAGCTGGTCAGCTTGTTGCGAAGCGTGTCCAATGCCGACATAGACGCTCTCTCCTTGAAGGACTCCAAGCTCTTGTCCGACCAGATGGACGAATTGGCAGCGCTATTGCGGGTATGGCTGTCACAGGACGAATGCAACACAGAAACATCGTCAACATCCCAGCAGCCAAATCCTTCTTCGGAAAAGAGTTGCGAAGCATCTTTACTTGTCCTCCCGGAAGAGTATTGGTCTCAACCGATTCCGACCAAAACCAGCTTCGACAGTTGGCTGCAAGAATGGGGGACCAAGCGTACCTTGACGCAATCATAAAGGGACGTAAGGAAGACGGTACAGACGTTCATACGTTGGCTCAGAAGATGGCTGGTCTGGATACTCGTGACAATGCCAAGACATTTCAATATGGAGTGTTATTCGGGGCAGGGGATGCCAAGACAGGAAAGATTGTTAATGGCTCTGCTGCACATGGTAAGGCATTGAAAGAGAAGTTCTTCAAGAACCTGCCAGCTATTAAAGACTTGCTAGACAGGCTTGTTGAGGAATGGAGAAAGACAGCCAAGAGAAAATACAATCCGCAATGGAACCGTTGGGAGTATTACGACGGATATATCATTGGACTGGATGGTCGTCCAATCAAAGTGTCTTATGAACACCAGCTTCTGGTGTATCTGCTTCAGTCGGATGAAGCTATTCAAATGTCAGCAGCGTACAACTGGACGATTGCTAAACTTAAAAGAAAGTATCGATATGGTGAACAGGTGTTCGCTGTCTGTTTCTACCATGATGAATATACATTTGAATGTGACGAAGACATTGCAGAAGATGTAAAGAAGATAACTGAAGAGGGTATTGCTTGGGCTGGACGGTTCTACAATATCCAATGTCCACATGTCGGTCAAGGAAAGATCGGCTTAAACTGGTTCGAGGTTCATTGATGACCGTAGGTGAATTGATTACTTTGCTTAGACAATTTGATAAAGACCTTCCCATTGTACCTATTCAATATTATGGAGAGGGCACACGAGAAGAATTGTCTGAACCAGAACTTAATGAATACGGTGAGGTAGAAATTTAATGACTAACGCTGAATTGATTGAGAAGCTACAGAAGCTTCCACAAGATGCAGAGGTGGTGTTGGTTGATAAATTTCACGAATACGGAAATTTCTCTCCAATCACCGCACATAGCGAAAAAGAAGAAAACACTGTAGTTATCTATTTCGAATAAGGAAACCTAATGGGAATTAATGCAGGCGCAGTTAAAGGCAAAGGTCGTGCAGAAAGCAACTTTGCAGAGAAGCAGGAAGATTTGGATGGTGTTTATCCGGCACGTCTGGTGCAGGTGATTGATCTTGGTTTGCAACCTCAGCGTGACTTCCAAGGCGCTCCAGTTGCACCGAAGTATAGCGTCTATTTCACATTTGAACTGTGTGACACGTTCATGCTTGATAAGGACGGCAAGGAGCTTGAGGACAAGCCCCGTTGGGTGAGCTATGAAATTCCTCTTCATCCGATTGTTGCTGATCGTGCGAAGAGTACGAAGCTGGCTGCTGCTCTTGATCCGGATAGCCTCCTGAATGGGGATTTTAGCCAGATGGTGGGCTTCCCGTTGAATGTCAGTCTCACCACAACTCACAAGGGAGAGAAGACGTTCATTAACGTTGTAGGCGTTTCTCAGATGCGTGCCAAGGATGCAGCGAAGCTTGAGGAGTTGAAGAATCCTACGAAAGTGTTTGATCTGGATAAGCCCGATCTGGATGTATTCAACTCTCTGCCTGACTGGCTGAAGAATAAGATTAAGGGGAACCTTGGTTATGCGAGCAGCAAATTGCAAGCGCTATTGGGCGATGCCGATAAGGACGAAGCTCCGAAGGAAGAACAAGTTCCGAAAAAGGAAGGTAAGAAGCCTGATCCAATTCCTGAACCTAAAGAAGAGGCAGGTGCGGACGATGATGCGCCGTGGTAATGCAATGTGACATTAATGGTTATGAAGACTTGTACGAGATAAACACTCTGGGCCAAGTCTTCTCCAAAGAGAAATGGGTAGCGAGACGAGGGCGCAACAATCGTATTCATCTTATTTTCCGAGAAAGGAAAGAGCTAACGTGGAAGAAAAGGGGAGAGTACCCCGGCGTTGCTCTTTACAATCAAGAAGGTAAAAAGAAAAATTTTAATATTCATCGTCTAGTGGCTGAACATTTTCTGCCAAATCCATATAATCTCCCTGAAGTAAATCACAAAGATGAAGATAAATGGAATCCATTAGTAGAAAATTTAGAATGGTGTTCTAAAAGCTACAATCAAGAATACTCTAAGGCAAAGGAATATAAATTCATCAATCCAGAGGGGGATGAAGTTACGATTGTTAATTTAACAAAGTACTGCCGTGAAAACAATTTGTCACAAGGCATGTTGGTAAGAGTTCACGGTGGTTTTCGAAAATCTCACAAAGGTTGGAGGAAATCATTCAGTGCTTAGTGGATGCAGACGTACTTTCGTACGAGATCGGGTTCGGTGCTGAGACAGCTTATAAGGGGTCCCATCCAGATGGTGATGGGATTCCCCACTGGAACACCGTAGAAGACATGCTGGAGAAACGAATCCAGTACATTGAGGAACAATGTGAAGCAACTGAACCATCAATCATGTTCTTCACAGGAAAGGAGAATTTCCGAAATGCTATTGCGAAACGCACTCCGTACAAGCAGAGGGCGGGAGTTAAACCAACTCACTGGCTTGGAATCCGATTGTACCTGCAATCCAGCTATGAATTTAGACTTGTGGAAGGTCTTGAAGCAGACGATCTTATGTCGATTGAACAAACTTCTAGAATCGAACTACGAGATTCCATTATCTGCACTAGAGATAAAGATTTGCGAGCAGTTCCTGGATGGCATTACGGATGGGAACTTGGGGCGCAGCCTTCGTTCGGGCCAAGATTTGTTTCTGGTTACGGAACTATATGTCTTAGTGACAACAGGCAGAAAATTACGGGATTTGGATTGAAGTTCTTCCTGTCTCAATGTCTCACTGGTGACGTAGTAGATACTGTTCCGGGCTTGCCTAAGTGTGGGCCTGTAGCAGCCTTCGAAGCTCTGGTTGATACCAAGACATACACCGAGGGCTTGGAGGCCGTTGCAGAGCTTTATGACAAGCGCTATGGGCATTCTGGCGTACAGGAACTAACCGAGCAGGCACAGCTTCTCTGGATGACTAGAGAATTGGATAGCGATGGTGCTCCCAAGCTTTGGAATATCTGGGAGACATATGACTGAGAGGAATGGAGGGCAATGGACGGAAGCAAGATTCAACAGCTTTGTGAAGAGCGCTCTGAGAGCAGCCAGCAGGAAGTGGCCTCCGAAATACGAGACGATAAACTCGGCCCTTGTGGGGCAAAAGACGAATGTTGCATCTGGACGGTTGGCGAAGCATTATCGGTGCGCTGCTTGCGAAGGCGATTACCCGGCTTCTCAAATCCAAGTGGATCATAAAATCCCAATCATTGATCCCACTGTAGGATTCACAAGCTGGGATGACGTAGTAAATAGAATGTTCTGTGAGAAAGAAAATCTCCAAGTGCTTTGTACCGAGTGTCACTCCTTAAAAACAAAGGAAGAAAGATCGAAGAAAAAGAGTGGGAAAGATTCGGATACACCGAAGAAGAATGGAAAGGATTCCACAAAAGCAAAAGATGGCGAATAAGGAATCCTGAGAAAAGCAAACAGTGCATGAAGAACTGGGTTGAAAATAATCCAGAGAAACGAAGAGAATCTACTAGGCGCTCCCAATTGAAACACTCTTACGGCATTACTCCAGAAGAGTACAACGAAAGGTTGGAAGACCAAAAAGGCTTATGCAAAATTTGCGGTACGGATAAGCCAACTGGTAAATGGAAAGTGTTTGCTGTAGATCATTGCCACTACACAGGCCGTGTACGTGGTTTGCTTTGTAATGAATGCAATCGTGGTATTGGCTTGCTGAGAGATTCAGCAGAACTTCTCCGTAAAGCTGCGGATTACCTCGACAACAACTAAAGGATTAATATGAGTTATTACAAGGGCTTCAGCCTTTTCGACGATCTTGACAATGCTAATGACCGTGCTGTGAATCGGGGCCGTATTATGGCTAATATTGTAGTGGATCATCAACGTGATGGGAAGTTTAGTCCTAAGGGGATGGCACTAAGTGGCGGATACATGCGATCGATTCCATCAGCAGAACGCAAAGCAGCACTTTCAGAGTTTGTTAAGGCTATGCGAAAGGAAGGATTTGTGTTGGGAGGAACTAAGGAAGCTCAAGCAGCAGCTATTGAAGGAGCAATTAATGGCCGTTGATAAATATGATGCAGGAAAACTGCCTCTCGATCTTCTTGATCCAACTGCGCTAGAAGGACTGGCAGCAGTATTGCAATTTGGGGCCAATAAATATGCTGCGCATAACTGGCGTGGTGGTCTCAGCTATAGCCGTCTTATTGCTGCTTTACTTCGCCATTCGTTCGCTATATTGAAAAGGGAGTATATCGATAAGGAATCCGGTCTCCCCCATATCGATCACGTTGGTTGTTGCTGGATGTTTCTCAGTAACATGATGAAGACCCGTCCTGATCTGGACGATCTGCATAAACCAATGCCCGCTATCATTCAGGAATAAATATGGCCCAATATATTGGAACGATGGAACAGACAGTGGATATGATTCATAAGGGGCTTAAACAACAGCTTCAGGATCAAATCTATTATAAGTTGATGGATGAAGCTAAGGCCGTTATCAAAGAGGTAGCGGCTCAAGAGGCTGAGAAATGTATCAAAAACATCACTGCTTGGCGCAATGTAAGCAAAGACACAATTGAATTGCACATCCAATTTGGAGAAAATAAAGTTGACTAAGCGATATATCGTAATTCCAGATAGCCAGATTAAACCAGATGAAGATGTTTCGTTCCTTAATTGGATTGGTAATTACATTGTTGACCATAAGCCTGATGTTGTTGTTCATCTTGGGGACTTCTGGGACATGCCTTCTCTTTCTAGCTACGATAAAGGGAAGCGACAGTTCGAAGGGCGCCGATACAAGAACGATGTAGAAGCTGGCAACTATGCATGGGATGTTCTCAACCAACCCATTCGTGATGAGGTTGATCGACTACAGCGTAACAAGAAGAAGGCTTGGAATCCTGAGCGACATTTCCTTACAGGCAATCATGAACAACGAATCCAACGAGCAGTGGATAAGCAGGCAGAGCTTGAAGGCGTTATTGGCTATTCAGATCTTGCTGCAACTAATGATGGTTATTGGAATGTGCATGACTTCCTTAGCCCTGTTATATTGGACGGGATCGCTTTCAATCATTATTTCGTCACTGGCCTTGCGGGTCGTCCTTCTGCGACTGCTAATGCCCAATTGAACAAACAGCATATGTCCTGTATCGCTGGACACCAGCAAGGCTTTCAGATTGCGTCTGCCTATCGTGCAGATGGGACGCGTATAACCTCCATCATCGCAGGAAGCTGTTATATGCATGATGAAGATTATATGGGTCCGATGGGTAATAAGCACTGGCGTGGCATCCTCGTACTGAACGAGGTCACCCCTGAAGGCCAATTCGACATTATGCCCGTATCCCTCACGTATCTTCAAAAGAAATATAATTAATGGCAGAATACAATGGAATTAGACTCAAGCTTGAACGGGACGCCAACTTTAACACCCAAGGGAAGGCGTTGGTTAGCAAATATTATTCGGACGGCAGAGAAGGAATCCAAAAAGCCATTGCACGTGCCGCTTACAACTTTAGCTATGGCGATATCGAACTTGCCCGACGTATCTATGATGCGGCAAGCAACCATCATTTCTTCTTTTCGTCACCAGTTTTCTCAAATGCTGTGGACGGACATTGGGAAACGAATGGACGACATACAAGCAAAGAGTTCTGGAGCAACACAGAAGAAGCAAAACTAGAGCGTAAAGCCGCGTGGGTGGGCCTTGAACCTAAGGCCATGCCCATTGCCTGTTTTGCTGCATTCGTAGAAGATACAATTCAAGGGCAGATTGATGCTGCATCAGAGCTTAGCTTGCTTAGTGTTATGGGTGGGGGCACTGCTCTTCATTCGCGCATTCGTGCGGTGTCTGATAAAGCTCCAGGTCCTATCCCCTACTTCAAGACAGTGGATGGCATCATGGGGTATTACCGACAAGGTAGGACCCGTAGAGGTAGTACTGCCCTATATCTTGATATTAGTCATCCTGATATTGTAGAGTTTATTGATATGCGTCGGCCTAGTGGGGGCGACAATGCACGTAAGATTGATAATCGACAAGGGGTTCACAATGCAGTTAACATTACTCGTGATTTTCGAATTGCTGTGGACAATGATGAAATGTGGAGGCTACGATGCCCTCACTCTGGTGAAGCTGTCGATTCAATCAGGGCTAGAGAGCTTTGGGAACGTCTCCTTGAAGCTAGGGAGTTAACTGGTGAGCCTTACCTTTGGTTTATTGATGTTGCTAACGATGCTATGCCTCCTAGCCAACGTCTATTGGGGCTCCGTAATTTTGGTTCTAACCTTTGCTCTGAGATTGCGCTCCCTACTTCTCCCGATCGCACTTTTGTGTGCTGTCTGTCTAGTCTTAATCTAGAGAAATATGATGAGTGGAAAGACACAACCCTTGTTGCCGACCTTGTTCGATTCCTCGATAATGTTGTTCAATGGTTTATTGACTACGCCCCCTCTGGATTGGCCCGTGCTACTTATTCAGCACAGCGAGAACGTGCTCTCGGAATTGGAGCAATGGGGTTTCATAATTATCTAATGTCGAAAGGTATTCCCTTTGAATCTGGAGGTTTTAACAGTGCAGCCCAACACAACAGCATTCTCTTTAATCACATCCATCGTCTTGGACTTGAAGCTAGTGAGCGACTTGCTACAGAGCGTAAAGAATGTCCCGACATGGAAGGGAGCGGCAGGCGTAACTCTCATATCTTTGCTATTGCTCCTAATAGTAATTCCTCTGTCCTTTGTAATACGTCTCCTTCTATTGAGCCAATCGCTAGTAACGCGTACACTCAGAAAAGTCGCGCTGGCGTCTTTCTCGTAAAGAACAAATGGCTAGAACCTATATTGGAGAAATATGGGCAGAATAACGATGCAGTATGGAACTCTATCGTTAAGAATGACGGAAGCGTACAGCATCTCCATTTCCTGTCTGACCAAGAGAGAGCCGTATTCAAAACTGCTTGGGAGATCGATCAACATTGGTTGGTTGAACATGCTGGTGCAAGGCAACCGAACATCTGTCAGGCGCAGTCTCTCAATCTGTTCTTCCCGCCGGGTTCTGATCGGGCTTACATTAACTCGGTACATCTTAAAGCAATGAGGGAAGAGAAGGTTAAATCACTTTACTATTTCAGAACAGGATCGGCTATGAAGGCTGATACGGTTAAATCAATCAAGAGGGTGGTGCTGAATGAACAGAGCGCTACTGCTTGCCTAAGCTGTGAGGGCTGATGAGCCTACTAGAACAAAGCAAGAGCTACGTACCTTCCTATCCCAAGCTTGTAGAAATCACCCTCCAGCATGAGCGTGCTCACTGGGGGGAATGGGAAGCCAAGCTTCAACAGGATGTAGAACAATGGAAACGAAATGAAATCAACGCAGATGAGAAACGATTCATCAGCAGTGTTCTCCGACTTTTCACGCAATCAGATGTTGCAGTTGGAGGCGATTATTACGATTGTCTCATCCCAGCTATCCGGAATAATGAAGCGCGGAATATGCTTGGAAGCTTCGCCGGAAGAGAAGGAGTACATCAACGAGCTTACGCGCTCCTTAACGACACACTTGGATTTGGCCAAGACTTCTATACGGAGTTTCTTAAATTCAAGGGAATGAAGGACAAGATGGACTGGATGGAGGACATGGACAATAGTTCTGTGAAAGCTCTGGCCAGTTCTATTGCCAAGCAGGTGATGTGCGAAGGAGTGTGTCTGTTCAGCAGCTTTGCAATGCTATTGAACTTCTCTAAGCGTGGGCTTCTGTTGGGGATGGGGGATGTAAATCAATGGAGTGTAAGAGATGAATCTATCCACGTGGCTGGACTTGGTGAACTGTTCCGAATCCTCTGTGCTGAAAATCCACAAATGGTTAACGATGAATTCAAGAGGACAATCTACCAAGCCGCTCGTGATTGTGTTAAGCTCGAAGACCAGTTCATTGATGAGGTCTTTTCGGGGATCACCAACGGAATTGGAGAGACAACTCCGGAATCTTCTAAACAATATATCCGATCAGTCTGTGACTACCGCATGGCTCAACTCGGATTCAAGCCTGAATATAATGTTGACAATCCCTACGAATGGATGGATTGGATTACTAGTAGCTCTGCAATCGAAAACTTTTTTGAATCTAATACTACAGGGTACAGTAAGAACTCAATGACTGGAGAATTTAGTAATGGCTATTAGGATCGAAGGTGGTTGTGTTCAAATCAATAAGGATACATGGCGATACATCGTAGCAAACAATGATAATCCGGGTGGGATCATTTACGTCTTCACTGCGAATCAGGTGCCCCAGCTTGGGGATGAGATTAATGGCGGTGTGCTTGTACCACGTTCGGAAACAACTGACCAGCTTCATGGGCTTCCTAATACTAGTCCAGTTCCGATTATCAACAATGATCCGGGATTTCAAGCTAAGAAACAAACGTTCCGTACTGAGAAGTGGGGACGAGATATCGAACCTCTGTAAAAAGAAAACCCCCAAAGGATGTTGAGTCCAATGGGGGTTATTTTTATGCCTTCCTGCCGTGGTCTTTGAGATGATGCTTATTACGAGCACGGTTGACACTCTTAGACTGCACTCGTAGATTGCTCTTGTTGTTGTTAGCCGTATTCATGTTCTTATGATCTACGTCCTTTCCGTCTCCCTTAGATACCTTCCCTGCCTTTTCCATCTTGCGCCTAGCCGCATTCCTCTCAGCCCTGCGCTTCTTCTGGAGTGGTGACGAGTTGTACGCTCGTTGTCGCTTACTGTCAGCCGTAGCTCCAGCTTTATATTCCCCCTTCTTAGCCACTCTTCTTATTCCCTTTATATCGATTACCGTGTCCAGTGGTGGTTTTGCCATTGTGTGTCTTAAGAGCCCATGCAAGAATCTTCTTGGCATTGTCAGTGGAGATGTTCTCCTTCTTTGCCATACTCTTGACAGCAGAGGCTGTGGACATATGTTTCTTAGCCAAGGATTTTCCTCACATATTTTTGAGTTTCAAGAGGGATATAATTCTTCCAATCCCCACCAGTTGCGCTAGCGCGCGCTACAGCTTTCTCAATACGTCCCGGACCTGCATTGTAAGCGGCAACAGCCTGCTCCTGATTACCACCGAAGTTCTTAAGCATAGCGTTGAGATAGTCTCTGCCAAACCGGATGTATTCATCTTGCGTATGATTTTGAATAGGGGTAACACCATAGCCCGGATTCTCTCCAGTGTTGGGAAGCACTTGGGTGATGCCCTGTGCTCCCTTGTTGCTGGTTAGAAGGTTGCCATTAGCGTCTACATGCTTGCCAGCACTCTCCGTATTAACCAGACGGGAGAAGATATCTCCAAAGCCTAGGAGGCTCTTCTGAGGGCTTGTAGAGGGCTGTACAATCACATCAGGTTTCTTGTTATTGGTGATAGCTGCAATATCTGAAGCATCACTGTCCCACGGCATCTTGATGTTTGAAGCTGCTTGAACAGCAGACTGTGCTGCATTGGATACAAGATTGCCAGCCTTGCCAGCTAGGTCTTGCCAAGAGGCGCTCCACGGACCATCTTCCGGGAACGCACTCGTTGTCGTATCAGTGTTATTTTGATCCATTGTCTTTGACAGTCCAGTTGTTACGATCAGCCCAATCACCAGAGCCGTTCCAAGTGTACGTCTTACCGTCTTGCCACTTAATAGCTTGACCCGGCTTAACAGGGAATAGTTGAGGAAGGAGAGCATATTTAGAATTGTCCCACTCTTTCTGATAATCGGTAGAGCCGTTCATATGGCTTCCCAATCGAACAAGAGTGTTCATCCCTTGGGAGGCAGTACGAAGATTATCAGCAACAGCTTGAGCCGCAACTGTGTCCTGCGGACTCAATCCCTTACGTACAACAAACGACACACCAGCACCAGTGAATTGAGCATCAATGGCACGGTTAAGAGGAATATTACTATCTGGCAGAGAGCCTTGAAGCTTGCTACCAACTGCCTGAGTTACTGCTGGTTCATACAGCATCTGGAAGGTCTTCTTAGCCGTCTGAGCAGCCACAGGATCGATTGCTCCGTTCTGTACAAGGTAGGCATACTGCGGGCTGGAGAAGAACTCTGCAAGCCCCTTAAGACGGTCTGGAGTGGCTCCTTGATTGAGAAGCTGTCCAGTTTGAGCAAGAACGTTGTTCACCGTGTTATTAACTTCCACAGCACCTCTAGCTGTATCCTGCATCTTCCCACCACGAAGCTGATCCGTAGCATACTTCAGCGTCTTCAAAGCATCACCTTCTACTTCCGGATTGCCTGCAATTGGCGCTACAAATCCACCCGGAATACCATCCTTAGTTCCAACCTGTGCAGCAGAACTCAGAGCCTTCATCGTAAGCCTAGCTCCAGTGGAGAAAGCCAGAGGGTTCTGATTACCACCAAGCAATTGAGATGTAGCAGTGAAGCTCTTAATCTCGGGATCACCAAGATAGACAAGCTTCTGACGAGCTATAATCTCATTCACCTGAGCAGTAGCATTCTCGCTTTTGGTCTTAGGGTCAAGCTGCTTGTTGAAGATCTCATACGTTTGATCGAACATCTGTTTGTACGGAGAAGCATCAATCTGCCCTGAAGCAGCAATAGCTTGCAATGGGCCATTGATTTGATTACGGATATTCTGCAATTGAATCTGAGCAGCTTCCGGAGTCATCTTGCCAGTGTTAACTTGATCCACCAGAGACTGAGCCTGAGCATTGAATGCACCGAAGTTGCTGCCAGCCAGTTCATTCACAGTCTTAATGGCGAACAGCTTATTGTCTCGGTCGGTCTGCCCTTGGTTGTACGTATTCGTAGAACGTTCGAATTCAATACGAGCCTTCTGTTGCTCCCAAGCTTTCTGTGCTTGGAGATTCGCCTGAGCAGCACCCCAAATAGTCTGGCGCTGTGGCTGAGACATAGTGGGAGAGATGTAATAACCTTGTCCGATAGCCTGATTGTCATTAGCTTCAGCAATATGCTGTTCCTGAGAACGCTGGCTCTTGAGAGCTTCTTCCGTATCCCCTTGTCCAGTAGTAGCCTTGAATACGCTATTAAGGCTGGAGAACTTATCTGCAAGCTGGGGGTAGTTAGCCAATGCTTCCGAATAGATTGCTCCACTACGGACATGAGCTTCTTGAGCCGTCATAGTTCCTTGCTGGACAGCTTGGTTAATCACATTCTGTTTATTAGCTACGTCACCAAGAATAGCGTTCTGAAGCTTGGTTTGCTCAGTTGCTTGATACGTCTTAATACCTTCTCCAAGCAGGTTAGCAATATTGCCTACGGCCTTATCGAATAGCCCGCCATCAGAGACATTATTCACTTGTGTTACTACAGGCTGGTCGCCCGCCCCCGAAGGGGCAGACAGACTAGCTGATTGGGCGCTATAATCGGCCATTATTATTTACCTTCCTGTTGATCTAGAAGTTCTTGAGAGTCTTTTGCAAAATCAAGAGCTTGCTTCATCTGTGTCTTAGTAGCGTCATCCCAAGGACCACGATCAATCTGATCCTTGTAATCCGTCATACCGGGGAGATTGAAGCTACGAAGCATTGACTTAGCCAGTCCTGCATCTTGTCCTGCTGCATCATAAGCAAACTGTTTCTGGATGATCTGGAGCGCTACAGGATCATTGTCGTAGATCATCATAGCCGCGCCAGCAATCTGATTCAGTCGTTCGATATCTGGAGTGTTTCCACCAGCGTAAGCATCAGCGTAGAACTTCTTGATATCGTTATACTTAGCCAGCACATCATCCTTATGCTTCTTGGAGTCTTTGCTAATTTCCTGAGAGAGATCAAAGCTCTTGGCTTGCTGTTCACTCTGGAAGCCGAATGCTTGAGCAATAGCATCACCAGTAGTTGTTTTCTCATCCAGAAGCGCACCATACTTATCTCGTTGCTCACCAGCCTTCTGCATCAGATAAGCCTTCTGTGCGTTGTTCCAACCTGACGACAGCTTGGCTACACTATTAACCGTATCCAGAAACTTCTCTGGAGTGGTACGATTGTCATACGGCTGTGGAGAAAAGACAGCAGACATTTGTTTGAATGCATCAGCAAACCGGTTACTCACCAGAGAGCCTACAGGGCTGCTGTTGAATAGCGGCATCAAACCACCAGTAGTAGCAGCAACAAACAGCTTGTGCCACCCATCCAACTGGTACGGATTGAGAGCGCTGAAGTCTACATCATGCGTTCCCGGAAACAGCTTCTGGAGCGTATGGTTGTAAGCTGTAGCCACAATCCCATCAGTAAGCCACTTCTTCGTATCAGGGTCGCTATCGGGAAGGAAGTTAAATCCCATTGCGTTAGCCACCTTATCGATACCAACACCCCATAGCAACAAATCTCCCACCAGCATACGAGCTTTGACAGTAGGATCAAGACGACGATTGGTGAACTGAAGGAATGCCTTATGAGGCATCTGCATAAACTGGAGGAGGGCAGAAGCAGCCCCTTGGTTATATGGCATATCCCCAGCAGCATTCATATCGTACGTCAGAGCACGAATCTCATCATGCATCCGCTGGACAACATCTGTATCCTTCAGATTACGACCAAGAGCCTTATACCTGTCGTACACAGCAGCACTGTGAGCCACAATGTTAGCCAGTTCGCCATTATCGAAACCAATACGGCGAGTAAGACCAACACTAGAAGCAAATCCACGAGTAACGGCGTTCCCTTCATCTGCCAACGTATTCAGAACAGAGCCACCGAGATTGTGATGCTTCACAGCTTCAGTGAAACCACTCTTATCCATGAAGTTGGTAAACTCAGTAGCTGCACGACCAAGGGAGTGATTGCCGTAGTATTCCATCATCAGCTTGGGAACACGTCCAGTAATCAAACCCGTAGGATTGTACGAAGTAATACGCCACGCCTGTACCGCCTGAGTGAACACCTGACGAAGAGGGTTAGTAGCCAGATAGGCTGCAAACACAGTCTTACGAGGGGCATTGGCAATGTCTACTCCAGCAGCCCCACGAAGGGCACGTTCACCAAATGCGCTATGAGCACCAACAGCATCAGCCATCTGATTAAGGACAGCTTTGTAGCCATCGTTCATTGAATTGATGTATCCGCTACGGAGCCAACTAAGATATTCCCAAGTGGTACGTGCATCAGCTACATCCTTGCTCTGACGCTCACCAACCAATCCAATCTCTGCTGCACTCTGAGGAAAACGAGCATTGCCGTATTTATCCTTGGGCAGAACACGTTCATATTGCTTCATGAATCGTTCAACACCAGTGTCAATCACATTCCTCATCACAGTACGCCCTGAGATTGATTTAGCGGCTCTCTCAGCGCTTAGGGCAGGGTGTTCAATGTACCCCATATCCCCAAGGTGGTTAAGCCCACTAGCGTCCTGTAGAAGCTGCCCACGATGCCTCTGAGCAATACGCCCACTAGCCGATTCAATATCCCAATGCTCATCCGTGTTGTACCGATAGCCACGGTCATCATTGCGAATCTTATAGCTTGCTCCGGGCTGGTTAGCTTGCATACGCTTAACGAATGCTTCAGCTTCCTTTTGATCCCCAGCTACAGCTACAGTACGAATCTTCTTCCCAGCATTATCCAGTTCATCTACGAACTTGGCTGCTTTGTACGTCAGGGTGAAATAGCCCTCACGTTTATTGAGCGCCTTATCAGAATCCCTGAGAGCACGTGTGTACTCAGTAGGAGTGTTGCGAACAATCATGTGCTCCGTAGTGGTGCCATTGAAAGCAGCCGGTCTACGAAGACGTGCAATCGTACCACCCTTGTTGTACAAATCGTCTAGCTCACCCTTTGAAAAAGAACGGACAGCATCAACGGCAGGGTCATAGAATGAAGTGACGGCAGGAGAACGACCAATAGGCCGTGCAAAAAGCTCTGCATTCTGGTTCTTAAAATACTCATAGCCTTGGTTCCTCAATGAACGAACGAGATCAAGATTCTCCAGATAGTGGTGATCGTCCCAGAAAGAACGCCACTTACGAATAGCATCCACTTCACTGGAGCTAAATCCACGAGAAGCCAAATCAGCTTTATCAAAAGCAATGCCTTTAAAGTTCGCTTCCCGAATATAGTCATTGATTGCAGCCTGTCTTGCAGGCTTAAATGTCTTCACTGTCTTAGCGAAGTCTTCAGCCTTAGCCATCAAAATACGTTCAAAACGAGCGCCGTAGTCTTTAGCAACAACTGCCGGACCCGTAAGAACCTGATGAAGAGAAGAAGCTGCATCAAGGACATATCGCTGTACTGAACCCCGATCTTTGAAATGAGTACCAGCAAACCTGTCAAACCAATTCCGTTTAACATCCAGTTGGCTGAAGAACTGTCCTTCCGGGTCTCTCATATTAATATTGGAAGGGAGTTCGAAATTTGTATCCACTTTAACTTTATAGTCGCCCGGAGGAAGCTGGCTGCCACCATGTTGCTCATTAACCACT
>Ga0247674_1000051_pt1 | contig 15818 bp, 27 predicted proteins | sample CNK15_metaG_FD_183044 | JGI IMG/M metagenome (GOLD analysis project Ga0247674, IMG submission 183044) | Soil microbial communities from Purdue University Martell Research Forest, Indiana, United States - CNK15 | ecosystem: Environmental > Terrestrial > Soil > Temperate forest > Bulk soil...
TTTGGCCAAGGCAGTCTTCGGCCAGCAGCGCGGGATCACCAACGCCATCAGCGACGGCAGTATGAGCACACTCCTCGATACCTTCGTGAAATCGTTTCACCAAGAGGTATTCCCTGGAACAGCTAAAAACGACTACGATGCGATGTCGCAGGAGGTGCGGATGGAAGCCGCACGGGAAGCCGGGCACCCGTTGAAAGCCAAGCAGTACTCGGGGCTCGCCAAGGAGTTCGCCGCGACCGATGAGAAGCTGAAGCAGTTGCGGGCCAAGTGGAACAAGGCCGCGACCAAAGAGGAGAAGGACCGCATCGACACCATGGAAGATGACCTTCGCCTGCAGACGATGAAGCGCTACGTCATAGCTAAGGGCATTGCTACGCCGTGAAGCTAGATCGTGCATCCGTCGTGCAATTTTCTCTTCGCTTCCAAGTAAGCGGCATGAGCTTCTTCGGGGGACGAGAACGAGCCGAGATTGATGTTGCGTCTGCCAACGCGAATTTGCGCGAGGTATCGGTTCTTAACTTTACACACGCCAAGTACCCCCAATTTATTGGTTCTTGTAGCTTTACGCTGGTTTTGGCAATTCAGCGAGCGCGTAGCCTCACGCAGGTTCTCCCAGCGATTGTCGTGTCGTATGCCGTTGATGTGATCTATCTGATCTTCGGGCCACGCGCCAGTCATGTAGAACCAAGCGAGCCGATGGGCCAAGTACACTTTATTGCCAACGTTAATAACTACGTACCTATTATTAGCTATACAGCCGGTGACGCCGCCAATTGGTTTGCTTGCATTGGTACGAGTGCGGCGTGTAAACAATCCTGTTTCAGGGCAATAGTGCAGTATCTCTTGCAGTCGTTCCAGCGTAATATTCGGTGCAGTCATTGGACCCCTCTCTGGTCTGGTGGCGAGGGCCGGGTCGGTGCATCCAACACCTTCACGGCCCGATCAGCATATCACGGAGGAATGTGACATGTCATTCAAATCCGTACAAGCCAAGATTGCCGCCAAGGAAGGTGTTTCGAAGAAGAGCGCCGGGGCGATCCTCGCGGCAAGTACAAGGAAAGCATCGCCTGCTGCCAAGCGGCGCAACCCCAACTTGAAAAAGGTCAAGGGGTGACCAGCGAAGTGCTGGTCAATACGCTGGTCTGGGCGTTCCTCGCCGTCGGCAGCGGCTTGATCGGTTGTCTCGTATGGTTCGCCATACGCGTGGTCAACCAACTGGATCGATTGGAAAAGCTGGTTTTGGGAGAAATCCACCGCCTCGACCTTCGCGTCACCCGGATCGAGGCGTGGCGTGACGGGGTGATGGGGCGTGGCAGTTTTGATCGTCGTGGGCACGATGAAGAGCCTATGGGGGGCTGACTGAAAACCGTACTTCTATAGGAGTTCATCATGGATGCAAGCTTTCTCGTACACATACTGATTCAGATTCTCATCGTCGGCGGCGTGTGCTGGCTGCTGTGGTGGCTGATCGGCTACATCGGTCTGCCTGAACCCTTCAACAAGATCGCACGCGTCATCATCGCCGTGGTTGCCGTGCTGTTCCTAATCAACCTCCTGCTGGGTTTGGGCGGTACGCCGCTGGTTCGCTGGAAGTAAATGAACTTCGCCGATCTGCAGCAACTGCTGCAGAACCATAACGTCGCTGCTTTCCTTCGCGTCATACGCGAGAAGGAGTCATCGCAGGACGATGCCGTTGCCTATCGCATGATCTCCGGCGGGGGGTTGATCGACACCTCCCTTGGCTGGAATCACCCGTGGGACGGCGTCCCCACCACCCAAGGTGGCAAGGCGTGCGGGGCCTATCAGTTCTTGGGTACGACGTGGGCCGGGCTGGTACGCGCACTCCCCGGCGGCGACTTCTCCCCAGCGTGGCAGGATCTGCGCTGTGTGCAGTTGATTGGGGATCGTAACGGCGCCATACGCGCCGTGGTGCAAGGCGAGATCCCCCATGCTATCGAGTTGCTGCGCACCATCTGGGTGTCGCTGCCGGGCGGCAGCGAGAGCCACTACACTTTAGACCAAGCGCTGGCCATATTTACCAAGTACGGGGGCAAGATCGCCACCCAACCGGCGGCTCCAATCGAGGAGCGCCCGCAACCGGAGAAACCTGTGGACCCTATCTCCCTCATCGCCATCTTCGGTGGCGTGCTCACCCAACTGCTGCCCATGGTGGGTACCCTGTTCGGGGGGAAGAAAGACGCCCAAGCCGCGCAAGCGGTGGGCACGGTACTCGACGCCGTGGTGCAGGCTCACACTGGGGACCCCACCGCGAAGGCCAACGTCGAGAATCTGGGTGCGGCGATCCACGCTATGCAGTCCGACCCCACTACGAAGAAGAACATCACCGACGCCTTGGTCACTGATCCGGTGGTCCAGCAGTTGATCGAAATCGGGGGTGGGATCAAGCGCGCAGTCGACGATGGCATCGCAATTCAAAATGCGGATCGCCCAGTCTGGTACAACCCGACTTTCCTGATTTCGCTGTTGTTCTTTCCGATGATGTACATGATTGCCTACCAGGTGCTGTTCACCATCGCAGGCCAGTTGGGTCCAGTGGCTTCCCCCACCCCGTGGTATGCCGTGGTTGGCTTCGACCCCAACACCCGAACGGGGCTCATCAACCTGATCGTGGGCTTCATCTTCGGCGGTGTGACTGGAGTCTGGTTCGGCACCACCGTCGCGGCGCAACGCAGGACCGACACCACAACCACCACCGGTGGCGGCACCACTACTACCACAGCCCAAGGAAGCTAACATGACCACTCTCACCATTAACGGCGTACCCACCGAAGGCAACGTTGTCATTACGACGAATGTAACTCCCGTCCCTCCTGACCCCGGTCCCGGTCCCGACCCGACCCCCCCACCTACCGGAGCCATCGAGATCACGCTGACCGGCGCTGCGGGCGAGGGCGCGACCCACGGCTTGCAAGTCGGCCAAATGGTTATCTACCGTTTCAACAGCGGCCCCAATCCGACGCTACCGGGCAATCTCGGGTTCATCCGCCCTGGCCCTCAATCGGGATGCCAAGCGCATCGCAGGGGGGTGCTCTCCGACAAGGCGGGCGACATGGTGGGCCTCGGAGTCGCTTACGGTAGTGCGGTGGGCGCATCACCAGGCGTTAGCTTTGCGATCAAGCCGGGACCGGTCCCGGACGTTGGTTACCCGGCACTCAACCAGAATCAGTGGTATTACCTCAACATCGTGACGGACGACGACGGCGGGCAACCGTTGGCATTGGACTTCCTTCGTTGCGACCTTCGGCTTGCTTAACTAATGCCGTCCACTTCAGCTAAGCAGGCGCGCACCATGGCGGGGGCCTGCCACTCACCGTCCTTCGCCAAGAAGGTTAAGATCCCTCAGTCTGTGGCGTGCGAGTTCAACCGTGCGGACAAAGGTGGTAAGCTACTGAAGAGGAAAAGAAAATGAAATGGTGCGTCGACTCGCCGGTGGCAGAATCCAAGACTGTGGAGTTCACCCACATTTACCCCTTGTTCGGCAGGGAGCACGAGATGTCGGTTGACTGCTGGTGCCATCCAGACGTCGATGACGAAGAGCCGACACTGATCATTCACAACGTGGAGAACTGAAATGTCTATCCCGAATCCGACCGGCACGCCCTACATGGATACGCTGCAGACGGAGTTGCTTGCTCCGAATGTGACGCCGCTGAGTGGGGATCTGATCAAGGTGTATCGCGGGCAGCTTGCCGCGAACGTTACCCTCGCCCAACTCGCCACGCTGGTGGGCGCGCTGGTGGCAACAGGCCCGACGGGCCCCACCGGGGCAACGGGCGTCACTGGGCCTACCGGCGCAACGGGCCCCACGGGGGCTACCGGCGACACCGGCCCGACTGGACCTACCGGCGGGGGTTAAAGCAAAGGCCGAAGGTATTCGGCCTGGCGCGTGGCAGTGAAGAGTTTAAACCCCTCGGCAGCAATACCTTCCCGTGCCGAGGGGTTACGCGCGTAGAAGTACGCGAGTTCAGGGAGGGTTTCAGTTCTGCCGCAGGCTACGCCCTGACGCAGCGCTTCCGGCACTTCGGGTTCGGAGAGTACGAACCGACGGTTGGCCAGGAGGTAGGACACCCGCACGATTTCGAACGGCGCCCGGTCGTACGCGTGGATGTTGAGCACGATCTTGGACCGCGCGATCCAGTTGTCTCGCTCCTCGCCATACACTCCGAACAGCACCTTCACCCGAAGCCCCATGGCCTCGATGGCGGAGAGGATCGGCAGGCGACGCCCGAAGTTCGACCCGTAGAACAGCACGTCGACTGTCTCTTCGCGTGGCAGGACAGTGGTCAGCCCTGGTTCGTAGCCGATGCCGCAGTACTTGGCCTCGATGCCTTTGGTGCGTAGCTGCTCGATGTTCCGCTGGCTGTAGTCCCACACCTCGTGATTGCGAAGCAGGTAGAGGTACTGGTCAGTCATCCACCCGCTCTCGAACTGCTCCAAGTTAAAGACTATGCAGTCCGAAGGGAGAGGTAACAGCAAATTCGCCCCGAGCACTATTGCCCTGCCTCGAATTTCACGGGGGTCAGTAACGATGCGCGCCACCAAACCCAACTCAGCCATGCCCTCCTGTAGCCCCTTGGCTACCTCGTGAAAGGTCGCGCTGTGTTTGTAGTCCCTTGGTGTTACAACGTAGATAGTGTAAGAAGAGGTGGACCGAAGCGCGGTCGAGGGGGTAGGTGCTGAAGTGGTAGCGCTTGTAGTCATAGTAGTTGTTCGAGAAACGTAGTCTCATTCGTACCACTTCAGGTTGTTGATCACGCGTTCCTTCACCTCGGGCGGTAGAGGTTGTTGCAGCAGATTTTTCAACACGATGTGCCCCTCGTCCTTGCGCCCTACGTAGTACGCCGATAGGGCCAACTCCTCCTTCAACCGCCAGTCGTAGATCGAAAGGTCCAAGAACAACTTGTCGTTAGGTGTGGTCATGCTTGCCCCCTGCTTGGCGTAGAGATAGGCCAAGGCGAACTCATGCCGCAGTCGGTGCCACTTGGCGAGGTGGTACATGGGCTCTGCCCGCACCGGGCGGTACTGATAGGTTTCGAGGTAGGCTTCGGCCACACCGTCACGCTCGGTCCATTCCAACAACTGCGCCACCATGTAGCGGGCGTACCAGTTCTCCTCCACCCACCCGTTCATTTGTGCCCGGCGCCGGTACCAGTACAGCGCCGTGGCGGGATCTCCCGCGTCCTTGTAGCTCTGCGCCAAGTAGAACGCGTAGCGGGCGTTGCCAGGGTCCTTGGTGAGTGCTTCCTGTAATAGGGCGGCATCCTCTTTGAACTTGTGCGGGTTCTTCGAACGCGCCCCGCCGCCGATCACTTTGATGCATGGCTCAGTCAGTGCGCCTTGTGCGAGGGGCACGTCGGAGGTGAGGTATTCATGAAGCACCCCCTCCCATCGCCACGGGGCGTCGGCCCTGATCAGTGCGGTTCGGGCGTACGTGGTGTTACCGTAGACGACTGGCAACGTATAGCCAGGCAGATCGAGCAGTGGAAAATTCGCCTCGGTCGATGCCGCTTCTGTATTGGTAGTGGGCGGTAAGAGAACATCGTCCGCATCTAAAAACAAAACGTATTCGCATGATGGCTCCTTCCTCGCGAGTTCAAGAGCTTCCTGCCGGTTATGCCCGAAGTTGACCCATGGGCGTTCGTACAGCGTACCGTACTCTTTGATGATCTCCTGCGTCCCATCGGTGGACCCGGTGTCCACGATGCAGAAGTGATCGACGAAAGGGATGGCTGATTCGAGCGCCCGGCGAATGACGTGGGCTTCATTCTTCACGATCATGTTGAGGCAGATCTTCATTTCGGGTCGATCTCCACTTCTACCCTATGCGAATCCCAATAAATGGTAACGCTGTAATCTTGGGTTCCTGGGCAGTGCAAAACTACGTTGTGTACGTACTGGACCATTGCGTCACGAATATCTTTCTCGTTCAATACTACTTTCATCTTCGTCTCCTGGGGGTTAAGCATTACCGAATCCTCCGCACCAGTTCACCGTCCAGTCGTGCCGTGGCTTTCAACTCCGCGAGCATCGCCGCCGCGTGCTCCATCGACAAGGCCATTATTTCAAAACCGAAGGTTCCGTCGGCAGTGTCGTAGGTGCAGCAGTAGGTCTTCCACACCCGCCCTTCTTCGTCGGTCCACTGGGTGTCGTTCACGGCCACTTCAAATACCCCAGCGCGTAGCCACACGCCATACCCACGAAGAACATCCGCCACACCCAGCAGTACACACACCCATTGGGCGGGGCGAAGAAGTACGCCACATGCTGCATGCCAGTCCACAGGTAAGCGAATGGGTTCCAACTCATGCGCGGTTTGCTTTTCAGCAGCGCCGGTTCGTCGAACACCGAGGGTGGTACCTGCCAATCCTTCATCACACACTCCTCAGGTGGGCATACACCGAAGGCAGCGAGTAATGTTCGGCGTGCAGTTCGTCGTAAGCCCGTTGCACGATGCGATACTCCAGCCTGGCTTGCCGCAGTGCGAGAAATGCTTCGGGGTCTTCCTTCTCCAACCGACGCTCCACCGCATCCAGTTCTTCCAGCGTCATGACACCACTCCTTGCTTGATCGCATCAATCAGATCCGTCGACTTCGACAGGTTGAAATGCAGACAGCGCACCTGCCGTTTGTCGGCGAGCTTGGTCCCCTTGGTCAACACCACTTTCTTATCCTCGTCGATCAGCACCCCACTCGCGCGCAGCGCTTCCATGGATGCACGGAAGTTTAGGTGATTGTCGACGTACCACTTGCGGATGCGAGGCACGGCAATGTAGAAGGCGCCGGTGTCGGCGGCGTAGCGCGCTTCGATGGTCGAGTTCGCGGTGGGGGCGTGGATGATGTTGTTGTTCGAATCGAACACCAAGGTGGGGGCAGCGTTGGGCTGGTCGTACTCCACCATCAGCATGTTGGGGCGGATCTCCTGTACCAGCGTACCCAGCATCTGCTCAGGGGTTTGCTTCTCCTGCACGGCAGAGGAAGTGAGGCGCTTGAACTGCCCCAAAGCCCAGTCGCGCCCGCGCTTGAAGTCGTGGTGAATAAGTCCTAATTCAAGGGCGATCTGCGCGCCGACGAAACATGCCGCCATGAAGCTGATAAAAAATCTTGATGCTCCCCCCGACCCGTACTTGTTCGTCAGCGCATCCTCAGTCCGCCGTACCATCTGCATGATCGCTTCCTGATTCTTGGTACAGTAGTCGATGTAGATCGGCCCGGCGAGGCCGTAATTGGACTGCAGATCTCGGAACAGACGAGTGGCATCTTCTTGTGACAACGGCAGGTGCATGTCCTGCTCCCAAGTGCGCGCCAACCTGGCCGCATTATCCTTCCTGGTGTTGATCACGATCTCCCGAATGCTGGTGTTGGACGACAGGATGGCGATGGTGGACCAAGTGCGGATCGGGGCCTTGGTCAGCGCCGAGGTGAGGCGTCCGCGCTCTCTCCCCTGAGTCATGGTCAACACCCACGAAGCGAGTTCTTCTGGGTCGCCTTCCGAACCTTCTTCCCGGATGTAGGGCAGCGAGTTCAAGCACCCGAGGTTAGCGTTCACGGCGTTGATGGTGGAGTCGTTCTGGTCAACGAGGATCTTCGAATGGTAGTCCCCGTACACCGATGCGATGGCGTGCTGCAGGCTGCTCTTGCCCACCCCGGTGTCGCCCACCAAGGACAGGACCAGGTTGCGGCTGTTGGTGAACGGCATGAGTGGGGCACCCCACGCAGCCCACGAAGCGAACATGTAGGGTTCGAGCCCCGGCAGGTTGTAGTTGTCCATCGCCGCAGTCCAAGCTTCGAGGGTGCCGCGCTGGATCATGGCGTCCTGGTACTCGCGCAAATGTGGTAGCGTGGGCACGTTGTGCACGCCCTCCTTGGTGTAGAGTTTGTTGCCGAGAAGGAAGGCGTCCTTGGACTGCGAGTGCTGTGTGCCCATCCAACCGAAGGAGTCGAAGGTGACGATACCGCCCTGCTCTTGTTCGAGTTTACGTATCCAGTTTCGCATGACCGAGGTATAGAAGCGGAAGGCGGAGGGGAAGAGTTCTTGTTCGTTGACGAGCCCGTACTTGGCGCATTCGGTGGCGAAGGTGGTGCTTTGATTTGCCGTTACCGAGGGGATGAGGAATTGGTGCTGCCCCTTCTCTGCTGCGTCGTAGGTTTCCATCCATACATGGTTGACCGGGCGGGCGTCCTTGTCGAGAAGCCGGATGTTCAACAGGGGGCGGATGCCATGATCGGAGAGCTTCACCCATTCTGGCGGCTCATCCTTCTTACCGAGCATCTTCACCTGCAGCCCATCTTCGTTGACCCGTATACGCTTGTCTTCGAATCGACGGACGTTATCTATGAGAGCAGAGAGTGTTGCTTGCGCCCCTCGCGGTCGACCCAGTGCAGCAGGGGACGTAACGTTCGCAGTACATCCGTTGCACTGGCTTCCAGGCAGTGTCTTGAAATGCTCGCACGTAGCTGGCCCCCCAGCCCGAGTAACCCACTGGGTACGCTTTCGGTCTGTAGCGTCGGCATCATAGCCAGGATGGCCTCTAGAAAGACGATGTGATACTTCCAATCCGTCCCGGCAATGGTGTGCCACACCAAGCGCCGCGTACCATAGCTGTTCGCCAACTTGATGCTGGTTCTCATAAGCCCACCTCAACGTCGCACAACGTGGAAGGATGGCATCGAAGTCTGCCTGGGGGTAGTCTGCACTGAATCGGGTGTCGCGTGGTGTTGCCGCTGCGGCTTGGCGTTGGGCCAGTTGTTGGAAGATATCTCCCCCTCTGGCGAGCAGGGGGTTGCGCAGCGTGTCAATGGTGTAGATCTGAGTGCCGGTGCCTTCGACAGGACGTACCAAACGAGGCGTCCCATTTTTTCTATTGAACGTACCTATCGGGCGCAGGATGCGCGCCGCGTCCGCAGTGCAGGCCGGATCGGTTTTGAACCCTTCGCGCTCGCACAGTTGCTTCAGTACACCTGCCAATCTCTTCCATTCATCGGCGTCCACGTCTTCATCGAGCGGCCAGTAGCAGTGCAGGCCGTAGCCTGAACTCACTACCAGCGGTGTGGGTAATCCCACCGCAATGAGGAAGGTATCCAACGCGGCGCGAGCCGTGGCCTGGTCCGGGTACTTCTTGTCGTTGTTGGGGTCGACGTCGATGTCGACGAACAGGCACTTGAATGCCGTGGCGAACTCGCCCTTGCGTTGCTCCTCGCTGAACCCGCCCAACGCCATGTAGACGTCAAGGTTGCGTTGACTCAGTTCGAGGGCTTTGTCGCTTGCTTCGGAGAACTGGTCTGGTTCGAACCAGTAGTGGGTGGTGATGCCTTGCTTGATGCTGACAATAGCTTTGCGTCCTGCGGCGGGCCAGACCAGGCGCAGGAACTGTTCTGTTGCACGCACCGATTCTCCCTTGGAGTCGCCGCACTTTTCGTTGTTCGTCGGAAAGACTAGGGGCAGGGACTGAAGTTGGTGTGCGGGCCAACATCAACCTCTTCGCGGGGAGGAGCTACCCCCCCGCTATCCCCCGTCCGGCGGTTATACTAATCCTACAGAATGTAGGAATGCAACCCTCACCCTTCTCCGTTGGGTAGGCGTTTGATTTCAATGATGATCTTGCCCTCGTCGTCACGCGATTGCACGAGGTGGGTGGTCAACAGATGGCCGCTCTTCTTCTTCACGGCAAGTACGACATTGGTGACAGTCTGTCGATCTTCCTTGGTGCGAAGCGTAATGCATTTGCCTACTTCCAACGTCTCCAAAGCCGTACGCAGGCGCTTCGAGAACGATAGTTTCGGCGGGGGCGGTGCCTCTTGCGGGGCACCGATTTCAGGATGCTCTTTCATTGGTGTCTCCGTTGTGGGTGGGTGGCCCGACTTATGGTTTCACGGGCTGTACCTCGTAGTGGTAGCACCCAATTGGTTTACGCATCGTCGAAGTTTGTCAGCGCTTCGATGTCGATGGTGAGTGGCGCCTTGACCGCAGCAGGGGCTGCGGGCTTCGCTGGCGCTGCCGTTACGGTCTTGGCACCGAACCCCCGCTTGGGCGCCGCTGCGTCGCCTACGAGCCCGCCTACGCCCTTCTGCGGGGCAGGTGCGGGAGCAGGTTCCACCTTCGGTGCGGGCGGAGTTGGCTTCGGTGCTGCTTCGAACTGCTCCACCTCGGCCTCGTTGGTCAGGTCCTTCAGCATCTTCTGAACCTCTTCATCCTCCATGCGAACCTGCACCTGGCCGTACTCTTCCTCGGTGAGTGCGCGCATCGGAGTGAAGTGGAGCTTCGGCACTGAGGCGTTGTCGTCGAACGAGAGCCGGGTCACGATGGCTGCGATGTCGACCCCGTGGAGGGACAGCTTCTCGAAGTAGCCCTTGAAGCTGAACTTGTTGGCCGATTCCTGCTGCTCGCCGAACATCGACTGGCCGTTGACGTCCAGGGCGTAGGCGTCACCTTCAATGTCGTCGGGGGATACGACGACCACCCGCTTCTTGTAGGCACACGCCTTGGCGTTGCCCTGCCTGCCACTGCCCTTCACGTTCTGCGGACAGGTCGCACACGCCACCGACTGCTTCTTGGTGGATTCATCCGAGGGCTTCTTGCCGTCGTGGCTAAAGCAGGTGGGCGCTTCCTTGCTGCCCTGCTCGTACGCACCCTCGTAGTAGATCCGCTGCACCGACGGCGCCATGGCGAAGATCACCACGTCCAAATACGACTCTGCGAGGGGCGGCATATCTGCGCCGTTCTGCACCAAGCGGAACTTGATACCGCGCAGGCTAATACGATTTCCAAAGCCACCGCCGGAGAGCCCACCTGCCATCGCTTGCATCGCTTGCGACTTGGGGTTGCGTACATGGGCGGGGAGATTGCCGAGATTGAAACCGACTTCGCTTGTCATGCTTTTACTCCTGGGGTTATGCCCTTGGCGGGCGTTTGGTTACCGCAATCACTTGCTTCGCTTCCGAGTTGATGGCCGGGGGAAGCTCCCCGGTGGATTCCAAGAACGTTTGAATTTCCGAATCAAGGAGGCGCTTCTGCAGGAAGTTCGGGGCTTTATTCTCCACCACCCATGCCCAGAACATCCCCCAGTCGGCGCATCCGAACCGGCGTTTGACCTTCACACTGGCCACGCCCTCTCCGGGTACTTCACATGCCGTCATGCCGAGGCGCTTCATCTCCTCCAACATGAAGAGTTCCAACTGCTCCATCACTGCCTTGAGCTTTGCATCCTGTTTGTCGTACAAAGTACGCAACGCATCCCGCTTGTCGTCGAGCGCGTTGTATGCGCGTAATGCACTATTCATGTCCGAAATTTCCATACCCGTCTCCTAGGGTTAGGTTGTACTGCGGTTACTACTATGTACTACTTGTGTTGCGATGTCAAGTAGTATTTTAAAAACTTAAGGGCAGCTTCGGCACTGTCGTCGTGGCCAGTAATATCAGGCTTGTCTAGCTCTGTTACGTACCAAAACCAATTGCCGAGGAAGGGATCGAAGATGATCTTCACAACACCCTCTTGATGTAGTGTCTTAAAACCCCCTTGACATTCTTGCGTGGAATCCACCACCACGGCGGACCCTCCTTGGATGCCCACCAGTAATGGTTCACGATCTCTATCGTACGTTTCACAACACCCCCATGGTCGCCATCTCCTGCCGGTAAAGCTCTAAAAGCGTTGACTGCCCCTCTCCCTTCTTCTTCAACACGCCGTACACCGCCCACTCAAGGGGGGTACCCCCCAAGTGGACGATCCTCATTGACTTCGTCTGTCCAGGTCTGGCCATGCGTTCGCACGCCTGCGAATACGTATCCAACGAATGAATCGGAGACATCCAAATCATCGTATCGCAAACAGTCAGGTTCAACCCGTGAGACGCTGTGTCGGGATTGGCCACCAATACGCCCATCGTAGTACTGCCAGTGAACTCCCGCAACACCGCCGTTCGCTTGCGTCCTGTGACGCTTCCATCGATCATGCCTACGTCGAACCCTTCATCCTCCAAGTACTTGACCACCGCGCGCAGCGCTCCGGTGTACGGGACGAACACCACCGTCTTGGCATGGGCCTCTTCAATGCATTCTTTTAACGCCGCCAAGCGCGGTGGGCAGGGGATGGGGGCGTAGCTGTCGACGTCAGTGTGGACGGCGCCACAACAGATCTGCAGCAGCTTGCCCAGCTTCACGGCGGCATTCACCGCTGTCACCGGCGACCCGGCCTGCATGATGTACAGGTGTTCCTTCATGGTCTGATACGCTTTCGCCTGCTCGGGCGAGAGTTCGGCTTGCCGATTCATGTACACCACCGGCGGCAGATCCAGGCAGTCCTCCTTCTTGTACCGTATGGCAGGCTGCAGCGCCTCGTGCACCTTGTTCCACGCGTCGGGCTTGGGCACCCACTTGAACTGGTTAATTTTTGTCATCGTATCTGCCTGCCAGCGGTTGAAGTACTTGGGCAGGCGCGAGGGAGAGACCAGTTGTCCCAAGCCGAAGGCGTCCTCCGGGGAGTTGGGGCAGGGCAGTCCTGTGAGAAGCCACAACCTGTGGTTGGGTTGAAGAAGATTTTTAAATGCGTGGTACGTGGCAGTACGTGAATTCCTGAAACATGCCGCTTCGTCTACGATGATGAGATCGATGTCGCCCCGCTTGAGTAGGGCATCTACGACGCCGGGCACTCGCAGCCCATCGTGATTCAGGATGTATACGTCCACATCTTCCTTGATTGCCAGCCGCCTGGTTTCTCTTGTCCCATGCACGATCATCGCGGTGCGCCACGGCATGTTGGTGAACAACTCCTGCTGCCACACCGGTTCCATACAGGTCATGGTGGAGAGCACCAGTGCTCGACGGACTAAACCTTCCTTCATCAGGTAGTCCATGGCCCAGAGGGTGGACAATGTCTTCGCCGTGCCCATGTCGTTGAACACGAAGCAGCGGTTGTTCAGAGTCTCGAACGCCGCAGTCTCCACCTGGTGGTCCATCACCTTGGGGTAGCGGGTGGGCCAGTCGTAGTAGGTCTTGATTGGCGAGGGTACGTCGATGCCCAGGTTACGCAGCAGCTTCGTTTCCTCCACCCCGTGGCGCACCGCAATGGTGTTGCCGTTGAATCGTTGATGGGGGAGGAGTGCTGCCACTCTCTCGGGTTCACGCAGGTTCAGGACGACTGCACGTTTGCTTGGGACGAGGAGCATAGGGATCGAAGAAGTTGAATGACGTGAGGAATGGCGTGGAAGCCCAGCGAGTTATGTCCAGTATCGTTACACGGTCCAAACCACGGTCGACCGGGATGCCAGTCGTCGTGTTGAGTGCGTTCGAAGCGGAGTTTCATGCCAGTAATCTTCGAAGAGTTGAGATAACGGAAGTAATGGAATAGAAGTTTGCGGTGTAGCCTCTGTACATGTTATGCGTCATGCCATACCACGGCTGGTCTCTGTGTATCAAGGGGTCGAAGGTGTGGGCGAAGTGGAGTTTCATATCACCGTCCGAAGGAAAGGCATCGGGTCACAAGCGAAGATTTGATTCAGTGTCTCCAGTCGTATGCCCAACATCCGGGTTGAACGTAACGGCGGAAACAAAGTTTCACAGCCCCGCCTTGATCGTCTCGAACCAGACATCTAAACCTGCAACGCTGTCGGGGTGAGCCACGTACGTGGCCCCGCCTGCCTTGTGAATCAACCCCAGTTGTACTTGTTGAAGCGGGGTGGGCAGCTTGTCACTGCCCTTGCACTCGATGGCGAGGAACTTACCCATGAAGCAGACTAGGTAGTCAGGCACCCCCGCTCGACCGAAGCCGCGCGAGACGGGCTTCACGTAGTACGCTCCGTGGCGTTTGAGAATCCTGTCGACTGCCGCCTTGACTCTTCCTTCAGGTGTGTACGACATCGTGGTACCTCCGTTCCCCATGCGGGGGTTATGAATCTCAACCTTCAACTCAACTTGCCTTCGATGTAATCGAGCGCCGTTCGCCAGTTATCTGTGGGTGCCATGTCCCACGCATAGACGGCGGGGTGAAAATTGGGCTGGAACGGGATCAGCACTTTGGGCACTGCGCAAAACCAACAGCCTTTAAAGTGCAACGCGTGCAGGATCATGATTTACCTGCCAGGTAACGGATGAAGTTCAAAGGCTTGAATGCGAAGTCGAGGCGGGCAACGTTGCTGCCTGTCCATACAGCAGAGGTTTGATAACAGCGTAGGAAATCAACACACCACTCCCTGCCGCCGTCCCGCGTTTCTACGACGTAGCGGCACCTCATTTCACCCTCAACGCATCGCGGAGCAGAGCCATAGGCTTAAAGACGTGCCGTTCTTTGAAGAACTTACCTGCTCCATACGAGCACCAGTAACGTCGGTTCAATAACTTCCAACAAAGCTTCACCTCTTACTCCCATCGGTTGACTTCCAGAACGAACACGTCTGCACCGGGCAGTACGAACACAATCCGCTGGGCCTGGGTACCCACGACGAATTCCGGTGCGCTGTCTCCAGTCGCCGCACGTCGGCGAGAAAGTCCTGCCACAGTATGGGTATATCGCTTCGCTTGTACTTCTCCACGTCCATCTTGCCCGTCTGCAGCCACACGAAGCTCACGTTCACCCGCTCCACCTGCGGTTCATGAGCGAAGAGCAGCAAGGCGAAGAGCTTCAACTGGTCGCTCCCACCTCGCCGCTTGCCAGTCTTCCAGTCTACGATCTTACCTACCTCGCCATCGATCCACACTGCATCGAGGATGCCACGGCACCACACGTCACGCGCGAACCACTCGACAGGTTTGAGTGCGTTGTTGATGGCAAGCTGTTGTTCGGTACGCAGCGTGCCCTTGACGTGGCTGAAGCGCTTGGCGGTGGGTGCATAGGGCGCAAGCGCCCCTTCCATGGGTGCCCCCTTCGACAACGCCTTATCGAATCCAGCGTGCACCTGCTCACCCCATAGTGTTTGCTCAGTGGGCGCGGGCTTGACCGAACGGACTACCTTCTCCTCATAAAATCTCTTCGGGCAGTTCTTGAACTTTTGAAGGGAGGAGTACGACCAGGCAATCGTTTTTACTTCCATGGTTCGGCCCTCATTACCCTCGCGAGGTATCCGAAAGATTTATCACACAAGATGTGATCGTGGTTAAATGCAGGCCACCACCCCAAACGGTACGTACGGAACAGCAGTTTCATTTCACGATCTCCCTGAGTTCGGCGAGGACACCTTTGGTGTCAAGCCAATACGCACTCTGCCCAGTCTTCCAAGTGGCAATGATCCACGCGCGGTCGCTCAGGAGGTACGAAGTCCACGGCCACTTGCCGCCCATGCGCTCGATGCAAATCTTCCGGTTCATTTGATAAGCTCTCTCAGTTCGGCGAGCACACCCTTGGTGCTAACCCAAAATCTGTTGTGGTCGAGTACCCAGTGAGCGATATTCCATTCGTGGCCATCGTGTGCGTAGGAAGTCCAAGGTATCTCGCTGCCTCTGTCTTCGTTGGCGATTCTTCGGTTCATTCCTGCCCCCACTGTTGGGCCATCGCCGCTGCGATGCCGGGGAAAGTTTTACTCCGCGCAAGCATTCGTTCCTCGGGGGATAATTTAAGAGCATCGGCGTACCATTTCGGGTGCCGCTTGCCGCTTTTGAATGTGGTGAATTCGCCCTTGTCCACGATTTTCGTGGGAACTAACAAAGGCAACCCCCTTAACCATAAACAAGTGGTCTTCTGGTATGAATCCCCGAACTGCCAAGGTTGAATAATCTGTTCTGGTTTTCTGATGCGGCTGCTTATGATGCCTACCGGATTTTCGAGTGCTATTCGTGGGATATTGGCGTCGAGCAACTGTACGCCAAGTGG
>Ga0247674_1000053_pt1 | contig 15439 bp, 28 predicted proteins | sample CNK15_metaG_FD_183044 | JGI IMG/M metagenome (GOLD analysis project Ga0247674, IMG submission 183044) | Soil microbial communities from Purdue University Martell Research Forest, Indiana, United States - CNK15 | ecosystem: Environmental > Terrestrial > Soil > Temperate forest > Bulk soil...
CCTGTCCATCGACTGGGGTAACAAACAATGACCACCTCGTTTCAGCTGTGCGATAGGTTCAAGCGGCGCATGTATCTGAGTGAGCCCGGTTCGATGGCCGGCAACTCGCAGGAGACGCTGTGGATCTTTCGCAACACGAAGACCTTCGTGCGCGTGCGGTTCGACAATCATCTGACTGCGACCGTTGAATGGGATTTCCGGCAGGCACGGCGTCGGCCGCCACCGCAGGCAAAGGGCAATTGTTCATTCACGATTAACGGCTCGCGGGAGCTCAACCAGCTGGTGGCGTTCGTGCGCCCGATGTACACGTTAGCACGCTTTGAGCGCATCGATGAACATGAGGCGAATGCCGAGAGCGTCACCCAGCAGTTGATGAACAAGTTAACAGGGAGGGATCGAACATGAAGGCGTTACACAGCATCCTGCGACCCTACTACATAGCCATCGTGCGTGACCAGTCCGACGACTATTGGCAGTTCGTTATCAGCCCGCGCGGCCCTGTGGTAGCTGAGCGAATCAACGCTGCCGAAGACGTCAGGCAGCAGACGCGCGTCGAGATCAATCACATCCGCGGAGCCGTGCTCGGTTGGGACAGCGACGTGTGGCCTGAACATCTCGTGCAGGGCACGTTGGAATTCCTGTGCGTGGCGCCGCACTCGTTCGTGGTTAACGAAGCACTCAACATCGAGCGTCAGCGCTCGGGTTTCGAATTGAAAAGGGGGCAGTAACATGGTAACAGCAAAACTCAGGCAGGAAGCGTTTGAGCGTCTCGCCCAGCTGCTGGCTGTCAGCGAACGCAACATACCCGCGCAGCGCTACGTGCGCGAAGCAACAACGCTTAACCAGTTGGTGTTCGACACCGACCGTTTCTCGGTTGACGTTCATCGCGTGTTCGGCATTCTGATAACGCCGAGCGAGCTGTCCGTGATGAAAACGGTCGGCGACATTGTGCAGCGCATGGCATCAACCGTCACCGTACCAGAACAGGTTTTATCACAAGAACAAGCGCGCAAGATCCATCGATCTCTCTCCGAGGCCGTGTCGTTGGATGTTGACCTGCAGCGCTTCGAGTTGCTTTTCCGGGTGCACAGGCAACAGGGTGTTATCGACCCGATTCGCTTTCGCTGGGCATCCATGCACCAACTGCCGGAGATCAAGGTCGAGTATCGCCCCGCGGACCTGATTGACTGGGGTGATGACTCACACTTCGACATTAGCGAGACACACGCGGACGTTCAGTCGTTCGTCCGCGCCTATAACTTATAGCGGAGAAAGCATGCCCATTCTGACGAAGCAAGAAGCTGAGCTGTTCGCAAAGGTTTTGGCCAGCGCATCCGACCTCGGCCAGTCGACCGTGCGTATTTGCACGCGTCATGAAGGCTGGACGACGCATCTGCACTACGAGGGTCACACCGATGCTGGTCTGTTCGACCAGGTGCATATCATGCGTAAGCATTTCCGCGTTGACGAAGAATGGCGTGAAGAGATGTTCCACCGCAAGGTTGATTTCTTGCGGGCGTATGGGCTGGCGTAGTCGTCGGAAGTAAAAGGAGAACCCCTATGTTTCGTAGTAAACACATGAGGAGCTATGGCATGTTGCGCATGAAACGCCACGAAGAACGCGAGACCGCTCGCATGGTTTGTGCCGCGGTTGGTTTCGCAGTCGGTCATCCTGTCAACCAGGGTTCCGACGTACGGGAGATGGGTGCTATCGCTGGACGTCAGCTGCGCTTGACGCTGGTGAATAGATTCGGCTTCGCACCCGAGGATGTGTACGTCGAGCGGGTCGGTAACATCACCGACTACTACGCGGCTGAGTGGAAACGCGTGCGCGAGTATCAACAAATACTCGAAGTTGTCCGTGACTCGCTGTTGGCCTCGGGCGCCCTGTCCGAAGACAATCGCAGCTTCATCGACTTCGGCACCTTGCTCGACCCGAAGATTCACGGCGCCGAGATTCGCAAGGTGCATGATGAATTGCAGAAACGCTATGCGTTGGACGACGCTGTGCGCGAAGCAAACCTGGTAACCATTGGCGACCTCGCCACCTACGTCTATATGGAGATCAAGCAGCAATGAAGAAATTGTGCATCGCAGTCGCGCTTATAGTAGTCGCTGTGTTGTGCTGGAATCAGTTGGAACTGTCGGTGTCGTTGACCAAGCCGACGGCAGCAGCAAATCGCCCGGGCATGAGCACCTGAGCGAATAAAAAAAACCGTAGTAAATATTTGACGCGGGTAAGGGGTTGCCCGCGTCGTTCGACGTAAAACCAATCAACTCAAAAAATCGAACTTGGCGCTAACCTATTGGTGCGCCATCTTAGGAACAGAAAAATGAACAAGCAGCAAAACGCAATCGCTCTGGCCGTCATCGCTTTCGCAATGGCAGCACCTGCATACGCAAACTGCGGCAATGGCAACGACAACGGTAACGGGAATGGCTGCTCGGGCTCACAAGGCCCGGCTGGCCCGCAAGGCCCTCAGGGTCCGCAAGGCCCCGCCGGCGCGAATGGCAAGGACGGCGCATCTGTCACCGGGGTTAACATCAACGGCACGACTGTCTCCACGACCCTGTCGAATGGTCAAACGGTTACAGGGTCGGTGTCGGGTTTGGCGACAAGCGCGCAGTTGAATCAGACGAACCAGAACGTCGCACACGCACAAGGCACAGCCGACGCTGCACTGGCTGTTGGTGGTGCGGCTCTTGCAGTTGGTAGCGCCGCCTACGCAGCCGCGGTCGATGCTGACCACGATGCCGACAAGGCCCAGAAGACGGCTGACGCAGCGGGTGCTTCAGCAGCCAAGGCGAACGCAGGTGTGGCGCAGAACGCGCAGGCTATCAAGGACGAAGCCGCAGCACGTGCGGCTGGTGATGCAGCGACCCTGAAGTCGGCAAACGCGCATGCCGACGCAGCCGCAACCGCAGCGTACGGTGCAGCCGTGGCAACGTCGGTTTCGTACACGGACTATGTGGCGTCGAAGACGTTGAAGTCGGCCAACGGCTATACCGACAAGGCAGTCGGTGCCGAGTCGGGTCGTGCGCAAGCGGCCGAGTCGCAACTGCAGTCGAACATCAACTCCGAATCGACCCGTGCGCAAACGGCGGAAGCCGGACTGAACACGAAGATCGACAACGAGTCGACGCGCGCTCAAACAGCTGAGGCTGGCTTGCAGACGCAGATCAACGGCAACACGAAGTCGATCAGCAACCTCAACACCTGGGCGCAGTCGGTGAACAGTGGCGCTGTGGGTGCAGGTGCGCAGGTGCAATCGAACAACTCGGTAGCGCTGGGTGCCGGTTCGGTGGCGGATCGTGACAACACCGTATCGGTTGGCGCTGCAGGTCAAGAGCGTCAGGTGACCAACGTCGCAGCCGGTACGCAAGCAACCGACGCAGTCAACGTCGCGCAGTTGCGCTCGTATCAGCAGCAAGGCTACGCGGCGGCGACTTCGTACACGGATCAGCGCTTCAACCAGATGCAGTCGCAGTTCGACTCGTACAAGAAGGACACGTACGGCGGCTTGGCTTCGGTGCTGGCTATTGCAGGACTGCCGCAGCCGACGCAGGCTGGTCACGGCATGGTTTCGGCAGGCGTTGCAAACTATCACGGTCAGCAGGGCTTCGCAGTCGGCGTCTCGTACGTGTCGGGCGACAACCACTGGGTCACGAAGTTCGGCGCATCGACCGCGACGACCGGCGGCAATGTCGCGGTTAGCGGTTCGGCTGGCTATCAGTTCTAAAGCTGTAATCCTGGGGCGGCCTCTACGGTCGCCCTTCCTCGTTTTCATCCAGGAGAAAATCATGCGCGGCAAACGTACCCTCGAATACAACGTCTTCGAATACCCCAATGCCTCGACCATGTCGGTTGAGATCACCAAGCTGGTCAACGAGGGCTGGCAGCTGGTCGGCGGTCCCATCACTGACACCGTGCACTTCTACCAGGCGCTGATTCGCGAGAAGACGGCGGAGGAAGCTGCGCTGGAATCGGGTGCCGTCAAGAAGCAGAACGATGGCTCGCTCGAGTTCGGGGTGGAGGGCGGCGGACAATGACGAAGCTCGACAAGCTGACACCCGAAGCCCGCCACTTCATCCACCAGATCAACCCGTATGCCGTAGCCTACGAGAAGGATATGGCGACGCTGGTCGGCGAGGTCAACGATCTGCGACTCAGGGGCTTCACACCGATTGGCGGGATCGCATATGATGGCACGCACTACATCCAGGCGGTCTACTACACGGCGACCGAGCCCATTACCAAAACCTTCATGTCCCGAAAGGAGTACGCCCGAGCTGTTCATCAAGACACAGACGACGGAGCTCGAGATGAACCCGCAATTCACAAAGGCAGCAATCGAAAGCGCCGGAGTATTTCTCGACCCATTCAATCCGGCGACTGACATTGCCTGGTGGGCGGACCTGATGCAATCTTATCTGATGAAATAAAAACCAATCATGCCCCGTATCTCTAACGAACAACGACTCAAGGCCGAACAAGAGCGTCTGCGCATCCTGACCAACCGGAACAAGGTGCGTCTGATGGACCTGCTATTTCGCATCGAGCGCATGCAAAACGCTGGCGTCGGCCGCGCGGGCGAGATCAGTTACACGCTGATGCTGCATACGCGCGTGACCATGGGCACGAGCACCGAGTGCCACGGCATATCGTTTACCTACCCGGTCGAGAAGATCGAGTCGTGGAACAGCAGTAGCACCCGTCGGGATTGGAGCAGCGGCACCGAGATCATTCGCTTCGACAACGACGAGACGGACGAGTATCGCTATGAGCTTCTCAACGAGGCGCTGGACAAGCTCGAAGAGATCGACCGGGAAGAGAAGGCCAAGGTGGAGCGGCGCGATGCCATGCTGCGTCGCATGTCTGCAGAGGAACGCGCTGACCTGGGCTTTGCCAACTGGCGCGACCCGAACCCGGATGGTGCCGCCGAGGTGCTGGCTGAGCAGGTGGTCGGTTCCAAGCCGAGGCGTCGGCGTAGTAAATAGTCACGTTGATAACGGAGGCTACATGGATGAGTTTGAACCGACGCATAGACACTACGGCGCGCTGCTGATTGCGGTCGGCACCGTCATGATGCGCAATGGCGTATCGGCAGTCGCGGCGCGAGCCGGCCACTACGATGCTGACCTGGTCCGGGTCATGGTCAAGTACGGGCTTCCTGAGCAAGAAGCCGAGCACATGCTGCAGGTCGATCTCAGCATGGCAATCAACATGCAGTAAGCAAAACACGTAGTACACAAACTGGGGAGCTTAGCTCCCCTTCCGTCTTCTGAGGCCAACAAAATGACAAAGAAATTGGTCAACGGTAACATTCCGGCACATACGCTGTGCCCGTTTCGGAGCCAATGCGCATTCGTGGCAGCAGACGCCTGCGACCACAAAGGCGTGGAGCATTCAATCAAATACTCGTGTGCAACCGCGCGTGCATACGACCTGGTTCAACACAATGAGGCCGAGTATGCTGAACAACGCGAGCGAAGTGCGAGCGATGCACCGATCCCTGATGGATCAGATTCACACGGCACTGAAACAAAACCTGACGTACAAGCGCCCGCCGGAGATGTGCCGATCGTTCGATAGCGACGAACGCTACACGATCTCGGTGACGTTGAAGCGTAACGAGTTGCGTATTCCATTGGGCTTGCATGAGGTGCTACACGGCAACGATACACGCGAGCATGAAACGCGCGATGACGGCCATGTGTGGATACCAACACTCGAGCTGATCTCGTTGACCGCACGTGATTCTGGACCCGGTGCTCTGCATGTGCGTGCGCTCGCATCCCTGGTTATGTCGCAGTTGCCGCAGTTAGCGAACTACTACCAACAGTACTTCGTGCTGAACACCAGGCGTCGACCAATGGATCCCGTCATGCGTGCGCACCTGCACCGGAACACGGACCTGTATCGCATGGCACGTTTCGACGAAGACGGTTACTTCCACGTCTACAGTCAACCGGAGCGCGTGTTCGACCGTGAAGGCGCACGTGAGTTGCGTTTAGAAGCGGAGGGAGGTGTTCAATGAGTATCGAAGTCAAGTTTAACGACCGGGTGCAGGTGCCGACCCGCAAGATCAGCGGTCGTTACCCGTGCGATGGTTACGTGCTGGCGATTCGTCAATACGTCTGGCAGCGTGAGCCGCGTTACTACATTCGCACAGTCGACGGCCACCGCGCCTGGTATCGGCGCCATCAGTTCCGGCCGATGAACACGCGAGTACGGCGTGTGGCCTGGAGCGAGATCAATCGGTTGCGTGGTCTTGATGACGAAGGCATCCCGCTCGACCCGGTCGCACGTGCGCGCTTCGTCGAGTCAGAAGGCAACGGTCAGTATCAGAGCCACCTGGTGGGTGAGGAGCGCGAATACTTTCTGTCCTTGTTGGACGCGGACTTCTGCATGAGTCGCGAGAACCGCGAGAAGTGGCGCGCCTACATTCAACCGCGCAACAAGCAACGCGAACTTGAAAACTACGAGGGTCCATAATGGATAAGCCATGGTATGAGATGACGGCCGAGGAGTTGATTGCCCGCGGCCACAAGCCGGTAGCGATTCAACACACGGACGAAGAAGGCTGGACTGAGGTTGAACAGCCGAAGACGGACGAGGATGAATGAACGTCTTCTGGCTCGACCTCGACCCGATGTTGAGCGCCCGTTACGCCTGCGACCAGCACATCGTCAAGATGCCAACCGAGCACGCGCAAATGCTGTTGACTGCATTGCACGAGTTGGGCTTTGGTACTCAACCGATGAAGCCCATCCATCGCAACAAGCAGTTGATGCAATGGGTCATGGCTGACTTCGCAAACTTCGCCTACCTGTATGAGCTGACGCGCGAGTACTACATTGAGTACGTGCAGCGCTACCACAAGCTCGAGCACGGCGGCTGGTTTGTTTTGAAGTCAGCCGTGCGCAAGGTCGGCGGGTTGCGTGCGATCCGCCAGGCGTACAAGCTGCGTAATTGCGACAGCCACGCGCCCACGTTGTACTCAGCGATGCGTGAAGAGCTGTGGTTGTACGTGACGGTGCCTCCGTTGTATATGGACGAGCAGTACAGGCGGCCGCTGCACGGGCCGTTAGCGTTGCAGATGAGCACGGTTGTTTCTTGCTACCGCGACTGCTATCGCTTCGACAAGATTCGATTCGCGCGGTATCGGCATAGCAGGCCCCCTGTTTTCATGGTCGGAATTGCCGTAAAATGAGTGTTGTTTTTACGCAACACCGGGTTCGACGGCGACGCGGATTCGTGATAAAATCGAATCGCGCATCCAGCGCGCGGTAAGAAATCACACTCCCTCAGAAAAGGAGCAACGCATGAAAGAGAACGCACTTACGTACGAACTGGGTTACGGCGACGGCATCGAACGCGTGTGGGTCGAGCAACGCCCCACGGCAGGGCATCAATTCTGCGACACGAAGACGATGCAAACCGTAACCGAGGGTCGCGTGGTTGTGGACATCGCCAACGAGGACGACACCGATCAACTGCAGAAGACCAACCCGCATGTCACGGGCGACCTCGCAACCGGCGTGCCGACCATCGAGTTGACGATTGGCGAGCACAAGAAAGTGCTGACGTGGCAGGAAGCGTACAACCTGGCCGAGATGCTGACGCGTCAAGTTAATCTCGCGCTGTACGGTTAAGCTGTAACCTTGTTGTGAACCGAGGGCTTCGGCCCTCTCTTGTTTCGTTTCAAAACCTGGAGCACACAATGAACAAGCAACAACTGCTGTTGGCCAAATTCGAAGCTGCCACGATTGTGTCGGCCCTCTGCACGATGAACAATCTCGGCGCCCCGATGTTCTCGACTGCGATTCACCGGCCGAAGAATTTCCTGCGCGGCCACGACGAGACCATTGTGTTTCAGTGGCAGGAGAACGATGCCGGCGCGTGCGAGATCACGATCTTCTCGAGCGTCAAAACGAGCCACGGTGTGCGCACGACCTACACGAGCGACGAAGCCATTGAGCACTATGGCACGCAAAACGACTTCATGAAGGCTTACGGCCTGACCGATTAATTTCTACATCGCAGTAAACCGAGGGCTGCGGCCCTCTCCTGTTTCGTTTTAAAACCAATCATAAGGACCGTATCAAATGGCAAAGCGCATTCACTGGGATCACTCGGACATCAACAAGGTCGCTCAGAAGTCGTTCGAGCTGCGTCTCACTGGTGAGTTCACGGACATTGAGTGTGTTCGCAAGGCGATGATGCTCGAGCTGCCGCACGACAAGCATCGCAAGCTTACGACCATGACCGAAGTGCCGAAGGTTGCTGACGTGTGGCGCGATCTGGCCGACGCACAAAAGCGGTTGATGCAGCTGCAACCGAACCAACAATATGCGCAGGCGATTCAACCGGGGGCCGCACCCGTCGAGCATGTGCAATACCTGGACCTGCAGTCGGTGCCGTTCAACGAGTTGTGGTCCGAGCTGGGCCGTCGCATTGCCGAGATGCAGTCGATGGAGACCATGGCGTCGTTGGTCGACTCACGCATCAAGCTGGCGTTCCAACGCGCGTTGCCTGGCGTCATTGATTACGAGCCGGCGCCAATCGAACAGCCGAAGGCGCCCGAGCGCAAGAAGCTGCTGAAGGTGTTTGTGTTTGGCCTGCTCAATGGACAGCAGGAGTTGTTCAAGCGCGAGTATGATGGCCGCGTGCAATTCCTGTTCACTGACAGCACGCCGTCGCTGAACAAATTGCGCAACACCGCACATAACGTCGACTGGGTCGTGCAGATGTTGAAGTTCAGCGACCAGATCAAGGGAGTCAATCAGATCGACAACTACAAGGCGTTGCCCGGCGCCCTCACCCAGCTGCGCGATTTCCTTGAACGCAAGATCAAAGAATTCGACGCTGAGTAAATACTCGTTGTAAACCCTAGTGTGGCCCGCCTCTGTGCGGGCCGTTATCGTTTGGAGACCATCATGACTTTTGAAGAAATCAGCAATGCCGTTGCGGACATGCTCCGTGCTGACGGCTACTTCCCTGAACCCCGCGTGGTACACGGCGTTGCCCGTGTGTGCGTGGCGGCCAAAGTGCATTTCCTTGAAACCGTGCGTCTCGCTGAACACGAGAAGCGTGCCTTCATGGCTGTTGCCACTGCTCATGCGGTTCGCGCCCTGTATCACGGCGACGAGAAGCACAACAACCCTCCCCACCTGTCTACGCGTGTGCTCGAGCACATCCAGCATGCGCTTGTGTTGCTGTACAACATTCAGATGGTGCCGATGGAGACCGAGGAGAAGGTCATGTTCCTCAACCTCGATACCATCAACGACGGCCATCACCTCAGCCGCGGCGCCATGTTCCGTTATGCGGGCTTCCGGTCCTTACCGGATGTCGTTACCGCTGCGCTCGCGTAGCTCTATCGTTGATCGGGGAAGATCATGACACTCACTGCAGACCACGTTAACTGCTATACCGATACTAACATTGGCCGCGAGGTGGTAGCGGTCAACCTGGGCCACAAGCATTACCTTGTACTGTTCGCCGGCGGTGTCGCCGTGTGCGAGGTTCGACGCTACGAGTACGGTCAGCTGCATTTGCGCGCCGACGGCCGTGTGTCCGTACATCGCCTGAAGCACATCACCAAAATGGTGACAGCGCGAGCCGACTATGGCGTCGAGGCCTTTTTCGCGGAGCAGATCCGATTGACCGAACGCCAGCCCCACCCGATAGCGCCGTTGCAAGTTGACGAACAGTTCTTCAACATGTTGCAGCACTCGGCGGTTGGCTTCAACCGTAACGTCGAGATGGCACTGCGTGGTGCAGTATTGAATGCCCATCGCAATCCCGAGTCATACGCGTATGCCCGCAGCTTGCAGGAGTCGTGGATGAAGTACGGCATCAGCGGTTTGAAGATGCAGATTGGTTACCTGATCGATAACCTGCGTGCGTGGGCTGGCCCGCAAGCCGTCACAGCCAAGCGTATTCTTCGCCGCTGGAGTGACCAATGAACTTCAAGCAGTTCCGCAAATATAACAAGGGCTTCCACAAAGCATACCAGATATGCGTGGTTGAGAAGGATGGCGGCGCTGCGCTGCATTTGACAAGATGGCGACCGTTTCGCTCGAAGTGGTTCAGGCGTGGTGCTCGTACCGGCATCGAAGCCTGGCAGGAACGCGACGCCATTCGCCGCATCGACCTACAAAAGATGATTGACGGGAATCCACATGCTGAAAACACAACTGACTGACAAGGACGTGGCCGCCCTGAAGCGGCAGTACTTGCGAGCCAAGAAGGTATACGACACGACCGACACGGTGCTCATGTCGGACAAGGAGTTCGACCGTCTCGAGGATCGCATCCGTGCGATTGATCCCGACTGGAAACACCTGCACCGCACCGGCACACGTGTCGCTGACAAGAAGACAGAAGCGCCGTTGCCGTGCTTCATGCCGTCACTGAACAAGGTGTACCCGGAGAAGGTCGACACGTACTACCGGTCGAAGCCGATGCTGGGTGTCACCGAGCAGCTGTATCTCGACAAGCTGGATGGCACGTCGTTGCAGGTGCGCTATCTCAAGCGGCTGCCAGCCAAGCTGTTCACGCGTGGCGACGGCACGCTCGGTGGTGACGTATCGTTCCTGTTGCCGGCGTTGATTGCGGCCAAGCGCATTCCGGCGCGATTGCCCAAAGGCACCCCGGATGACGTGAGCTTCCGCATCGAAGGCATCATGAAGAAGTCGGTGTTCGAGAAGCGCTGGTCGCGTGCAGTGATGGGTAAGAAGGGCTTCGACAACATCCGCAACGGCGTCAATGGCATCTTCAACAACAGCAAGCCGCATCCAGCGTTGGCTGACATTGATATGGTGGTGCTGGGTGTGTTCGGTATGGAGCTCGAAGACGGGCTCGAAGCCGCCAGCAACTGGATGTTTGATGTGGTGCGCTGGTCGAAAGGCGCCAAGCGTACGGCGGAGGGGCTGACCTCGTTGCTCAAGCATCGCCGCGAGGAATCGCCGTATGAGATGGACGGGTTGGTGATGGTCAAGCCTGACTTCTACTACCTGTATGACAACGCCGACAAGCCGAAAGGCATCACCGCGTTCAAGGTCAATGATGATGCCGGCGCAATCGCTGTGAAGGTCATCAAGATCATTTGGCAGAAGACGCGGCTGAAGCGTTGGATCCCCAAGATCTACATCGAACCGGTGCAGATCGACGGGGTCATGGTCAAGCATGCAACCCTGCATAACGCTGCATGGATGCAGGAGAAGGGTATCGGCGTCGGCGCCACAATCAAGGTGCTGCGTTCAGGTGGTGTGATTCCGAAGGTGGTCGGTGTTGTGAAGAAGGCCAAGTTCACGCCGCCGCCCGGACCGTATGAGGTGCAGGGTCGTCACTTCGTCATGACGGCGCACGATGCAATCACGACGGTGCGTGGCATCGAGCACTTCATGACCTCGCTGGGTGTTGAGGGGCTGGCGTACAAGTCGTTGGTCAAGCTGCATGATCTTGCGGGCTTCAAGACGCCACACGATTACATGAAGGCGATGGCCGCAACCAAGCAGGATGGTGACGTGCGGTTACGTCGTCAGTTCTACAAGGCCGGGTTCGGTGTGGTCGAGACGAAGAACAAGATCGCTGAGTTGCGCAAGGTGCTGGATCGCAAGCTCCCGCTTATCAAGTTGATGGTGGCCTCGCAATGCTTCTCGGGATCGCTGGGCGAACGCAAGTTGCGTTCCATCGAAGAGCAGGGTGTGGCGCTGAAGGATTTGCTCAACTGGAATCAGGGTGAGTTCCTTGAACACATCGCACCGCTGCACGGCTTCAAGGGCAAGACGGTCGATGCACTGTGGAGGGGCGTGCAGTCGTTCAAGCCGTGGCTGCGTGAAGCCATGAAGTACGTTGGCGTGAATGCCAAGGCCGCGGTGGTGCAGGAAGATGCAGTGCAAGGCCCGCTGACCGGCATCAATATCGCGTGGACGTCGTATCGTTCGGCTGAGCAGGAAGCGTTGGTCAAACGGCTGGGTGGTGCGGTCGGTTCGTTCTCGGCCAAGACACACGTGCTACTGTACGACCCGAACGGCAAGGCATCGACCAAGGTCACCAAAGCCGGCGAACGCGCCATGGTGTGGTCGGCATTCGTCAAGAAGTACAAGATCGAAAACAAGCACGGTTTCGGAGAGCAGGCATGAAAGTAACGCTTGATTTGTCGCAGCGTTTGGTTCACGAGATCCTCACGCAGGCCGAGGACGACGTGACGTTTGATACTTGCGTGACGGAGCTACTCACGGAAGCTATCATTGACCGCAAGAACAACGAGATGCCGGCGGGGTCAACCGCGGACATAGCGTCGCGGATGATTATCTACGCGCTCAAGAACACGCTTGACTCTACGCCGTTCACCGTGAGCGTCTGGTACCAGCGCACCTACAACAAGGATTGGCTCAAGCTGCAGCCGAACAAACGCAAGTCGCTCGGCAAGCGTATCGCGGCTGAGGTCGCAGCCTTTGCAGGAAACGAGGCCGTCTACATAGCGGCGTGGGGCAAGACACAGCAAGACGCGTCGCTGTACTGCGTAGTGCGGAAGGAGGCAGGCAATGACTGACGACAGCATCAAACGCATCGCGCACTACAAGAGCCAACCGAACTTCGTACCTCTTGCTGGGGTCGAAGACGGGCAGTTGTATTGGTTTGGCGTCGTGAAATCCAGCGGTGACATTCGCCAGCTCCCGGGCGTTGTATTGACGATCAACGGCAACAAGGTAGCGATCTCGCATGCCAACGTCCATTGGTTGGACGACGAGCGTATCTTCGGCGCCTTCCGTCAGCCGGCATATGCGCAGCGCAAAGGCATTGCTCGTATGTATAGCTTCCTCGGCAATCACGAGAAGGCTACACAGATTCAGCTGGAAGCGTTTTACGCACTGACGCCGGAACAGCATGCCGCGCGCTTCAGAGCACTGCAGAGGGCCTACGCATGAGCCTGATGACCAAGACGCAAATCATGCAGGCTGTTGCAGCCGGCAGGGTGCATGAGACCTTTGACCACGAGACGGACGGCAAATTCGACGTGACTGCCATGCGCGCCTTGTGTGCTAAACTCAATTGGCCATCGTTGCGTGTGCCGGTGTCGGAAGTAGTCGACGAGATTCGTCAGTCGCGTGTGATTGACGAAGCACGCATTGACGAGTTGCCACAAGCCAGCTGGCAGAACGACCCTGCTCTGGTTGTCATCATGAAGGATGCAGACGGCAATGACCAGCACCTGTTGATAGATGGCACGCATCGTATTCTGCGCCGGCACAAGGAAGGCTGTGAAATCTTCCGGGCCTACTTCGTGCCAGAGTTCATGGTCATTCGACCGGACATGACGCAATGGGTGCGCAGTGAAGAACGCGGCATCGACTGGGGTGACGCCATCGAAGGCGACAAGATCATTAAACGAACTGGGGGGTAACAATGGCTGAAAACATTCGTGAAGGCTTCTGGCGGTCACGCACGGAACCGGACCTACCGATGCCGGTGGCCGATGAAACGTGGGACGACCATACGGTGTTCGGCAATCTGCTGTTCATCGTCGAAGCGAAGCTGGAAGTTCAACACATGGTGACGTATCGCGGTTGGTCAACCTGTCGTTGCTGCGATAAGCCCAATGGTAGTCAGGAATTCCGCTACGGCGGCTATCAATGGCCATCCGGCTATCGGCACTACATCGAAGTGCACGGCATCAAGCCAACCGATGGTTTCATTCAGATGATTGGCAAGGCAGCGCTGAGCCTGTGCGCTGAGCCTGCGGAGTTCGTGGTTGAGCAGGGTCTGTCAACAGAGATCAACAGCGTCAGCTTCGTGTACCGCAATGCCTGCATCGCCGCACTCGAGATCGACACCAAGGTCAAGCAGGTCAAGATCGGCGGCACCGGCTCTAGCGACGAGGTACCAATGGTGTTTCTCGACCTGAACGACGGTGATGACGGTGATGACACTGGCATTGCCTTCCCGCAGTTCAAGGGTTGGTCGGTGTTCGCAGCGCAGCGCAAGAAGTACGGCGCCCGTGTGGTGCTTATCAATAACGATCCGCAGGAGGAAGATGATGCCGTCGCCTAAACAACGCTGGAGCGCCTACGTCGAAAGAAGTCACCAGGACTGGGGTTCAGTACACAACATGCTGAGTGACGACGCCATCAGCGAGCAGGCCATGCACAAGGCCGTGGACATCATTCTCGCAGTGTTGGAAAACGGGTTGCCGGGATCGCCAAGCTTCAGCTATCAGCCCTACCTGGGCGGTAATGCTGACAGGCTGGGAATCACGTTCAGCTACTCGGGCGGTGCGCGTTATTCCCGCATTGCCACCTGCGTGATTGACATTCACGAGTACAACAACGGCATCGGCATCTCCGAACTGTGGTTGTCTGACGTGCGTGATGACGAGTGCGGCTGGTACCCGGAAGCGGTGATCCCTTCGCTGGTGTTCTATCTGTTGGGGCTGCGTCCGATCAATCGCCGCTATCACGCGTTCGGGACCGTACGTCACGACTAAGGACAAGCAATGAACAACGACAATAAAAGCAATTCATGGTGGGAAGGCCGCATGGCCAAGAAGATTCAGGACCACGTGAACCCATACGAGGCCGGCAGCACCAAGCATGCCGACTGGCAGGAAGGCCACGACTACGTAGTCGAAACATTGACACTCGACGACGCTGCCACTGCCACCACGCCGGGTGAACCCGTGGCATCGTCGCCGTTCGGTTGGGTGATCGCTGAGGACGGCACGGCGTACGCGCTGAACCGTCAGTATTATCACGGCGTCGTTTGCGCCTTGCTGTATCCGGAGCTTGCCAAAGCACACGAGGTCGGCTTACCTGAGCGCGACGACCATTCGGTGTTAGCGTATCAGCGCTTCGAGCACGACCTGTCGGACCAGATGAAGGTCATTCGTATATCGATCTCATCCATGGTCGGTACCACGTATTTCTCGAAGGCATCCAAACACCACGCGTCGGATGCGCAGATTCAAAGCGTGCTGGCATGCTGCAAGGATCTTGGTTATAGCGGGCGTCAAAAGATCGAAACCGAGTATGGCTCACAGACTGTAGCGCAAATCATCGAACGGCTGCGAGGTAACAACTGATGGGTGATATGCTTTCATCACTTCGCTACATGGCGTACTCGCGCATGGGTACGCTGCCCAAGCTGCAGTGGTTCGAGCCGACGCCTACCTTTTGGCACACGATGGATCAATGGCGGACGGACATTGCGTTCGTGGATGCAGGCTGCGGTCTAGGCAACCTGACACGTGAAGCCAAGAAGCGTGGCTTCGATATGATGGCAGTCGACATCTGCAAACGCGTAGGCCAGGTTCGCTCGGTCATGTTGATGGACGCGTGTGTCATGCCGTATACCAGGAACCTGTGGCCGATTTTGTGTCGGCCATCGCATGACGGTTGGGCGTACGGTTGCATTAGTAGAGCACTTGAG
>Ga0247674_1000054_pt1 | contig 15176 bp, 18 predicted proteins | sample CNK15_metaG_FD_183044 | JGI IMG/M metagenome (GOLD analysis project Ga0247674, IMG submission 183044) | Soil microbial communities from Purdue University Martell Research Forest, Indiana, United States - CNK15 | ecosystem: Environmental > Terrestrial > Soil > Temperate forest > Bulk soil...
CGTTAGCACCGCGAATCGCTTCCATCTCACCAGAAGATCGCCAACCGTTTTCGGTTTGGCTAGATCAAGGTCGTGTTGGTATTGCTTACGGAGCGATGCTACTCGACCCTGAATGTCGTTAAGTTCTTTGTTGTAGACAATTGGTGGACGCTTGGCCTTCTCGCTGAAGTCTTGCTCAGCAATCCGTCTTTGTAGTTCTGTCTCTTGTTTCAGCAGCGCCGCCTTACGGGTTTTGAAGTAGGCTTGGGTTGGGCCTTGCTTTGGGGCGTCGGTTATCTTTGGGCCCTCCATCGGCAGTTTACGAGCATCAGACGGCCTCGGGCCTTGCTTCGGGCCTAAGCTTGGGCCTTCTTTACCGCCCACTCCCTCTGAGAGGCGCGGCCCCTCAGTACGTCCTTGACCCTCCGACAGTCGCGGCCCTTCGGTTTGTCGGAATCCCTCACGTAACTTTGGCCCTTGTCGCGGCCCTAATTCCGGGCCTTCCTTCGCCCCTACGCCTTCAGAGAGTCGTGGGCCTTCTGCTGGTAGCTTACGCGCCTCTGACTGTTTCGGCCCTTGCGGTCGAACTGTGCGTTGCTGAGACTCAACAGCCAGAACATCTAACTGCTTGCGAACATCTGCTAGCTGGATCGATAAGTCTGTTCGTTGACTACGAGACTTTGCCAGCAGAGCATCCAACACGTCGCCCTTAGTAATCCCGTCAACGTGTTCCCTGATCAAGCTATAAGCATCGTCAAGAATCTGCGCCGCGTCGGTAACACCAGCTTGTACTCGATTGCGTAAATACTTCGCTAGATTCTTTGTGATAATGCCTTCAGGATCGAGGTTCCCAAGTCCCGCCATCGACCGGACGTTGTCACTTCCGAGTTGAGTCTTGAGTCGCGCAAACTCTGCCGCAATGTTTGTCTTGATCGTAGCCGCCTCATCGTCAAGAGCTTGCTTTGTCTGGGTACGCTTGCTCTTTCGCGAAACTCTTTCAGTAACAGATTGCAACTCGGCGGTCTTTGCCTTCTCTTCTGCAATTCTCGCGCGCTCCTTCAAGCCGAGACGTTCTGGTGAGCCTTCAGGGGCGGTAGGATCACCGTTAATCTCTTTGTCCATCGCTTCGTACTTCGCGCGACGTTCAGGAGTAATCTCAAGACCTTTGGCCTTCGCCCTAGTAATCATTGAGACCAAATCCATATCTTGATTAATGGTTAATTTTTGCGCGGCAAGTGTTCGGCCTTTCTCCGATCCTGACTGATTCATTGCTCGTTGAAGTTTGTCGGCTTCAGCTTCGAGGATTTCATTCTGTGCGCGTAACGTTTCAAATTCTTCTGATTTCGGGTCGGCTTGATAGATTTGTTTTTGGAGTCCTGAATGCTCGTTCTTAACTTGCTGCATTCGCAAAACTAGTCCAGCGGTTTGCTCATCGTCCAAAGCTTTCAGGTGTCCTTGTAGCACGCCGTCAGCAATTCTATTCGCTTGTCGATCTAGTCCTCTGTCTTGGGCGTTTTGAAGTGATGTGCGCCAACCCTTACGCTCGACTTGGGGTAGCTCAGGCAAATCTAATTTGGCGCGGTCTGCGGCTAGCTGGGATTGACGGGCTGATGTCGTAGAAGGCTCCGCACCTGATTGACGACCCTCAACACCAAGCGCGCCCGACTTTTCACCTTGAAACAAATACGCCGTGCCGTTATCGCCCTCGCGAGTTCGGATTATGTTAACGGGTTCATTCAACGCTTCCGAATAGGCAACCCGCATCGCTTCTGGCGTCGGCTTCCCTTCAGGTACAGATACTCCACCCTCAGAAGGTGGGGCAGTTAGTTGCGGCTGTTCTGTGCTTGTTGCCACAGTTCCGCGCGATGTTTCTCCCTCTTTTGTTCCAAGGTCAGCGGGCCGCGCAAAACCCGTCCCTTGCGGTACAGTCGTCCGATTTGGCGTCTCACTTTCTTGGGTAAGCGGTAATGATTGTGTGTCGTTAGTCTTTGTTTCATTTATTCCGCTCCTCTTAGATCGCGCCGCGGAAACATTTTCAGATTTGAATTCTTCGGGAATCTTTGCTGCGCCTTCAACGAACGTTCCGTCAGGCGCGCGGTCGCGGAAGTTAGCGAGATGCGCGGCTTCGCCTGTCGGCTGATTCGCCAGTTTGATTTTTGGCTTGCCGCCATGCGCAACCTCATCAGGATTCAGCAAGACATTTCCTTCTGAGTCAGTAACGGGCTTTACCGATGCTTCGCGCGCCGCAAGAGTTTGGTCTGCATCTAACGCTCCGCGACCTTGTACGCCAGCGACGGGCGCGTTCTCAATTCCCAATTCAGTTGGTGTTTCTGTTCCCTTCTTACCTCCGAGAATCGCGCCAAGTCCGCCTTGAATGCCGGTATCCAATAGAACATCGGCCCAATCAGGATTCTCGCCCTTTGCTTTACGTTGTAGCGCCGCTTGAGCGCCTTCTACGCCCGTAGGAACGGCGAACATCGCACCAGTGGTTAATCGACCAATATCCGCTTCAAGCACAGAACCTAGTGCGTAGGCTTTTGCTATTTCAGTGGCCCGCTGTCCAGCGGGCTTGTCACTATTCTTTAGTCCTGCCTCTGCCGCCATGATCGCGTTAATTGGCAAGCCCGTAACTTTCTTTGCCACCGCAATCGAAAAGACGGTGTAGCCCAAATCACCTAGCGCGGTAGCAACCTTTTCAGGAACATTTTTCTGAATCTCTTTTCCTTCAGCCGTGAGCGGGGGCAGCGATGCTCCCAGGTTTACAATCTCACCGCGTCGATTGAGATAGTCGGCGAAATGATTCGGCGCGAGTCCGCCCACACTTGCCACCCCACCTAAAGCCTTAATGATCCCCGCTGCAAATCTCTCGGTTGGGCCTGTTACTGCACGTCCTGAGATATCAAGAGACTTCTGTGCGTTTGGATCGAGCGGGTCGTAAGGCAATGGAATCTTAAGCGAGCCTTCAGCGCCCTCTGATTTTCTTGCTGCTTCTATCTCGGCGACATCTTGCTTCGCCCCCTGTTGAGCAACCTTGGCCGCATCAAATTGAGCCTGTCGATTCTGACCTGCAACCTCATTTGCCTTATCCAGATTGCCACCTGAGGTCACGTAAGCATTCAGGTAGTCGAGCGCATCTTTACGTGGCGAGATATAAAAACTCCCGTCCGGTTCTCGTTTGATCTGGGCCAACTGCTCAGGATGAAACGAAACAAGGTTCTGCCCGGTCTGAGCAACGTGCATTTTGTTGTACTGATCGTACTCTGGGCCGAGAGCCTTGATGTAGGCTTGTTCCACCTCTTGAGGTGACGGATTCAGATGAGGTGCGAAGGCGAGTTTCACCCGCTGGCTTTGCTGTAGGCTTTCAGGTGCTTGAAATCTCCGTTGCTCAAATTGCTGTTGAAGCGTACCGCTCGGCTTCGGTTCGTTCTCAGCAATACGGTACAAGTTCTCAATTGGATTAAGCGTCGGTTTCCCTTGATCGCCCAAAGTCGCCTGTTTGAAGTCAACCGGTTTTACTTGGGGACGAACCTGAAGATCAGCTATTGGCTCTTGTGGGGTTGGCCCCTGAAATTGGGCATCGCTAACCACCGAAGAGACTTGCGGTGTCTTTGGTTGATTTGTCGGGACTTGTCCTACATTGTCTGGGGTTGTGTCTGCCTGCTTAGGCTCAGGTTTGATCCCGCTCAGAATATTGTAAACATAGTCCCGAGTATTAATCAGGCCGTCGCTCGCATCGGGAATTCCGTTGCCGCCCTTGCGTAAATCACGCATGACTGCGTTTGGGCCAGCATGGTATCCAGCCAACGCCATTCCCCAATTGTGCTGATCACTCTTTGCGTAATTCTTAAACTGATTGTAGTTGTCTTGAAGTAGCGAGAGCCCAACGTAAGCACGATCTAACGGGTTGTTCCGATCCAGTTTCCCGCCAACCTTTCGGTTGTATTGGTCGAAGGTTGCGGGCATCACCTGAAACGAGCCTTGAGCGCCTTTGGGAGATACAGCCGCCTCGCTCCCACCCGACTCTTGGCTAATCAATCGATCGACAAGAGGCTTGGGAATTCCCTTCTTAACTCGTAGTTGTTCTATCGCGTCAGAAAGATCAACGTCCGGGGATTGGGGCTTAATCTGATCTTCAGGGGTCAAGGCAATCCTAGAACTTTGTTGAGATCGGAACTAGAGACGCGCTGCTTTTTTCCCGCAGGCTGTGTTGCCCCTTGCGCACCACGTGCTCGAATAGCTTGGAGTTTGGCGTTGCGCGACGCTTGGCGTAAATCAGCGGCATCCTTGTTCAGTTGTCGCTGGCGGTCTAAGTCCGCCTGAGTCTTGATGGTAACCCTTGAGGCGTCGGCCTGTTTCTCTTTGGCCTGCCGATCATAATCGGACGATAAATCAAGCAAGTCTTTTTCAGAGCCAAATTTACCCGCCTCTGCCGCAATCTGGGTCTGCTGCCGCGACATGCTCGCAGCCAAGAACTCTTTAGCTCTCTGTGCGCGCCCAGCTTCCTTGGTTACCTCATAAGACTGAACTGCTTGTCCGTCCTGTGTTGGCGTTGTAACCGCTCCAGTCTTACGATTAACCTCGATTAGATTCCCCTTGGCGTCCAAGGCATCGCGCATCTCACCGCGAATGAATGCAGGCTGTAGCTCGCCGGGTATCTCTAGTTCATCAGCAGCATCTTGTAATTGGGCTGGAGTCCGCAGCATCCCGGCCTTGTACTCGTTCGTGATTTGTCGTTTTCGTTCGGTTCGGCCTAATGCAGCCCAACGGTCACGATGCGCCTTGTTCTGCTCTGCCGTCTCATCAATTTTCTGTTGGCCTTGTCGGGTCTTTTCGTTAGCTTGTAATGTAGTTGCCGCTTTACCTTGCGGCACCATCGTCTGAATATACCCACCACGCCCATCGGGAACACTTATCGGCACCATTGAGGCGTTGGCGATTGACGCTCGTTCCTTCTCTACGCCTAACGCGGTAGACAGATCACCTAAAGTCTTGCGCTCTTCGATCTCTTTTGAGTACAAGTCCGGATTCCGCGTCGCTGCGCCTACTCCCAGTCCGCCAATAGCAGTGCCGATTAGTTCGCCCGGCGACATTCCTGGACGTGCGTTTAGTCTGACTGCGTCACGCGCCCCTTTTAACGCCCCCACTAATCGATTGCCGTGAGGTTGAGGTTCCCATGCTTGCTGGGCCTCGAATTGCCTTTCGAGAATATCCGAGCGGCTCCCTTTAGCTGTAGGGCTTACTGAAGGTTTGCCGTATTGGTCTTTAACAATCGGATTCCACTCCATTGCGGGAGGCGGTTCACCGACTTGACTCAACGCTGAAGGTTGAGGCGAAATTGGATAATTCGAGCGCGGGTCTTGTGCATTGCTACCGCTCCAATCGTCCGTAGTCGTAGCTGACGGCAGAGTGAGAGACTTCGGGCGTTGACTAAGCGCGCCCATTAGATGGTAAACAGACTGACCATTAGGCAGCCGTTCGTCTAAGGGTTGCCGAGGCCGCTTAAGTAGCGGCATCAATGCGTCCTCAAAACTCATGCGACTGAGTGTACGGTAGATTCAAAGATTGGTAAATAGTGAAGTTACCGAATCTGCCGCTCACTTGGTTTCAATATCGACAACTTCATCACCACGCATTGTCACTGTCAGACCATTAGGAGCAACGTCGGACAACTTCTGCCGTGGTGCCGTTGGCAACTCATCTGACTCATAATCAATATCATCTCGACCAATTGCTTGAGCAATCGGGTCTGCGGCTTTCCGTGCTTCGATTTCCTGTTGTCGTTTTGAAAGTTTCATAGATATTTCAGCGCGAGACCGTGCATGATGTTGTCGGCTATAATGAGCAGCCACACTGCGAGCCAATCAGGAGCAAGCGCGGGATAGCCTGTTTTTACGCACGATGCCCACGTTGAAGACGGCATGACCTGATAAGCCTGCCAAAGTTGCGCGACAGCGGCGCGATAAAGTTTTTGACCCAAACTACGAATCGCGCGAGACGCCAGCGGTCGATCACGCAATGCGTTGACACGATCACGAATAAAGCAAGCCACGACGGTCGCAAAAAGAGAAACGGAATTCCATAGGTCAGAACATGGCAGAGCGCGGACTTCTTGGTTTTCTCGGTTGCCATCCGATTGGATGGCAAAATGTAGTCGCCGATTGCGGGCACAAAAGCTGATCTGCCGTGATCATTTCTCAGATTCCTTCTTCCCTGATGACTTCGTTCCCCACTTGTACTTGCCCTTCGGGGTATCGAGTGGCTTCCCACGCTTCGCCCGCCAGTCTGCTAACTTCTCGGCATCTGTGCGCGTGTCCGGTTTCTTAGTTTGAGACATATTCATCGCTCCGGTCTATGCTCGGATCGTCTACCGAATCCAATGCCGCTGTCCGCTCGTAGCGTTCTTGCTTCTCTCGCTGTGCGCGCTCAAGTCCAGATTCGCGCCGTGGCGGGGTATTCGCAACCACCTGCAAAGCCGCGGAAGTCTTCTCATTTACCTCTGCCGATCTCTCGTGACCGTGCGCTCGAAGAATTGCCTTCTCGACCGCTGCCGTCTGGCTGCATTCCCACTGCGCCGCTAAATCCTCAATCGCCCAAACCACCGCCGACTTCAATCGGAAACTTACCGCCTTAGAATCTGCCTTTGTCATTTGTACCGCACATTGTACCGCACTCGTATTGCACTTGTATAGCACTGGCTTACCCTGTGCGATTTCCCCACTCGTCAAACTCCTGCGCCATATCACTATCGTCAACGATTCTCTTGGCTTGTTCAATCGCAAACAGAAGCGACAATTCTTGTTCGGGAGCAATTCCCTTTCCCTCGTTCACCGTGGCAAGAAGTTCGCGGTGTTTTGGTTGCATGACTTCTTCGACCTTCTCGTGATAGCGCCGCGGTTCGGCGTCTACTCCCCACCGCGCCACCGCGTATCTAACTGTAGTAATGATGTCGTCAAAAACAGATTTAGGCCGCATCTTTGGGACTGGCTTGCCGCGTTCTTCAGGAGGGTAGTGCCAAGCAGGAATCTCGGCTCTTAATCGTCTGAAGGCTTGCTGAGTTGTGCTAGGGGTTACGAAGTGCGATCCGTTTCTCTCGTTTCTTGCAAGTCGATACGACCCTTTGGGCGCAACAAAATAGATGCGACACCGGCCCATTAATTCTGAGCGAACGGGGTTAGGAATAAGTTTGTCGATAATCTCAAAATGGAACACTAACTTACGACGGCCCTTGTCGAAGTCCAGATCAGGAATTCGCCAATTATCACCGCATTTAGTCAGTAAGACTTCTTTTGGATCGGTAGCCTCGTGAGACATATCATTGACTTGCGGTTCTCTGATAAATCCTTGCGATCCTCGTACCCCGATATCTCTTTCCCACTGCGAATAACACGCAAACGCTTGTAGTTCTGCTGCGCCAATTGGTTCTATTGGTCTACTGTGAAAGAAAAACAGAGAATCAGAAGCCCATGACGGCCACCTTTCAGCCGGTCTCGCGAATAATGAATAGGCCCAAATATGCGTGTCGTCTTCTTTCTGGGCAGACTCGCCGTAGTCTGTTACTCTTCCCCAGTTCCAATCTAAAGGTAAACGAAATCGACCATCACGATCATAGAACAACGTTTCACGTCCGGGAAAAGCCTCCACCAACTCATCTTCAGTGATGAAACAGTATTCTTCTCTTACATTCTTAAGAACTCGTCCGGGTTGTGAAGCGTCGTAATTACGATCGATTTCCTGTGCGATATCCTCCGCGGTCATAGCGGGACAGAGAATTCCAAAAGGTAAAGACTTATACCAACGCTCATCTTTCCACGGATGCTCTCGCCAGTCCATTTCAAACTTGGGCGTCACCCCGTCGTGAATCAAGTCAGAATACTTATTAAACCGTCCCTTTGGCGTCCCTACAGCCAGCAGAGATTTTGTGGTCTGAGTTAGTGTTTGATGTTGAGGAAACCCACCAGCGGGCCATGATGCGAACTCGTCAGCCACAACCATCGATCTTCGTCTCTGCTGGCCTACACGCTCAGTCGGAGCCGACCCGGTAATGCTTCCACCCTCTACCGGGTTGGAAATGTTCATATAGGGCATGTCTCGCTCAAGAGAGAACCCTTGTGGAATCATCCACCCCGGCAGGTAACGAAGGAAGAATCGCACCTTCTCAAATAGAGTGTCTAAGTCCTTTTTGGAGTCAACTAAATCCTCTTTTTCCGAAGTTAACAAGACAGCGAAATAGGGTAGAAACCTCCAATGATGCACTGAGATTCCGAGAGACAAGACCGTAGCGCCCATATCACGAGACTTCTCAGCTACCCCCGACGATCTCAGGGTGAATACTAAATTATCAACCCAAAGAATGTACCGCTCCTGAAAAGGGAACGGCGTTAGCGGCATTACTGAAAGCGGGGCATCGGGTCTGGGATCAAATCCCCAAGCGTAATACTTAAACCAGTGCAACACATCGGCCTTACACTTAGCCAACTCTGCTACGCGGTCTGAAATTGCCGATAAATAGACCTTGCGCTCTAAAGCCGTGTCCGCTGCTCGATTCAATTGCCACGCAACCAAATCACGCTGATACAGTCTTGCCTGTAGCGTAATCTCGTCGGGCGCGGAGTCGATTAGAGGCTGGAGTTTAGTTTGTTCTGGTTCAATTAGAGAACGGGCAGCTATACAGTTTTCTATTGCAGATTCGAGGAGATCGTTTTGATAGGGAGAGCTAGTTGAGGATTGCTTTGCAAGCTGCTGTCTTTGGCGATATCTCTCTTGAAATGCAGGAGGCCACTTGGAAATGTCCGGCCCTAACTGAATTTGAACGCTCACATTTCGGAGTCTACCACAGGCTCACCGTGAAATGTTTCGGGAAGTGGAGCGCCTGAACGATCAATCGCTTCGTCAGCTTCGGATTTGGAAATCTCGATTTTCGTTGGAAATAGCCCGCGATGTTTGCCCATATCTCGGTATCCTTCGTGTGCGCTATACACTTCAACCTTAGTTACGGCGAGCGTGTCTTTATCCCGCGTAATCGACTTGATATACCGAGACACTCCACGCGCCTTTGCCTTGGCTAAATCAAATGAACCGTCAGGCTCGAACACGTCAGCAATGTCAATGTCCGCAATCCCTGACAGTCCTGCTAAAACTTGGTTTGCTGAGAGAATGAAAGGTTCTAAGCGGCGGTCAATCTCGGCGCGAATGCTAGGTTTTGCTAAGTTTTGGGAGGCCACAACGCGCAGGGTGTGATCATCGCCTGCATATCCCGCCAACTTAGCAGATTGGAAGCCGTTGCGAGTTTGCAAATAGCACTCAATAAAGAGTTTTTGCTTAATCGTGAGACCGTCCGGCATGAGAGCACTCTTTCATTGAACTCTCCGATTGATCGCAGAAAGTATTCTTTGGGCTTGTTTGATTACCTTTCGAGCGATTGGTTTGTATCGAACCTTGTCAACCGTGACCGTTCCGGAATAATTCGACCGGTGAAATAAGTTTAAGTCTCTCATTTCCTCAGTAGAGTATCAAAATATCCTTGTCTCTGTATATACACGAAATAGTGTATTGACTCAGACTTCACTTAGGCGTATCGTGTTCACGTAATGAATAGCACCTTTTCAAATCACGGATTCAAGAAAGGCGATAAGGTTTATTCGTATTGTCTGAGTCCTGATTCCGAACTTGAAGGGCGCGCTTTGGTTTGCGCGCAAGCTCTAACTTTAACCTCAATGGGAAAGCGGCAAGGAACTGCGATTTATACCAGCGGTGGACAGGTTTTAACTCGCCGGATTTACCCTGACACTCAATTGGTCGCAGACCTTGAAGCTGTTACAACTCGCGCCCGCGCTGAATACAAAGATTACTCTGAACGGCTAATTGCTCGTCGCCTTGAAGCGGCTAACGAATGGCTGACCAAGTACGAGTTCACCAGCAAGGCATCCGTTGTCGCTCAGGTCAAAGCGAAGCGCGACTATTTAATGATAGCGCAACCAAGCTGCCGCGTATGGATTCACGACGGGGAAAATACTACGGAGACAATTCTCTAATGCGTAATAAAATCAAGGGCAACTACGCTCACGAAAATGCTAAGAAAGCATTGCGAGCAGTCGCAAAGTCTAACGGCCATTCTCTTGGCAATTTCCAGCGCGGCCAAAACCACGACATTAACCATTACGCCTATTGCCAGAAGTGTAAAAGTTGTGCGGTGATCGGCGGCGTTAATCAGTCTATCAACCGGCCCTGCAAGGTGACGCTATGAGCCTATACACCCAAAAACGCACATGCGAGCGATGCAAAGCCCTTGATGGCACGGCCAAGAGCTACGAGAATTCTTGTCAGCTTGGATTCAACAATCGCGGGCCAGCGGGCGCATTCGGCCTTCAGCAAACCATCCCTCAAGAACCATGCCCAAAGCCGCTAACAATCGACAAGTTCTATCAGGAGCTAAGAGTCAAACAGGAGCGCATCGCACGATGATAACCACACAACAACTAGCCAAAGAATTAGGTATCAGCCAACGGGCGATCCAGAACCGCATCCTTCGCTTAAAGCTGACAGTTCAAAGAGCAGGAATCGCTTTTATTTTAACGCGGGAACAAGCAGAAAAAGTGAGAAACTACAAAACTCACGTTAAGTAGAGTATCACGTTCCAAGTCTTAGTTGAAATAAATCTTCATTCGCGGACGCCTCAGCTATCGAAGCACGATGGCAAGAGCGGCAAGGCGAGGACTATGGAAGCTACTAACACGCACTGGATAATCTGGGGCGAACAGATTAAGAACTGTCTAAGCTGTCACGCTGAAACCGATCTTGACGAGGATGGTTATTGCTCGGACTGTAACGACGAGTACGCGGAAGATAATGGCGAATAAAGAAATCCAAGCGACGGCAGAATCTATCGTTAATGAGTGTTGCGGACAATCTATGACCGTGGCCGACTACGATCTGCTAGAGCAGCGGATTGTTTCCGCGATAGAACATTTTCAAGCAAAGCGCAACTGTCCATCTTGTGAGGTTGAATTGTCTTTCTATTGCTCGCATTGCCAACAGGAATTTGAACAATGACATTACCAACCCAACTGATACGGCGATTTGAACGAGCACTAGAAACCGCTCAAAACTTCAAAGGTATGTCCGCAGGTTCGCCTAAGGTGATGCTCGAAATCAGCGACGTTCAATATTTGCTGAAATGGCTACAAGCACGCGAGCCTGAAACAAAAAGGTTCAAAACAAATACAAGCGGCCCGTACGATCCGGCACAAACCGATTAATGACCATGAACCAAGAAACCATCAAAAAGGTAATGCAAGAGCTAGGCAAGCGCGGGGGTAAAATCGGCGGCAAATCAACCTCTAAGGCCAAGAAACGTGCATCCTCAGCTAATCTAGCTAAAGCTCGCCAAACTCGGTTAGATCGATTATCAAAGAGCTAGTCTCATTTCCCTTCAACTAAGGTGAGAAGATAGGGGATGTCCTGTCTTGCGTTCGCGATGAAATCAAGAAGGGCGCTTGTACCACGGCTCGCCATTTGGCTTGCCCTTGCCGCCTTCATAGTAACCGCGCTCTTGGTACTGGTTGCCCGTAATCCAACCATAGACACGTTCCTTCTGCGCCTCAACTCCTAAACTATCGCGGGTAGCGGCGCGTTTTTGGCACACGTAGCATCCGCCCAGACTCGTGTAGCCAGAGCCTCCACAGCATCCGCAGTTCGGATCGGCCCAAGATGGAAGTCGGTTGTCATCCGTTGCGATAGCTTCGTCTTTCTGTACGGCAGATGGCTTCATATCTTGTTCAGCCTCACTTTCATAATTCTCTCTTCGCCTTCTTCTGCTGCGTCCCATAGATGGAGTTCAGCAGTGTGAATAATCATTTGCAGTGCTTCTTTGTCATCGTCAGTCACGAAATAATCATAGTCGGCGTCAGGGTGCGGCGTGATTTCCCACTTGTGAGTTCTATCGTCATCTTGCTCTGGTTCTGTGGGTACTGGCTCAGGGACGCGCTCAGTTGCCTAAGTATTCTGGCTTCTTCATTGCTCACTGGAGAGGCGTTCTCGTCCATGTCATCGTGTGCGTGTCCCATTGTTTGATTCATCCTTCTATTGCGTGATTGTGGCAAGCGTGTATGGCTACGGGCTTCTGGCACGATTCACAAGTTGTTAGTTCTGCAACTTTCGCCTCGGCGGTATCGGCGCGATCAAGTGCCGCGAGGAGCAGTCCCGTAATGCGCGACTTCTCTGTTTGCAGCGCTATAACTTGCTGAAGCATTTCTCGGTACACTTCAGGTCGAACCTTTCCGATTGTCGGAGCCAAGATTGCCGCCGCCCCCGATTCATCCGACAACTCTCTACACGGTCTCTTGGCTGGCTCACTGGTTTGCTGGTCGTTCATCTTTGACGCTCCACTCCCATTCATAATCAACGTACTTACCTAATTTCGCTAACTCGATCTTAGCCACTTTTTCAACCTCGTCAGCATCCTTGCACGCGGGAACTTTCACCCAGAATTGCGGCTCTTGGAGAACGTCCATTACGTTCTGTTCGACTTGACCTAACGCACTTCCCCATCCGTAGCGGCCTAAATACCTGTGAACTTTTCCATCGAATTCCCACATCTCATATCGAAGAAACAAGACATGCTCAGGCTCGCCGGTGGCGATAACGCCGCCACGCTCAAGATGCGCAATCAAATCGGACGCATACTGAATTGGCTTGGCTGGCTCAGAGAAGGGCACAAGTTTGTCGCATCGACGGCTTGGAACCATTCCTAGCGATTGAGCGCCGTAGTGTTCACCGTGTTCATTGATTGGAAATCCTTTGTCGCAAAGCGAACAAGGCTTTTCGCAGGGCCACCACGAATCATCATAGGCATGGCAAGCGGTTCCGGGGTTCCGCGTAATGTCGGTGCGTGTGCCGTCAGCATCAAGGATTAGAACTGGCTGTCCGTCTTGGCACCATTTACAAACTCTTGATGTGTTGGCGCTCATTTCCTTTTCTCCAATTTCTTAATGCACGCTTTACAATCTTCGCGTCCACGATTCTCAGGGACATCCGGCATCAATGTTAGAAGTTAAAAAGGAGCGCGGTCAGCCTCGTCTTGCGCCTTCATTTCGGCCATTATTTGCTCACGGGTCTTGCCGTTCTCGATCTCGCGCAAGATATATGCCTCAACTACCGGCACCCTGCGCGGTACAAAGAAGTTGCCATCTCGGTCAAAACATTCCATGGTCAATCACCCCTTCTGCGAAGTACCTGTTTGTCGAAGAACTAACCAACTGACAAGACGGACTCTACTCCGTACACGTGTACTTGTCCAATGAATTGTTTTGATAGGTGTACGTGTATCTATAAAATCTTTTGATTCGACTTCAGGCTTCTTCGAGTGTACCGTACACAAGCGTATGGCTGAATACAAAACAAAGACATATCGCCTTGACGTTGAGGTGATGAAAGCGTGGGACAGGTTGCGCAAACAATTTGGCTCTTACAATAAAGCGCTGCGAGCGGTTCTGATTGACGCAAAACCAAAGCCGGACACTAGGAAATGAGCGAACCTGCCGAGAATTTCTACGTTACCACGGGTGACTATTCGCGAGTCCAAGAAGAGGCGTGGGCGCTTGGCTTGGACGCGGCCCGCTCGCACATGGTAATACCGCGCCCTCCGTAGTGGCGATAGTTGATATCTTTCGGAAAGGGAATTATATACTTGAGTCCCTTGCGATTCTGTGCTAGAATTTGATTCATGAGTCGAAGCACAATATCCACCTTTCAGTTGTTCGAGTTGATTCCCGATCAGGAAACGGCTCGCGTTTATCTTGAGTCTCGTCTGTGGCCTAACGGCGCGTTCTGTCCGGTCTGCAAAGGCCAGAACGTCACGGCGCGGAAGCGCAAAGGGTTCTACCGCTGCAACGCCTGTACGGAGGATTTCACGGTCAGAACGGGCACGATATTCGAGCGCAGCCACGTCCCTTTGAATAAATGGATTTACGCCATGTACCTCTTGGTGACGGCCCGCAAGGGCATTAGCTCCCTGCAACTCGCCAAAGAGATCGGCGTCACCCAAAAGTCGGCTTGGTTCATGTTGCATCGCCTCCGCGAAGCCTGTGGCGATGACTTTGACCAACTGCGCGGCATCATCGAAGTTGACGAGACTTTTGTAGGCGGCAAAGAGTACGCGAAGCACGAAAACAAGAAACTGAAAGAGGGACGCGGCGCAGTCGGCAAGACTCCGGTTTTGGGGATGCGTGAGCGCGGCGGTCGCACGAAGGCAATGGTTATTACGGCCAACGACCTTCCGACCATTCAGGGCGCAATCCATCAATACTGCGAAGTAGGTTCTACGCTTCACACTGACGAGCACGGCGCTTATAGCGGCATCGGCGGCTTGTTCTTCAAACATGCCACGGTAAACCATTCTGAGGGCGTCTGGCGGCGCGGGAACGTCTCTACAAATAGCATCGAATCTGTTTGGGCGGTTCTCAAGCGCGGACTCCACGGCGTCTACCATCACGCGAGCAAAAAGCACCTTCATCGCTACGTTGACGAGTTCACCTTTAGACTGAATTTCGGCAACGTCAAAATCCACACTTTGAAGCGGCTTGATTCGTTCATCGATGCCGTGGCGGGAAAACGTCTCACTTATAGCGACTTGATCGCGGAGGTCTAAATCAGCATGGCTAGTGTTTGCACAGAATGTCCGCACGTTTTCACCGATGCCGAACTTGCCGCCGAAGACCCTAAAGCGTGGGGCCATCCCTGCCATGGCGTAAAGGATGAACCGGGCACGGTTTGCGAATCGTACCGGGCTCAATACAGCGGCGTGATCGGCGACGTTTTGACTAGGCGCGACCAACAAGATGCGCGCTGGGGCGGCCCGGAACACGACGACGAACATGACGAGTTCGATTGGCAGGAGTTCATTCGCAAGCAGGTCAATCAGGCGGCAGACGCCGACAACTCCAACATTTGGCGAGATCGGATGCTTGATATTGCGGCCCTTGCCGTTGCTGCTTTGCAGTGGGCAGATCGAAAGGACGCTGCGCAAGCAGAGCCGAGCCCGCAGGAAATCTTTGACAGGACGTTCAACGCCCCCTTCGATCAACGAAACCAGAAACTGAAACAATGAAGCCACCAAAAACACCCAAAGAATTAGACGCAATCGCGGATCGGGTATTGGCCTATCGCCCGAAAGCTGAGAATCCGATCCGCGATTGCGTCTA
>Ga0247674_1000055_pt1 | contig 14887 bp, 7 predicted proteins | sample CNK15_metaG_FD_183044 | JGI IMG/M metagenome (GOLD analysis project Ga0247674, IMG submission 183044) | Soil microbial communities from Purdue University Martell Research Forest, Indiana, United States - CNK15 | ecosystem: Environmental > Terrestrial > Soil > Temperate forest > Bulk soil | place...
CCCATGCATTCGCCTCGCGCTTCGTGCGTAGAACCTTGGAGTCACGTACTCCCGCGACGTACACCTGTACGCGGAAGCCGTCTTTATGGGGGGTGATAGATGCCATCGTGGGGAGTCCCGTGGGGAGGAAATGGGGAGAATATTACCCAATTTCTTCCGCTCGATGGTTAAATAAGCATAGGGTAATTACTATGCAATGAGTCTAAGCCCTTGTTTTTCCGTGATTTTACTTTTGATGGAATCTTACGGAAATGTCAGGTGGTGCCGGGGACCGGCCTCGAACCTGCAATAAATATAAGGGTTTCAGCGGTGCGTGGGGAGCGCATGGGGAGTGCGTAGCGGGTTGCATAGGGCCGGTTAGCGTCGACCCAGCCAAGTCCCGACACGGCGCCGCCAGCCGCCCCCAGCCTCTGTAGTCGCTGGTGTCTGCTCGGCACGTTGCTTTTCCTCAAGCTCGGCGTGTGAATCGCGTAGCCCGAATGCGCCCACTTGGGCGAGTTCGCGAAGCTCATCATCTGGCGCCATTCTCCCGGCAGCGACCTCTCTTTGCGTCACCGCATCCAGTATTTCAGGGGAGACGTCTTCTTCCCCGACAAACGCCTCGCTAATCAGAAGACCGTTGTAGAAGTGGCGTCTGGAAGTCTTGAATTGCTCAAGGTTCTCAGGGGCTGTCCCACGCTCAACTATGTCCATAACCGTTTTGAACAGTCCGAGAAGTATCACGCGCATTTCCTCGGTCTTGGCGCTCCCGAACTCGTCTCTAATTTGGGCGAGTATCTCCTCCGTATTGGTGAACGGTGCCCCTGGGGCATCCAGAAGTTCTTGTAATGGGCCTACGTAGTACCGGATGACCGCTTGGAGCTGTTCTACGCTCGGCGCGGCTGTAACGTAGGGACCGATACCGACGACCGCCTCATGGACAGCGACATGAGCTTCCCGTGGATGCCAGTCTTTAATCACAGTCCCGTCGTCACGGGTTATGCGCAGGCTCCCCGTGTTGAGGTCCCAAGCGGCCTTGTACTTCCATGCCCCGATTTGCTCGCTGGCGGTGATCTTTTGTTCGTCCATGTGCGACTCCCCGGTAGTTGGCGCGCAACCATCATACCAACGGACGGGAGGGGCTCTGCGTGGGGAGAGCGAAAAAAAGGCCCGGCCGAAGCCGAGCCAAACCCCATGCCAAGGGGGGAGGAGACTGGTTAATTCGGTGCGAGACAGACCTCGCGCACGTACTGCTGTAGGGCGTTCAGTTTGCGGATTTCGGAGTCGCCGTCGCCGGCAATACCGAAAAGTCGTTCTGCAACCTTTCCGTCAAGTTCGGCGTACCCGGCTGCATCATCCACGCGGGCGGCGCCGGAGGTTTCGGGCACTCCACCGCTTGCCGGGCAGGAGGCGCGAACGAGCACGCGCTTATTGCCAGAGGCAAGGTCAGCGCGCAGAGAAGCGTTTTCAGCTTTCGCATGTTCAATGTCCTTCTGGAGTTGATCCAGCTCGGCGACTTTCCCGCGCATGCGCTCCTCGGCCTGCCGCGCCTTTTCGCTTGCATCCACGGCGCGACGGTCGTAGTCGGCCGTGATCGTGCTGATTGCCGCATCCGCGCGCCAGCCGCGCACCATCCAGCCGGCGCCGAACAGCAACGCAGCCGCGACGAGCGCGACAATCGCCTTAGCCTGCATTCTTGGCCTCGCCCTGCTTGATGACGCGCGCGACGATCATCGCAACGGCGAACCACTTCACCCAGGCCGGGTCGAGGTAGTCCTTAACCTCGGGGACGTACTCCCATGCCGTCGTGACGGCGGCCAGCACCGCGGCGAGCTGCACCGTCAGGAACTTGTGCGCGGACTTCCATTCTTCGATCAACTTCATACTGCCTCCTTGCTGTAACGGTCGAAGGCGCCCGCCAACTTCGTGTCGTAGGCGTTTGCCTTGTAGTTGGGGCCGTTGTAGCCGGCGGCGAACTTGGCCCAATCCTGATTCGCCATCGCGCGCAGAAGGTTCGCGTTTGCCTTGATGAAACGCACGAACGCATCGAGCTGGCCCGACTCGCCCGCGTACATGGCATTGACGAACGCTTGCGCCGATTCATAGCCGAGGAGCTTCCAGTGGTAGCCCATGATCTGAAACATGCCCCACGACGCGGATTCGAGCGCCGAGGCGCGGTCGAGCTTGATAGCTTCGGCGAGGCGATCCCACTCGGCTGCGCCACCCTGGTATCCGCCCGGCGTCATGTTCACGATGTTCGGCGAGGCGTACAGGATGATGCTCGGCGAGCGATTGCCAGTGTTCTCGATAAGGCGCTTGCGCATGACGTGCCGCTCGAACAGGATCACAGGGCGAGTGCCGTCAGGGAGGAAGCCGGAGCCGCGCGATTCGACCGTCGCCACTGCGCGGATAGCTGCGACTGGCACGCCAAGTTCGGCGGCAGCGCGCTTGAAGTTGTCGAGGGAAAGTGGCTTGCTCATTGTTTGTCACTCCCGATCCAGCGTTTGTACAGTGCTTCGAGCGGTTCAAGCGCCCGGCCGCCCATATGGCCGGCGATGCCGACAAAGACAGCGGTCATCAGTGGGGTAATGGCGCTGACTTCGCAGATGTAAAAGGTAATCACGCCCGCGAATGCTGAAGTGGTTACTTCGCCGATGAAGGTGAAACTCGCTTGCTTCAAGCTCATGGCGCCATCCCTAACCTTGCGAACGAAACGAACGGTTCCACCCCACATGGAGAGCAAGACGACCCAGGCATACGTAATCAGGTCGTATGAGAGAGGGCTCTTGGCAGCTTCGGCCGCGTGCCTGATTTCTTCATTCATCCTGTCCGCCCCGGTTCGATTATTCGGTGCGATTGTAGCACCGTGTTTCTATAACGTAACCACAAAATGATCCAGAGCGCTACTACACAAGGTAATCAAGTGTGATAATGCTTTACACCGTTTAGCATGGTGCTAAATGGTGCTATAAGGGGGAGTAAATGGCGAACACACAGCCGCGCCGCCGTTCTTTGCAGGCGCCAGCCGCCAAGCCTGCAAAGTCAGTTGAGCATGATGCGCCGTGGACCAGGGGCAGTCCCGAGCGGAAAATCTCGATCAACGTGCCCTTCCCTGAACCGCTTATGATCCAGCTCGACTACCTCGTCGAGAACCGTGCGATTCACTCGAAGTCGTCGTTTATTCGCGACGTAGTGGACGCAGCCGCGACGCTTGAGGTAGAGAAACTGCGCCGCGTGCAAGAAGCCGTGCGCCGGATCGAAGCCGAAGATAGAGCCCGCAAAAAATGAACGTCATCCGCAGCTACCCGATCTTCGTCGCCGTCGTCGCATTCGTGCTCGGCGTGCTGATCGGCCGCTCGAACCTGTTCGGCTATTCGAGCGCGGAGGAGTGCGCCATCCGCGCGCAAACGCGGATCGGCGCCGCCTCCTGCTACCGGCTGTACGAGCCAGTCAAGCGTTAGCGCGTCATTGCCTCCAGTGAGCCGCGCAGGAACTTCTCCTGCTGCGCCTCGTTCGCCTTCAGCTTCTCGCGCTTCTGCCCGACCGTGAGCGTGTCGTCCTTCTGGATGCGAACCTCCTGATCGCGCAGACCCTTCATCACCTTGTTCGTCTTGTCGCCCATCTTTGCCACCGCGAGCAACTCGCGTTCGCCCGGCCGCGTCACGATATCCTTGAGCGCTTCCGCGTCCGCGTTCTTCCGCGCGAGCGTCAGCTCGGATTGCGCCTGTTTCGCCTCGTCGAGCACTTCGTAGAACCGACTGCGTACGGCCCGCGTCGTGTCGTCCTTGTAGAAGTCTTTCAGGATCGGCACGTCGGTCGACTGGATCGCGCCCGGTTCCGTCAGGGTCAGCTTGCCGAGCCCCGCGGAGTCCGCGACGAACTGCCCGAGACCGCCCGCATACGTGCTCCACAGGAACTTGAGCGTCTCGGGGCTGACCTTGGTGATGTCGTCCTCGTACCGCTTGGCGCCGACCAGCTCACCACCCTTCTCGATGCTCTGCGCGAGTGAGTCGTAGACGGAGCCCTGCGTCGCGCGGTTCATCTTCATGTTGCTCGGCGTGTCCTTGTTGAACTCGTTTTCGGGCACGATCTGCGTGCCGAACGAATTGCGGTTCACGGCCATCTGCGCGAAAGGCTTGATCGCGGTCGGCGTTGCCGCCAGCACGGCATCGGCGCCGTGATTGTCGCTGTCAGGGCTGTACGCGCCCTGGAACGGGAAGTACGCGTCGATGAAGCTCGACATCATGCGCGCCGCCGTTTTCATCGCACCTTCGCCGCGCGTCCATTCGGCGATCGCCGTGCCGAGCGCGTAGACCGGCGCGAACTCCTGCGACAGCGGAACCTGTAGCGTGTGCCCGCCGATGTGCAGGCGCAGGTTCTTCGAGCGGATGCTCCAATCGGTGCCAAGCCATCTGTCCTTGTCGTCGTCCATGCCCATCGAGCCCGCGAGGAACCCGAGCGCGCCGAGCATCCCGAGCGCGATGTATGCCTGCTTGCGATGCGCGCCCTTCGCCAGCGTCTTGATCCCGTTCGCCGTGCCCTGAATTGCCGGGTTGAAGAACAGGTAGACGGCGCCGAGCGCGCTCGTCATTGAGCCCTTGCGGTCGAAGTCGACCGTGACATTCTTCGCGGCAGACGCGGCGCGTCCCGGCGTCTCGCCGTTCTCGCGCATCGCCATGTAGAGCCCGAAGCGGAGCGCGTTCTCGGCCGCCTGGTTCGCGATCTCGACAACGTGCGCCATGCCTGCGACAGCCTTGCGGCCACCCACGACAGCGGCTTTACCCGCCCGCTTGTCCTTCAGGTATCCGCTGGCGCCGTATGCGTCCTCGTAGAGGCGCGTCAGGTTCTTGCCCGTCGTCTCAAGGTCCGACATCCACGATGCGCCCGTCTTGCCGCCGTGCATCCGGTACTCGGTCAGCATCGTGCCCGTCTTGCCGGCGGGCGCCTTGCCCGTTGCTGCCCACTGCGCGAGCGCCTTTGCCGCCGCCGGGTACTTCGTCCACGCCTGCGCCGCCACCTTGGCGCCCTCGTTGCCGACCATGTTGATGGTGCCCGTGATCGCGTCGCGGTATGCGTTGCGCAGGATGAACGCGGGGTTGTAGCCGGTATAGATCTTCGACAGATAGCGGTTCATGCCGCGCATCAGTTCGAGAATCGGGTGCATGCGTGCCTGATCGAGCGGCCGGAGCTGCTGCGCGAGCGCCGTGTCGTGAATCTGGATGCGCACGGGCTGTCCCTCGACGTAGACCATAACCTCGTTGTCTTGCAGCGGCTTCACGAACTCGGCGACGCGCTCGCCGTTCGAGTCGAGCACGATGTAGTTCGGCCGTGCGTGCGAGCCCAAGCCTTCGAGGAACGCATTAACCTGCGATTGCGACGTGAACGAGCCTACCGTGCGGCCGTTTGCCGGCGCCGCCGGGCCGACGTCCACGACGTTGTAGACGCGGCCGGCGATGTAGCGTCCCTTCGGCGGAATGCCGATCGTCCACAGGCTCGGGTCATCGTTCTCGGACACGAGCGCGAGGAGCGATTGCCGCGCGAGGTTCTTTTCGCCCGTCACGACAGCCTGATCGTAGTCGCGCGAGATGTTCTCCAGAATGTGCTCGTCGCGCGCCTCGTGGCCCATCGCACGCTTGACCTTCGGGCCGGGTTCGAGGTCGCCCTTCAGCGGAACATAGTTCTTGTAGGCTTTCGATAGCGTGTCGTGCGTATCCTGGTCGACCAGACCGTATTCGAGCTTGAGGTCGAGCGTCGCGCGGGCGATGTCGCGAGCCTTGTCCGCGAGGCGCTTCAGCTCGGTATCGTTCGCGTACTGCGCGAGGATCGATTTCGCGTCAGCCGTCGTCATGCCCGAGCCACCATCAGGCATATCCGCGTTGATGAGCGCGACGCGCTTGTTCCGCTCCTCGGCGTGCTGTGCGTGCAGCAACTCCTCAAGCTGCTCCGGCTTGTAGCCGGACTTCGCCAGTTCCTTCATCAGCGGGCCCGTGAGGCGCTTCTGCGCTTCTTCGAGGCGCGCGGCGACGCGTCCCGGCCGGTTCCCCTCGGCGCGGTAGTAGTCGGCGTGCTCGTCGACGGGCGTGCCCGTCAGCTTGGCGATGCGCTCCTGAACCCGCTTCACGCGGTTCATGTTGTCCTGCACCGTCGCCTGGAAGCGCTCGAAGCGGCCGGGCGCGGGAGGCGTCAGCCCGGTTGCCGGCGCCGTGGTCGGCGTGCCGGTCGGGACCGTCGAGAAGCGCGCGCCATCGTTCGGGCCGCCCGTCTTGTTGTCGCGCAGCGCGGCCACGGCGAGCGCGCGGAGTTGCGCGGGCGTCACGGAGCCGAGTTGCTTGCCGAAGCGGCGCAGCATCCATGCCTTGACGTTGCCCGACATCTCCTCGGCCCACCGCATGAACGCCATCGGCGACTGCTCGTAGTGCTCGATGATGTACGCGCCGAACTCCTCGGCCGTCATACCCTCGGCCACGCCGCCGGCCGCTGCCGCTTCTTTCACGCTCGCGCGCGCCGCGTCGAAGAACTCGCGCGCACGGCCGCCGGATTGCTTCGCTTGGCGGTAGAGCGAATCGAGGCGGCCCATCAGTTCCGACCATGCCTTAGAGCCGATCAACTTCTCGCCGCCCTTGTGGAAAGCCTCGTGCAGGAGCACGGCCGTTGCGGCGCCCGGCGCGATGTTCGAGGCGACAAGGTGGATCGTGCCGTCCGGCATCGTCACGCCGCGCACGCCGGCCGGCGCATTCTCGACCGGCAGACTTTGTGCGGTATCGTGCAGCACCACACTATTGCCTTTAATAAGGCTCGTCGCGATAGAGCCGAACTCGTCGCCGGAGCGAAGCTCGCGGCCAAGCGCTTCCGCACCGTTGCCCACGCCATTGCCGCCCGCGCTGAACTTCTCGCCCTGCTCGGCCGTTTGCCCTTCTTCGAGGCGCGCGGCGTCGCTCGTGGCGGCCAGTTCGGCGATAACCTTTTGCAGGCGGTCTCGCTTCTGCGTCAAGTCGCCCTCGGCCGGGAACGGCTTCTGGACTTCCTTCTCCAGACCGGGGACTTCCTTCGACGCGTCGGCCGCGTCACGCTCAATCCACCGTGCTTCAGCGCGGTACTGCGACGGGTCGAGCTGGATCGCGATGCGGTCCAGACCGGCGCGCACGCCGCCCGCCGTCACCATGCCGGTGCCAAGCGTCGTCGTGTAGTCGGTCATCGACTGGCCGTTATCGTTCACCGCGGAGAACGTGATGTTCTTCACGCCAGAGTCGCTATAGCGGGCCGGCGCCACGTCGATTTCAACCGGGATGCCGTTCACGGTAATGCCGTCCATCGTGAACGACGGCGCGTTGCGGAAGTCCGCGACGGCCTTCTCGGCGATTGCCTTCGATGCCTCGGTCAGGCTCGTCATGGTCTTGCCGCCGAGAGTCGCCTCGAAGTCAGGCGTGCCGAACCCTTCACTGATCGAATCCTCGACGGCCGATTTGCTGGTCAGCTTCTGGCCGCCAACCTCGATTGCGAAGCGGGCGTTATTGTTGCCGTCCTTGATTTCGTCGATACGCGCGTCGGCCGCGGCTTGCGCCTCGACAGCGTTGGTGTACGTCTTGCCCTCAACCGTGATCGTGCGCGCAGCCGAGCGCTCCTTGATGCCTTTGAGCGTTTCGTCGAGCTTGTCAGCGAACGCGTTCGCGCGTGCGGCGCGCGACGGGGCGCCTTCCACACTGCGCTGTGCGCGCTTGAGGCGGTCGCGCATGGCGTTGATGCGGTTCTTGTACGAGCGCTGCTGCATTTCGAGCTTCTGAATGTCCCCGGTCAGGGTGACACGCTCGACCATCAGCGGATTGCCCGTAGCCAGTGCCGCCATTTCCGCCATGCTGGCCGACTCGGCATCCTCGAACTCCATCTGGAACGAACCGTCGTACTTGCGGATACCGTTGATCGCCTTGAGCTTGGTCGCGTTGAGTGCCCACATCTTTGCGTCAACGGTCATTTCCGTGGCGTATGCGATCACGTCCACCGCGAAGTCATCGCCGTATTGCTCCAGCAGCTTGTTGCCCTGGCGCACAATCCGGCCTTCGCGCTGCTCGATGTCGCTCGGCTTCCACGTCACGTCGACATGGTGCAGACCAACCAGACGGTCCTGCACGTTCGTACCGGCGCCCATGCGAGGCGTCGAGCCGACGAGCACGCGAACCTCGCCCGACTTCACCTGATCGAACAGCGCCTTCTTCTGCTTGTCGTTCTGCGCTTCCTGCACGAAGCGGATTTCGTTCTCGGGGATGCCCTTCTCGACGAGCTGGCGCTTGATTTCATCGTAGGCATTCCAGCCGCCGTTGAGCGCATTGCGCAGCGACTCGACTTCGTTCGCGTTGAACTCGGACAGCGTATCGAGCGCGCGCTGTTCGGCCTTCTCGTCCTGGTCGGCAATAGCCTTTTCCAGCGCCGCGCGGGCGTTGTCGTAGGCCACAACAATCTTGTCGTCGCCCTTCGACTTCGGCACGGAGCGGTCGAGGAACACGATCTGCGTGCCCTTGTCGGCGTCCCACCGCTTGTAGATGCGCGCGATGTTATCGACCACGGCCGCAATCTTGCCGCCCTTGCCTTCGACAGGGATGCTCGGGTCCACGGCGCGCGGGTCAAGCGACACCTTACGCGCACGGTCCATCAGGCGCAGACGCGCGGCGTTGCGCTCCTTCGGGTCTTGAATGCCGTCCAGACCGTTGAAGCCCGCAACGATGTCCTTCAGGATTTCGCGCTGCTCGGGCGTCGGCTTCACGGCAACCATCTCGCGGTCGCCATTGCCCGAGCGCGCGCTGCGCACGTCAGGAACCGGGAACTTCTTGCCGGGGTTGTCCTCGGCGAATGCCGTCTTGATATCGTCGATGGTCACAGCGTCCGACACGCTGTAGTACAGGTCCATCAGCGACTTCATGTTCATCCACTCGCGGCCCAGGCGCGTGACTTCCTTCACGCCGCCGGCCTCGGTCGGCTCGTAGGCCGATGCGTAGCTCACGTACATCGAGCGCCACGCGTCGAAGTTGTCGATGCCCATCTCCTTCATCTCGTTCGGCACGAGATTGCGCAGCACGAGATACATCTCGGCGACGCTGTTCGAGATAGGCGTGCCCGTCAGGAACGCGGTAGACGTGCCCGGCCGGTCGTGCAGGCTGCGCACCTTCAGGTGCAAGTCCATCGCCTTGCCCGAGCCCGTCTTGTTGCCCATGCCCGAAACGCCCGTCAGGCGCGACGAGTAGGCGAGGTTCTTGAACTCGTGCGCTTCGTCGATGGTCAGGTCATCGACGCCCATCTCCTCGAACGTCAGCAGGCGGTCCTTCTTGCCTTCGCGCAGGCGCGCGAGGCGTTCTTCGAGCTTCTTGACCAGACGCTCGGCTTCCTTCACGCCGAACGGCTTGCGCCAGCCGGAGCCCTGCCCGTTGGCGGCGGCCTCCTCCTCGGCTTCCTTGATCGCAGCGTATGCGCCTTGAAGCTCCTCATTGAGGTAGCGCTCCTCGGTCACGGGGTCGAGGTCGATGAACCCGAACGAGCTGTGACCGATGATGACCATATCGTAGTCGCCTGCACCGATGCGGGCGAACAGACGGCGGCGGTTCGAGCGCTCGAAGTCCTCCTTGCCGGCGGCCAGCACCTTCGCGCCGGGGTACAGGAGCTTCGCATCGTGCGCCCACTGCTCGACCAGGTGATTCGGGACCACCACGAGCGGCTTGCGCGACAGGCCCATGCGGCGGCGCTCCATGATCCGCGCGATAGCCGTGAACGTCTTGCCGGCGCCGACAACGTGGTCGTACAGCACCGCGCGGTCGGTAATGCCGCGCCAGATAGCGTTGAGCTGGTGCCGGCGCATCTTGATGATCTCGTTGGGGATCTTGCCCGGCAGATTCAGGAACGAGCCGTCGCGCTGGCGCACGACGCGCGTGTTGTACTTGTCATTGAAGATGCGCACCAGTTCCTCGCGGCGCGCGTCATCCTGATAGGCCCAATCCAGAAACTCGTTAAAGATTTCGTTGGCCTTCTGCTGCGTTTGCGCGGTCGCTTCTTCGTCAACGTGGGTGCGGCCCTCATCGTCCTTCCACGTCACTTTCATAGACTGCGAGTTCAGCAGGCGCGAGATGATTTCGCCCGGCCGGTGCGCGTTGCCCGTCGTCGCCCACTGCACGGACGGCTCGCCGGCCCAATCGACGCTAAACGAGTTGGTCACGGGCGAGTAGTGGACGCGCGCGTCCTTGTAGCCCATGTGCTTGATGAAGTCGGCATAGACCTGGCCGGGAATCCACGCGCTACCGATGTTCGGCGTAATCTCGGACGAGTCCCAATCCTTCGGAATCACGCCCTCCAGCGCCTTGACGTTCGCCTCCAGCCCTGCGGCCTTGGCCGCGAGGAGCTTGCGGCGCACCAGGCCCGACAGGTACATATCGACCGGCTCCCAACGGCTTTCCTCGGGGTCGTAGTACGCGGCCGGGTTCTCGCCTTCGGACAGCGCCTTGACGGCGCCGGCCTCGTCGGTGCCGAGCAATTGCGCCACGCGGTCGATGTCGATGCGGCCGGCTTCCGACAGCGAGAGAGCAACGGCGTCGTGAACGTTCTCCGCGCGGTCGACGGGCTTCGGCGGCGCCGTCACGCGCTTGCTCATGATGTCGGCCTTGCGCACCGACACCTTGCCGTCCTTGGCCTTCGTGGTCTGCTCGGTCGCCATCGCGAGCGCGCCGTCCGGCATCATCAGCGCAACCTTCGAGACACCGCGGCTGTGCAGTTCGCCATGCTTCGCGACAAACGCATCGTAGGCTTCGTTCAGCTTCGCGCGGTTCGCCTCCATCATTTTGTCGGTCGAGTCCTGTGACTCCAGCACGAGCTGGCGCTTCAACAGGTCGCGAATCGGCAGCATGTCGCGCACCATCTGAACGCGCGCCGCGCCCCACCGATCGCCCTCGGGAATGTCCGAGAGCTTGTCGTAGACGATGGTTTCCTTCTGGTTGCGGTTCGTGGGCTTGCCAGTGATCGCGTGATTCACCTTCAGGGGCTTGCCGTCCTCGCCGAGCTTGTCGACCGTGCGTTGCCACTTGCCGTCGATATTGAGGGTGTAATCCTCGTTAAACGGCGTGTCGGGCGTCAGTTCGATCTCGTGCAGCACGCTCTTGCCGCGCTCGCCCGCGTCGATGTCCACCACCATTTGCAGGCGGCCATCCGTGTCCTGGCGCACTGCGCCCGGTTCCGCACGCTGCACCGCGAGGCGCATAGCCGTTGCCATCAGCTTGTAGTGCTTGAGCGACGACGCGGCCAAATCCTCGCGCGCGTGGCCTTCCGGCAGGCTGGCAATCGCCGCGTTCAGCAGCGGTTCGAACTGGCTCGGGTCCGCGAGGCGCACGTTAAGGTCAGCGCGCGCGTTCATCTTGCCGCTCGCGTCGATCTTGCCGACAACCATGTGCGGGTTTTTCAGGAAATAGCCGTTGGCGTTGATCTGTTCGCCGGAGCCCGCCGGGTCCGCGATCGTCGAGGATTCAGTCCAGCTCTCGATGTTTTCGCGGATCGCGTCGTAGCGCTCCTTCGTTTCCCGGCTCTCATCGGTGATGCTTGCCGACAGCTTGCCGGTGCGCTGCTGATCCAGCGCGGCCAGCGCGAGCGCCGCATCGGCATCGCTGCGCTTGCGGAAGAACAGGATGTCGGTGACGACTTCCGTGCGCGCGTTCTCCTTGAACGCCGTATCGGGCAGGCGGATCGCGCCAAGGAACTCCGCTTTCTCGGCGAGCGCCTTGCGCGCGTCAGGGTTGAGCGCATCCATCAGGTTGTGCGACACAACCATCGACATGAGCCCGTCCTCGGCGACGGAATCGAGCGACGCGAGGAAAAACTGGTTGTGGATGCTCTTACCGTTGACGGCCGGGTTGTGACGGAAATACAGGCTTTCCTTGCCGAACGGCGGGTTGCCGATCGCGAGCGCGAACTGGTTGCGCGGCAGCGGAACCTCTTGCAAGCCGGCGTGCAGAATGTCTGCGTTCGGGTAGAGCTTCTGTGCGATGCGCGCGGTCAGGCTGTCGTACTCGACGGCGAACACGTTGGACTTGCCGCGCATGTCGGCGGGCATCAGACCAAGGAAGTTGCCGGTGCCGACAGACGGTTCGAGCACGGCGCCGCCAGCAAAGCCTAGACGCGCGGCGGCCTTCCAGATTGCCTGCACAACAGACTGGCTGGTGTAGTGCGCGGCCGTGGTCGAGTTACGCGCGGCCTTGAGTTCGGCCGGCGTCAGCAGTTCTTCAAGCTCCTTGACGCGCTGTTCCCATCCCTTCGCCACGCCCTCGCCATCGGCCGAGCCCGCCACGCGGAACGCGTTCTTGAGCCCGCCCCAACCAACATAGCGCGCGAGCGTGCGCTGTTCTTCCGGCGTGGCGCGACGGTTTTCCGCCTCAATCTGCTTGAGCGTGCGGATTGCCGCGAGGTTGTCGTGGTACTTCTGCGTCTCGGAGCCCTTGCCAAGCTCCAGGCTGTTGTCGATGGTGAAATCGACAGCCGGGATGTTGGCGGGTGCCGACTCGGCGGCCTCCTTGATTTCCTCGTTCGCCTGCTCGATAAGGTCAGGCGCGGTCGCGGCCGGCGCCTTTTCCTTCTTCGCGCGCGGCTTGCGCGGCTTTACTTCTCCGGCGGCAGGAGAATGTACTCCGGCAGTACCACTTCCTCCGCTTCGTGCTTCTGGTAGCCCGACTCCATCAGCGCCGCTACCTGCTTCGCCGCTTCCTTGCTGGCCTTCTGCGCTTCCTCGTTCAGCGTCCCGTCCTTCTGCATCTGCCGGTACTCCTTCGGGCGCCACTTCTTCCAATGGGCGAGCGCCACTCCCACGTATTGCAGTCCGAGCATCTTCCGCCCCTCCAGTAGTGTCTTTCGATTCGCTTGCATTCTGCGCCGATTCAGTTGCGTTGGCACTAGATTCATTTGCAAGAATGTTGTCGTGCAGACGCTTCGACTCGCGAACGCTGGTCATGCCCTCGGTATCGAGGCCGGGGAAGTTGCGAGCACCCTCCCAAAACGACAGCAGATATGGCTTGATCTTGTCGCCAAAGTCGCCCGTCATCATCGAGGCGTACTCGGAGAACGAGCGGACGCCAGCCTCGATGTACGAGCCCGCGATGGTCATACCGTCCATGACCATCTCAGGATCAAAGCCACTGTTGAGCGTCGCGAGCTTCGACTTCAGGCGCGCACGCGCGGCGGCAACCTTGTCCTCGGTAAAGATGGTGTTCTTCGAGAGGTCAATCTTCGGCTTCTTGGGCGGGGTCGGCTCGGGCGTCGGCGCCTCGTTGGCCGCCGGCTTTACTTCGACGGGCTTCGTCTCGATCTGCGGCGCGGCCGACTTCTTGCTGTCTGCGTCCGCGCGCAGATTGGCAAGCGCTTCCTCCTGAGTCGCGCCTACGCCCTGCACGGGAACGTCGCCATCCTTCGTGAATGCGCGCGCAACGAAAGAGCGGTCGGACATATTGCCGGGGTTGGCGCGGCGCGTGATGCTCGGCTCAGTGAGGTCGCTCAGGTCCGGCTTCGGAGCGGCTTCGGCCGCCTGCTTCGTCGTGTCGCCGTTCTTCAACCAGTCCTTGAACTGGTCCATCGTCATTTCAGTGACCGGGCCAACCTTCCAGCCTTCGTCGAAATTCGACTTGTAGGCGTCAACGGCCTGCTCGCGCGAGTCAAAGCCAATCATGACCTTGTGCTCGTCGGGCTTGCCCGTTTCCTGGACTAGCTGATCGACCACGTAGACAGTGTTCGATTCCGGGTTCGGGCCTACGTACACGTCGATCTGCTCGCCATCCTGGCCGACAGTGCGCTTCACGTAGCCGTAGTGGTCCGACATGGTGTGCTCCCACGTCGTACCGTCCGGCCGCAAGCCGGAGCGCGTCGAGCCCTTCGGGTTCTCGATCGTGATGTCGAGCCCTTGAACGTTGACGTGCCCCTTCTTGTAGTTGCCGGCTTCCTTCTGCGCCAGCGTCGGCTCGGGCAAGTCGTTGCGCGGGCTCGTCGCGGCCTCGTGCGCTGCGGTTTCAACCTCTGCGACAGCCTTCGGTTTGACTTCGAACCGTGCCTTACCAGTTGGCACGATATCGTGCGATTCGCCGAGGCCCTTCTTGTCGATGAACGCTTGCGCCTTCTCGCGCGAACCGAACCACTTGCCGGCGGCGATGTCCTTCTCGGCCGGCTTCTCTGCGGCCGGCGCGGGCGTGTCAGCCGGTGCGGGCGTCGATTCAGCCGGCGCAGCACCAGCGGCAGCGGCCGTGCCGTGAATCGTCGGCACGTTGAGCACGCCGGGCTCGGCGTCGCGCGCCATGCCCTTGATGTTCTCGCGCACCTTGGCGCCGTGCTCGCGCACCTGTGCCTCGTTCATGCCCGTGGCGTCAGCAACGAACTTCACATAGTCCGCATCGCGCTTCGACGGGTTCTTCTGCGCGGCGATGTACGCGGCGCGGTCGATGTCGCTCTCGAACGTCAGGTCGAACTGCTTGTTGCCGAACGCATAGCGCGGCTTCGCGCCTGCCAGTTCCTTGCTCAGTGCCGGGCGTTCGTCAGCGGCGCCTCCAGCAGCACGGTCACGTTCGCCAGTAGCGGGCGCAGACTCGGCGGGACGTACCGGTTGCTCAACAGGCGTTCCCGCAGGTTGCTCGCCTGCTTCGCCTGTTCCGGTCCCATCCGTTCCCACAGGTGCAGCGCTGCTATCGTTCGTTGCAGTTCCACTGGATGCCTCCTGCTGTTTCGTTACCTCGCGGGTTCCGTCCTCGCGCAGCGGGCCGACATGCCCCTCTGCTTCGGCCGTTTCGAGCGCGCGTGCGGCGCGGGCATAGCCAACATCGGTCGCGGCCATGATGTCTTGCGGCCGGATCGCCTCGCGCCCCTGCAACATCTCAAGCACGCGCGGATAGAGCGCATCCTCCTTGTTCTT
>Ga0247674_1000056_pt1 | contig 14862 bp, 28 predicted proteins | sample CNK15_metaG_FD_183044 | JGI IMG/M metagenome (GOLD analysis project Ga0247674, IMG submission 183044) | Soil microbial communities from Purdue University Martell Research Forest, Indiana, United States - CNK15 | ecosystem: Environmental > Terrestrial > Soil > Temperate forest > Bulk soil...
CGTTGCTCGCTCGTAGGGTGTCGGTTAGCTGCGTTCGCATCTCTTGTACTTCATGGCGGCTTAACATTCGCCCGACACTCATACCGGACATAAATAGCCCAACGCTAATCACGATAACGTGCCGAGGTTTCATTGCTGCTCCTTTTGTTCTCTCAACGCGGCGCGTAGTCCACGCAATCTGTCCACCCATCCCTGTACGGTCTGCTGGTCCACAACCACAGGCGCTCGCTCATCGCCGGCCTCCTCACAAATAGACTCGATCACTTCCAGCACGTCGCCCAATGGATATTTCATAGCTTCATCCTCCCTGCGCTGAGTGCTTCATTCGCGCAATCGACGGCATGGAGCCAGAGCTCGCGCTCTTCCTTCTTGGTTAGCCGTCTAGTCATGATCGCTCCCCCAGCCACTTAATAGCCTTAACCGTTACCACTAGTAGAACTACCGCCCACTCCCATAGTTCAATCATGAGTCACCGCCTTACAGCCGCAACGCCAAGCTACTTGTCCAATATCGGGATCGGGCCTGTCAGCCTCGTACTCGCAACCGTCCTTGCTGTGCAACGAGATGGGATGATCGCATTCCTCGCAGATACTCTCCTCCGCGGTCATATCGGGATTCTCATAATCCCCAGAACAAGCTGAGCACATATCAGTCCTCGTTTCTAACTCTCATTTATTGATCTCTTTCTGTTTCAGGCCATCTAGTTCATCTAAGATAAGTAAAAGGGCTTCACGAATTTTCTCAATCATCCTTTGCGAGCAATCCAAGTTCTCAACTATCTCTCTAGCTTCAGCAAGTCCTACAGTTGTTATCGAACGTTTCCCAGCTTTATGCCCCATTTTGAATGCTTCAAATAACAGGTTGTGTTCTTCACTCATGGCCGTTCACACCCACAGCGGTACTCACGTTCCATATCCGTAGCTCTGTACGCACAAGGCTGCTGGCAACAGATCCGCTCCAAGTGGCATACCGAGCAGCGATGAGAATGGAGTGCCGGCCGGTTCAGCATCCTGTAGGTATGCTCAAGCAATGCTTGGAAGGCGTCTTGAACGATAGCGGTAGACTGGGGACTCATACTTCCTCTTTTCTGCCCGATAGGGGCTTACCGTGCACTGGAAACGGCCTTTACTGCCTATTCCTGACTCGTTCTTTAAACTCTGATAACTGCTTAGCCTTCTCCTCTAGCGTATAAACCTTAGGGATTCGATAGTTCTTTCGTCCAGCTGCCTGATCGAGCAGTTTATTAGCTTCCGCTCGTGCTTCCTCAAAGCTCATATCGGGATACTTTTCCAGCACTTTCACTATCATTTGCCCGACTGGAGAATTAGCCGAAGGTGTATCAGGTTGTTTGAACCAGTCCTGCAACGTTAGTTTTCCCATGACGTCAACCCTTCCTCCTGCGCCATTGCCTCAGCCATCCGGCGCATATCCCCCGTATCGTCCGTATGCGGCATGTAAACTAGTACATCCTCCGCATCCACATCGGCCAGCAGGTCTGCCAGCTCATGCTCACCCGCCTGATACGCTCTGATCGAGCCTCCGTATCTCATTGGGATACCTTTAGGCGATAGCTTGGTAGGGGCTTTCCATTCCGAATTAGGTTTAGTTCCCAACCACGCATCCGACGGGTACGCTCATATCCCGATTGCCGACGCTCCCAAGCATGATCAGCACAGTAGACATAACCCTTTTCCCCAATGTGCGTTACTTGGTTCGTACAATCCTTTGTCATATCGCACTTCATGGTTGCCTCCTTAACCCTCTCTCGTCTCTTACCGATAAGCCCTAAACCTAGCTACAATGCGATCCGCCATACTCTGCCTATTACTCCACCGCACCACACCCAGCCATACCAATCCCATCAGTACGAGTACCAGCGTCATTGGCTCCGGCGTCACCGCTACCTCCCCAAAGTTGATACTCGCCGTATCAAATCCAACCGTTAAGCGCGGATCTATCGCAATGTGGCTTTGCAACCACACAACCTGAAACTCAGTCTGATATTTGGTGATCTCCGTTGGCCCACCATCCCATACATACAGCCCGATCGCCCTCAACACACTCTCAATAGACAGCTCCAAGCTACCGTCCAGCCATTGTTTACCCCATGCGGCCGTCTGCGCTTGTATCAGGTTATTGGCTAACTGTACGTCAACACCCCCAGCCAGCGGTAATACACTTTCCTGGTCTAGTTCTGAGGCAATATCAGCCTGTTTAATCGTGTCTCCACGGCTCTCCGGTGCCAGTATAGCCATGCTAAAAAGGAGCAGTACTAGGCCGATGAACCACACTATTCCCTTAGCTATTTCCTCTGCCCACACTCGCCCACTGACACGCGGAAATGACGGCTCATATAGCTGGGCCTGATGATCGAGATATGCCTCTGTTAACGCTACTTCTCTTGTGATATTCATTGCATCCTCCTGCGCCTAAGCGCTTACCGCGTTGGTTCCCCTGGTAACAATTCCTCAGCACCTTGATACGGTACCGCACAGCCTGAATCGATATACTCAGACTTCGAATGGTTCAGTTCGATCAACGCGTCCACGCGAGCACGTAATTCCTTAATGGTGCGCTCATCATGGCGAATAGCGCCAGCCATTAGTAGAGCGAACACTAAAACCCCTATCATGCCGGCACGCATATTCCCTCTTTTCCCCAGTCGTTTGTATAGCCGTCTGGAAACACAATCTTGAGCACACAGCCGCGAGGATCGCCTCCGGTTATCACCTGCCCACCGATAGCAGCCGCAACTTCCGCCGCACGTTTCTCGATACGCTCCTGTTTACGCTCTGCTGCTTGCGTGCGTTTCTCATCCCAATTCCCTTGCCAATCCTGATACCCGTTACACAACTCCTCTGCCAGCCTATGCAACGTAGCACTGTAGCGCATAAGCAATTCCGCATTGCGTTGAATGAACATCGGCGGATCGTCCTTGTGCCATTCATGTGGTGAGTGCTCATAAAGCATTGCTATGAATTCGTGCCTCTCTTTACGTGACATACTACCTCCGTGTTTATCGTCGTGTCCCGACGTTCCAGCCATTCCCCGCCGCTGGTGCGGTACTACCGTGCTACTTTGAACCAATGCGGGTATCCCCAGCGCTTACTGTACATATCTGCACACCATCCACATAGATGATAAAAACGATAGCGTTTTGTTGTGCGATACATTCGCATCGCAAATGGCGCATGTATCTTCATAGCGAGTGCAGATACCGATAATCATTGCCATAGGTCGCCAGATGATACTTAGCATATTCTGGCGCGTGCTTACGTCCATTCTGGTTTGGAATATGCGAGTTAATCCGATTGTGCAATGCGCGCATAAAGTCACGCTGCCACCAGATAGCCTCTACCGTGTCTCCGCCTTGTGTCTTAGTGCGAATCGCTTCTAGCCGCGGCCGTATCCATGCTAAGTACTTGCTCATGGCATCTGCTGGCACGCTGGTATGATTAAACTGCCGGCCAGTAGCAAATGAGCGCGAATTATCAGCACGACATTCTGGGCAGTTATTGTGCGACGTATGCATACCAATATGCAGAACAATATGTTCTAAGTGTGACCTAAGTGTGTCCATAGGTTGCCTCCTAGTGAAAGTGTGTCCAACAACTTAAATGCTTCCCATAGGACGCCCCGAGGGATGCCCGAGCGAAACACTTACTTACCAAAGTATGCACGTTGCTGGCAGTAATACCCATCATTCACTAGCCGCGCTGCCAGACGATCCCATTCCTTCGCTAGTCCGGTATCCTGCCAATTCGTAGCAATGTGGTCGGCCTTCTCGCTGCAAATCTGTCCAATGGTTTCGAGTACAGTCTGTATACCCTTGGCGTCAATCAGCGATTCCAGCGTATCTGCCAGCGTTACGTCATTCACTCCAATTAGCTTGCTCATGTTGCCTCCTATTAGTTAAAGTGTACACCACAGTGTATATGGTGTCAAGGGGAAAGTTACTGTACTTCATCCTCAGCGTAAGCCGATTCGATGCGCTTACAGCAGCTATCACAGAACATGTTGGCATCCTCCCAGTTCACTCCATACGCTACTGGTCGGAATTGGGGGATAGCATCATCATTAGACTTCTCAGCGCATACCGGACACAGCACGCTATTCTCGCCATCCAAGTAATACATTGGATAGCCACCTGGCCATGCATAAGACGGTAGCTTGCCATTGACCAGAACATCTGCCAGTTCAGTGTGTAGTTTGCTCATGTATGTTGCCTCCCAGTGCTCACCAACGTGTACACTTTCGCAGAAACACAGAAACCTGTCAAGTGAAATCGTACGTTCCATAAAAATAAATGTCAAGTGAGACTTGACCGATTAGACAAACAGTGATAGCGTGTTCCAATGGACACAGAACAAGTGAAAGCCTTATTGCGTCGATACTTAGATGAGGAAGGATCGTCTGGACTAGCCAAACGTCTAGGCGTATCGCGTCAACATATATGGGCAATCCTTACTGGAATATCACAACCAGGCAGGGAACTACTTATTGCGCTTGGATTAGAGGCTAAAGTACAAATGGTCAGAACTCGACGTGTTAGCAAGGTAAGACCACATGCTCCACAATCCATAGAGAGACGTCGCTATATTGCTGCAGCTAATAAGGCTTACGGTAAAGTCCAACAAGCTATCCTTAAAGGTATACTCCTAAACTTGCGTAAGCATTTTGTGCTCTGTGTCGATTGTGGCACTCAACGAGCCAGTGTCTACGACCATCGCGACTATTCTAAGCCTATCGACGTAGTGGCAGTTTGTGCTCGTTGTAACCTAAAACGTGGTCCTGCTATAATTAGTGACAAAAATTGCTCATGATTGACATAAATAGTCACTTTGATGAGTACGCCTTACAGACAATAAGTGTCTGAGCAATAAGTGTCAAATAGTCCCAGTACGTCAGCTTAGTCCGTCATACCAGTCCCATAGTCCGCACAGCCGCGATCCTCAACTGTAACCCTCCGTTCGCTCGCCGGCCTCACGCCGATCCCTCGCGCCCCAGGACCACGGCCGGCAATCGTAGGCAATAGGTAGGCACAGTCATCGAGTTGTCCGTCATAGTAAGAGAGGACGGCGGGGACGCGTCCAAGCCCGAGCTGACCTTTTTTTATTTTTATTTTCACGGAACAATACCTGATTGACGGTCTGGGGCATCCATGCTACCGTTCCCGCCCCTGGGAGGATCCTATGCCGATATTCCAAGTGATCCTAGTGTTCGTGGTGGTTGGGCTCGTGTTATGGCTGATTAACTCATATGTGCCGATGCAGGATTCGATCAAGAAGCTGATGAACATAGCCGTCGTGGTCCTGATGGTGATCTGGCTCATATATCTGATCTTCCCAAGCGTGTGGAATATCCGTGTAGGACCACATTAACTATTGACTCCATGGTAGGTTAGTGCTATATAGGCTACCTATCAATGGCGTACTTTACCTTCAATACAAACATACCGTTACCACGGACGGCGGAGGAGTTACAGGACCGGATCAAGAGCCTATTCGCTATTCGTACTGAACTCGACCGTGAAATAGAATCGCTTATGGGAGTTAAGGCTGAAGCCGCTAAGCCCTATCACTGCGTTCGTTGTGACTACAAGTGGAAATCCCGTCTCGCTCACCGGCCTAAGATGTGTCCGCGGTGCCGGATTAAGAAGTTCGATCGTCCACCGCTCTACACTTATGAGGAGAAGATTGCGCGGAAACAGGAACAACTCACTCGAGATAGGGTAACAGAGGAGTTGCCAAAGGAAGTTCCGATCGTAATCCCTGCACCGATGCCTCATTCTGTCTTGACGCGGTCACTCGACTATCCCGGTGCTCCAGCTACACAGATCTCTACCGAAGCTGACAGTATCCAGAACGTTATGCTCACTCCACCACCAGAGCCTGATAGGCCGCTATCGCTACGGGAACGTCTTGCTATGTTGAAGTCGCAATCAGCGACGGAGAGCGAGAGTGATACGCCATTCCCACTGAACCTCAGTGGAAGTAACGGTGCGGCGACTGACGGAGCGCACCTGGAATCAAACGAGTCAGTAACTGAGGATGAACTGATGGATGTCATCAACGGAGAATCAGATGTTACTTAAGGTTACTCCCCGCCTAGAAGAACGTATCAACGCTAGATGGCTCTACTGGTCTCCCTGGATGCTTATCCTCGCCCGTAAACGCTTGCCATTCGTTCCTCTTGATACCTCTCTCCATTCAGCACGAGCTCAGCATCGTCAACGCTATCTCGACGCTATGCAACAACACTTGCCTGAGATCATCATCAAGCGCCGTAACCTCGACGATCCCCGCTTGCATCAGGATGAATACCGTATCAAGCTCTCTGAAGCCATACGCCGTAGTTCACTTCACCGTGGGAAACAAAAAGGGATTCGCCGCACGCATAAGGAGATTATGAAAGGACTGAACAATGCAGTCTGAGAAAGTAGTGAATCGTGCTTTATCTGGAACTGAATTGAAAGCATACATCCGTGGAATCTTTGATAAGTTGCTGGAGAATGAGGGAATTCTTAGCGAGCATATTGCCTTTGGTAGAGTCGGTGGCATCATTAAGCTCACCCTACACCTCGACAACGCTTACTTCCCTGAGTCCTCCTCAACCATCGAATTCGGTGACAAGGTTCCACTCTCTGACGCTACACCTGAATCTGAAGTTGCCGAACAAACAGCCTCATTCACCATGGATAATCCCAACGCTGAAAGGGTCAGGTTGGGCCTCAAGGTTCCCGTTGAAACTAAGCAACTAGACGGTACGAGACAGGTTGAACACATCCTCTATCCATCCGATATGGAAGACCTTCCCGCTCAACAGGTGGAGATTACCGATACCACGGTTGAAGCTAAGAAACGGTTAGGACTATGACTCACCCTAATCTCTGGCCCGACATCATCATCGGCGTACTCTTAGGCGAAGGCTTCCTCATCTCTATCCGCGCTCTGCTCCACTATATCTCTAACCGTAACCGTAATAAGATCATTGCAGCCAGAGTAGAAGCCATGCGGCCAGCGGCACTAGACAACTACCGTGCAGCAGTGAAGGAGCATGTACGTGCGCCTCTTGGATGAAGCTAAACAATTCTTCTGGCTCCGTAGAATAGCTCTAGCCCTAGAGAAACAGAACGACCTCAACGAGCGCCAGATCAAGCTCAAAGAAGAAGAATGGGCTTCCAAGCACGCACCCTTACCTCGCCGTAAGAACGAGTTTAGCCTCATGGATCAGGAAGAGATTAACAAGGACTTTGAACGTAGACTACAAGCTGAACGTGACGGTATAGAACTCGATGATTAGTAAATCTCTAGCCTGCCGTAAACTCGGTATCTCCTCTAAATCCCTGCTCACCGTCCCGCAAGTCACTCCCATGCTCACTGAGATTATTTCCGCCCTAGCCAAGAAACACTTGCCCACCGATCCGTACTACTACCTCGCCGCATCATCAGACCTGGAAGCCAGAGGCTTGATGGCTATCTACAAACAGTCATGGAAACAGGTACGCGACGTATTGCCCCTAGAAGCCTTCTGTGTAGCTGCCGGCGTAGACCCTAACCGTATCCTCGACTCCCTCGTCAAGTCTATCGAACGCTTAAAAGCCCTTAAGTCCGCGGTGAAACTCTCTGTATCCCAAGATGAAATCGTCGATACCAACATTGCCTCAGCCCTAGACATAGAGAACGGTTACAAGGACCGTAGACTACATATGCAAGTCTCTGGGCTTATGCCTATGCCTAAGGGATCCAGAACTGTCGTCAACGTTCAGACTAGCGCTAACGCTTCCTCAGCTCCCGTACAACAGGCTATGGTTATGCCAGCGCCGTCACCGGAACAAACAGTCAGACGGCTAAGTGAGAGACTGCACGCTATCAGGCCAGCACTTCCAGAGTCACAAAAGGTAGAAGACGCTATCCTAGTGGAAGAAGAGTAGATGTACGCTCCCAGCCGTGTTGCTCAGCGTATCGACCTCGCCCAACGCGAATTCAATATAATACTAGAGCCTCATTCCCTAGCCGACGTAGACTCCTTCGAGGATCATCTCAAGCGTCACAACAAATACATCCTCGACGTAAACGGCCGTCCCACCGGCACTCAAGACCTCACTCAATTCGAGCACGACTGGATCTTGAACGAACAGCTCCTCGTCTCCTCCGACGTCATGTACGCTCTCACCCGCTATGCTTACATCAAGGATGAACAGAACAACATTAGGCGATTCGAGCCACGTATCCCACAGAAACTAATCTACGACGTAATCTCCGATCTAGAAATGCGTGATGCGGCAATCGAACTCATGCTCCTCAAAGCCCGTCAATTAGGCGTCTCCACTCTCATCGAACTCCTTATCGGTCTACGAATCATCTTCGGCTATGGCGTTAACGCTGTCATAGGCAGCGCTGACCAGACTAAGACCGCTCTTATGGCCGGCATGATGTTCATGCTCTATGACCGTCTACCCGTCTGGCTCAGACCTCAATGGACCCGACGTGTCGAATCCGACCGCGGTATGCTCATCTTCGGCCACAGCTTCTCTGGTGTCAGCTTCCAGCACGGCGCTCAGATGTCCGGTATCGCACGTGGCACGACACCCACCGTCTACCATCTCTCAGAATGCGCCTCCTTCACTGACCCCGTGACTCAAATTGAAGCCGCACTCTTCAAAGCCGTCCACGCTTCACCCAACGTCTTTGGCGTCCTAGAAGGAACTGGCGAAGGTGACAAAGGCTGGTGGCCCGATACCTGGCGCCACGCTAAAGAGAATTGGTCAAAGAACAGGGCTCGCCTGTGCCCACTCTTCCTGCCATGGCTCTGCGGCACGGATATCTACCCCACTCCCACCTGGCTCAGAATGCGTCCCATTCCAGAGAACTGGTATCCCAACCACGACACACGAGAGCATGTCGCCAAGTCCGAACTCTACGTCCGCTCACATCCTCTCTTAGCTAAACATCTCGGCTCAACCTATCACATGCCTCGTTCCCAGCAATGGTTCTGGGAAGTAGAGCACGAACAGGCTAAAGCCAAGTCTATGGAGGATATCTTCTTCCAGGAGATGGCTGGCGATGATGAGGAAGCTCTGCAGAAGTCCATCACCTCAGCCTTCAGCCATCAAACTCTCACTGAGATTGAATCAAGACGTGAGAAGACCGTCGATCTCTTCTGCCTCGTAGGCCAGTCGATTGAAGCCGACCACGAACCACCTACTGAATACATCGACTACGAGCGCGAACGTATCCCCATCCGTTACACCAACATGCGTGAGGAAACTTTCCGGTGGGAACTGGTACCCTTGCTTGAGAAGCAAATCCAGCCTAATCCCAAGGATCCTGGTACCGCTCAAGGAGTCCTCTTCATCTGGGCTCATCCTCAGCCCGGAGTTAGATACTCTATCGGTGTAGACACCGCCGCCGGCCGCGGTGAAGACTCAACCGCTATCAGTATCTGGGCTATCGGCAAGAACGACAACGATCCCGACACCCAAGTAGCGGAGCTTGCCAGCTCCTATATCAACCACGCTGAAGCTTTCGCCTTCGTCTTAGGCCTCGCTGCCTATTACGGTACCTACATGAAGCAACAATTCACCGGCAAGTGGCGTGAACCATATGTCAGCATTGAGCAACTCGCCTCCGTCGGTGACATGTGCCAGAAAGATATGTCCAGTATGGGCTATTCTCACTTCCACATGATGAGCCGTTACGACGGCAAGAATCCCCGTCGTGACAAGAACGTAGCACGCAAACGTGGCTGGTTTACCGGCACATGGTCACGCGAAGCCGTAACCACCTACTTCTCCACCTGCGCCAAGAACTTATGGCTGCACGTAAACTCTCCATGGCTCCTAGAAGAGATGCGAACCTTTGAAGCTAAAGTTACCGCCACAGGTCGTCAGAAGCTCGAACACGAAGATGGCAAGCACGATGATCGTATCTTCGCTGCCGCCATGGCTTGTTTCTGCCCACATGACCTTGAACCTATCGCCAACCGGAGCAAGAAGCGTTCCGTCAACCCGTCTATTCTGCCTCCACTCAATCTGCAGCCCTATAAACCCTCAAATGTGTTCAATCCCAAGGATATGAAACAAACAGACATTGCAACCGTTGAAGACCTCGCATACAGTATGGACGAGATGGAGCGTTACCGATGACACGCAAGCCCGGCACCGTAGCTCCGGTAATTTATTTCCGCTATCCCAATGGCCACCTCACGCTCGCACCCTTCTCCGACTGTCCCGTTCCAGATGGCGCCATCAAGGAAGAAGCCGACACTCTCACCTCCATCGACCGTCTTGTTGATACCTTGCGTAAACAAGAATACGACGCTAGCCAACGCGAGATGCATTATGATCAAGCTATCTTCGCCTCCAAGGATAAGGAAATAAGAGACCGTATCTACCAGCGTATCTCATCTTCAGCAACCACGGAGTACGAGAAAGAATTCTTGCGGCTATACTTGAGCTTACGCGATGAACGTAAACGTACACTCTACCGTCAGAGATTCCTTGAAGCTCAGTGGTATCTGGCAGCGAGAGAAAATAACTTAGGTGATCGTGACGCGGATAAAGAAACTGTAAACTTGGATAAGGTAAACTTCTAGTGAACGGATTGTGTGAATGCGGCTGTGGTCAGAAGACAAGAATTCCAACGGGAACTAATAACCGTTTGGGATGGGTCTCTGGTGTACCACTGCGGTTTATAAACGGCCATAATGGTCGTTTCAATGATGCTCAAAGGAGAGATGCATTCTGGGAAAAAACAAAGGAAATTGAAGTAACAGGATGCATTGAATGGACTGGAACGGTCAGCAAGTGGGGATACGGTCATTTTAGTCTTGGTAACAAGCGTTTCATCATGGCGCATCGTTATGCTTACCAAATAACATGTGGTGAGATTGAAAAAGGAATGGACTTAGACCATCTCTGTCGAAATAGACGCTGTGTAAATCCTAAACATCTTGAGGTAGTTACACGCGCAGAAAATCTTCGTCGTGGAATTCGTACCAAGTTGAATGTGGAGAAGGTTCTGGAAATCCGCTCATCTACTGATCGTGCAAAAGATTTAGCTGAGAAGTTTGATGTAGATGCGTCTACAATCTCAGATATTCGTCATGGCAATCTTTGGAAGGATGTTGTGAATGGCTGAAAAGTTATCGTATAAAACTTGGCAGCTCCCTCCAGCGGCAGTGGCGGAATCTGATCGGCTTGGTTGGCTAGACGACGCTACGGGAGATGGGCTGGCGTGGTTACGTAGTCAGCGCGGGTTTAAGGACTTCCGTAAAGCTCTCGACACCATTAGCGGCATCGACACTCAACCTACCTACACCGCAAGTTACCGCAGCCGTATCAACACCAACCGTCTGAAGCGCAACATCAGAGAAGTCGTCAGCGTCATGAGCAAGCTCCGTCCCTTCTGGGGCTATCACAGCGATAATAAAGCCTTCGCTCCCCAAGCGCTGATGATGAATAAAGTCACTCGCGCATGGTATCTAGAGAGTTTCGCAGACCGTGCGGTAAAGGAGGCATTGCAATATGCTGCAGCTACTGGAAGAGGATGGATCCATCCTGTCTATCGCAGGGATATGCACGGAACCGGGCGTGGTGACATCAAGTTGCTCACCTACGGCGCCCCTAGTGTATTACCAACTCAATTACCAAGTTCTGGTAACTGGCAAGAAGCTTACGCCGTTACAATCCTCGATGAAATGCCCGTCGCCATGGCCCACGGGATGTTCCCCGCTTACCAGAACAGACTAGTCCCTTCAGCCAGCAAGTATTGGTACCAGAACGACGCCGTACACAAAGCCGCTCTAGGCAACGTGTTGCAACGTATCTTCGGCAAGACACCACGAGCCGAGACTGCCGGACTTCCAGACCTTCTCGTCCCTATCCGTAAGACATGGGTTCTCGACCTAAGTATTAACACTACCGACTCACCTATCCCCATGGGCGAACCGGGCTCAACGTGGTCCTACACCGTGCCTTATGTGGGCCAAGAAATCCATGTTGGCACCGATACCAACGGTCGCGCTCTCACTCGCAAGGCCGACGAGAACGATGCCCGTCTCTATCCTTACCGCCGTCTACTCATCTCAAGCGACCGCTGTATCATGTACGACGGTCCCGGCTTCGACTGGCACGGTATGTTCCCCGGTGTCAGCTTCAGTCCCGACGCATGGCCATGGGAGCCTCTCGGCTTCAGTATGGTCCACGACGGTTACGAACTGAACGAAAGCCAAAAAGAGATCCTCCGCGGCAACATGGACAAGATCCGCTCGCAACTTGATCCACCGCTCAAGTTCGATACCAACGCTACCTCCATGAAAGAGATGCGACGGTTCGATCCCATGCAGCCACGCGCACGCATCGGCCTAGACGGCAACGCGGTAGACGGTATCGGCGTAGATCTAGCCGTACCCATGGACGTCCTCAAGGTCTACCCAGAATCCATGCAGATGTACGAAACATTAGGCGCCGCCATGGACGCTCAGATGGCTATCAACGATATCCAAGCTCTAGCTAAGGCTAGAACAGTTGGCTCCATGGACGAACTAGAAAAGATCATGGAGACGCAAGGGCCGATCGTAGAGGATATGAGCCGCAGCATGGAACCACCGATGCGTGACTTAGGCGTAATGGTGAAGTACTTAGTATTACAGTACTACACTACTCCACGAGTCATGCAAATCGTAGGCATGGACGGCGTACATCCTGAGGTATTCGACTTCGACCCAACAAGTCTAGTTCCATCACATTTGCCGGGAGAGATACCTACAGATGGAACTAAGCCTGTGAATCCATCGTCTGCTGACAAGATCACGAGAGCTAGAGTGTTTGCCGACAACCTGCGCTTCTTTATTCTGCCTAACTCACTCCATGAGATGACACAGATGGCTATGAAGCTCGGTCTCGTGCAACTGAGAAAAGCCGGTGTGAAGATTGACTCTCAGACGATTGCAGAATCTTGGGAACTGCCCAACTACGGCCAGCTTGACGGTAACACCATCATCGAACGCTATCAGTCTGAACAAGAGATGGACTTGGAGTTTGCAGCCCGTATGCAGCAAATCGCTGGAGCCGAAGGCTTAGTTCCTCCCGGCACTCCACCTGGAGCCGCCGCACCTCCTGCTAAGCCTAATCCAGAGGGACGTCCACCGAGCGGTAACGCTCCACCCAAATTGTTAGTGAAGGACGGAGGCGCGAGGTCTACCATTGCCGAATCAAGATAACAAACAACAGGATGATTTCTATCCCATCATTCTACCCACCGTTCCTCCCACAGTGTTAACTAGGGAGGAAGTAGACCGTTACTTCCAGTCTCGTAACACCACCATTACCGCCATGCATCTTCCCGCTACACGCCCTTACCCAGAGGACGGCAAGTGAACAGCGTAACCACCATCAGCACGACTACCACCGCTACACCGTTACGTGATACCTATCATCTTGTCCGTGAACGTGTCTATCAAGGCTCTCTCGACTTCGTGCAAATCCTTATCGGCTTGCGTACAGAGAAAGCCACCGGAACGCTTGAAGTAGCGCTATCTCAAGGCGGAATCTGCCGTGTAAGGTTTAGAGAAGAACAGGATATCCGCTACTCATCTGTACATCCTTAAAGAATTCTCTTGACAACACCTAGTCCTGTTACTGTACAGTCCCACCAGTAGGATTCGTTATCCCCTGATCTTCCTCCGAGGGATCTTCAGGCTCGATACGGCCCACTGTTTACGCAAACTCCGACCTTGGTTGCCTCCGAGATCACATGTTGCGTAGATGGTGGGCCTTTTTGTTTCTAGGCCCCGAGATTACACAGAACTAGAGGAGCCACGATGAAGCATCACGGTAAAAAGGAAAAGGGTAAGCACGAGAAAGATGGCAAGAAGGACGGCAAGAAGCCGTTCGGCAAAAAGTAAAGGGAGATATCTGATGCGCGGACACAGTAAATCAGGCGGCTTTGCCGGCAACCTCAGCAAGATTGGTGGTTCCGGCTCCAAGCTCAAGATGAAGTCGGACATGAAGGCCGACACGATGACTATGCCCGGTCTGAAGAAGGGCAAGAAACAGGCGCACAAGAAAGCGTAATGGCGGCCAGCCCAGTTGCGATGACTCCGCCCCCAAGTGCAGGGGGAGATGCTGGGAATCCACCTTCTCCGGCTCAGGTCAATCCAACCACGCCTACCGCAGCCAGTCCTGCGCCACCCGTACCCAGTCCAGCGATGCAGAACGGAACTCAGTTAGCAATTCGGGTAGTAAGCGACTTGAGAGCTATCGCCAAAGCATTTCCAGCCACATCGGCCAAGGTAAGCGAGATTAACAACCTGATGCGCGAGGTTGTAGCGGGAATGATGCAATCAGCACCAACGGGCGAGCCAGCAGCGCCGCCCAGTAACGGATAGTGGAGGCAAACATGACTTACGCTGAATATCTCAAGGCTAACGGGGCCACAGAAGACGAGATCAAAGTTCTGGATACAACTGTTGCCCGTCGCGCATTCGATAAGTCTCAGGCTGAAGCTGAAGAAGCTCGCGCTGCCGCTGTCAAGCTCGAAGAGACGATGAAAAATTATGAGACTCGCGTTAACCAGTGGTATCAGGAGAATGACTCGAAGCTCAAGCAGGTACAGAACCAAGCTGTAGCCTCCGCTGCTGAAGCTGCCAGAGCCAAGGCTGCGCTGATGGAAGCTCAAAAGTTGGGCCTTCACGATATCGCCAAGGACTTAGGCTACGAAGTCGAACCACCCAAGCCAGCCGCTGCTGCCGCTCCAGACGATCGTTACCTCACCATGGAAAAGTTCCAGCAAGCAGGTGATACCTTCGCCGCCAACCTTACCGCCATGCTCGACGCGGCCAACGAACATGCCAGGCTCT
>Ga0247674_1000057_pt1 | contig 14820 bp, 23 predicted proteins | sample CNK15_metaG_FD_183044 | JGI IMG/M metagenome (GOLD analysis project Ga0247674, IMG submission 183044) | Soil microbial communities from Purdue University Martell Research Forest, Indiana, United States - CNK15 | ecosystem: Environmental > Terrestrial > Soil > Temperate forest > Bulk soil...
CGTGGTGCGCTTCATGTTCAACTCACTCATGCGTCACCCCTTCACGTGAGGTTTGACCAGGTAGAACGTCTGATCGTTGTGACGGAACAGCTCCGGCGGTGTGTTGACCAGCACGTCGTACTTGTCCTTGGCGTACTGCATCGCCTTGCCAGGAGGGATGCCGGCGACGTGCTCGAGATCCTGCAACGTCAGCACCACGTCGCCCAGCTCCTTCGCCAGTTCCACCGGGTCGAAATCAAATTGCAACTCAGAAGGAAACACCGTACGCTGCAATACGGCCGAACGCTTCAGGCACTGGTTGTGAATCGCGTCCGTCACCGCGTTCAGAATATCGGTTGCCGAAGCGCCGGCAGCCAACGCAGCTTCGGTCAGCTCTTCAATAGCGCGCGTTGCAACACGGGCCGGCTTGCGTCGCTTGTTGCCGGTGATGTGATCGACGAAGTGGCCGATGCTCAGACGATCAGACATTGTCCACCTCCTTCATGACCGACACCCGCGTCTCGTAGGCGATGCCTTCACGAATGAAGTGCCGCGCGCGTGAGTCGGCGTCGGGATTGAGCAGGCGAATCATACCGGTGCTGTAGGTGTCGTCCGGTTGACGGCAGTCGATAGCGATGTCCGCGAATAGCGCTTCTTCCTGGAACGTCTTGCCGTTATCCTCCGACCAGGCCAGCATGCCGATACTCATAGCCGCGAACCGACGCACCGACGTGCCCGACGGCGGCCGATGCAGTTCGAAGTTGTGCATGAAGACTTCATGTCGCGGCTGCTCAGCTTCAGTCTTCTCAGCCGGCGCATCCGTTTCGTCGAACACCAGCGCGTCATCCTGCGGCTGATGCTTGCCGATCTTCGCGGCGAAGTCGTTGTCCGGTTCACTGAACTCGGCTTCGATGCGTTGCATCGCTTCCTTGAATGCTGACGGTTCGATGCCCGACGCACGCAACCACAGATCGAACGACGGCGGGTCCATCTCGGCGAAGTCATGCTTGGTCATTGCCACGTGGCCGACCTTACCATTGACCGACTGCACCGGCGCGTCGTTGTTCAACCGCAGCGCGTTGATGGTGCCTCGCGCTTCGATCAGTTCGTTCTGCACCGCCGTCAAACGAATCAGCGTCTGGCGATATTCGGCTTCCAGCTGCTCGTACTGCTTCTTCACGTGCTCCACATCTTCCATCGCGGCATGGGCGACCTGAGCGTGCGCGTTTGCCGCAGTCGCGCGGTCCAGGAACTTCTGCGGATCGAAGGTCTCAATGTCCACGGTCGCGCCATACGTCTCGAGCGTCGCTGCCAACAATCGCTTCACTGATGAAGCCGACATGTTGATCGTTTCGTAGTCAGCGTCGTCGTCTTCCAGGTCAACCGCTTCATTGTTTGCGCGGTACAGCAGCCAACGTTGCTCGCGGTGCGGCATCGTCTTCTGCGCCATGAACTTGAAGTGATACTCGGGGCGCGACGGCATTTTAGTCTTCGGTGCATTGCTCATTGCTTGGTCCTTTGTTTGTATGTGTGTATGCGGGGTTGGTTAACGAAACTCGTCGCGGTTACGATGCGTGTCCAGTGCATCGCCGAACTCGGGTACTTCTTGCGCCAGCGCGGTCAGCGCTGCTGCCAGCGGGCTGTTGCCCAACGCCTTGCGGGTTGGCGTCGCCGACTCGTTGTCGAAGATCTCTGCGTGCCACATCTGCGATTCGAATTCGGGGAAGACTGCGATGCGATGCGTCTGCATCAACACCTCCAGGCTGTTCGCGTGCTGGTTGCTCAACGCGTCGGCCTTCGTGTACTTCTCAACCGTGTCGCCGTTTTCGTTTATCACGGCGACACCGACACCCTGCTCCGACAGGTACTTCGGATCGAAGTTGACCGCGTTGGCTTCCTGGCGAATGTGGTTGGCCAATTCCTGGAAGATCTTCGCGTTGGTCGCAAACATCGGCAGCTCAACCATAAGCGGCTGGCCGTAGCACGTCAGGCTGATCCGCAGTTGCATGGTCGTGAACTTGCGGGTGCCTTCCACGTGGTCGGTACGTACCAGCTGATAGGTGTAACCGCCCTCGCCAATGTGCTGGTAGTAACGGTGACCCATGCGGATCGTTTTGAAGTTCGGTGTTTCGCTATTCACGATAGCTCCTAGTTAAGCTGTTTCATTCGCTTCAGTTCGACGAATTCTTGCCACTGCTTGTCGAACTGATCGCGGGTTAGATTCGGATTGAGCGAACGCGCAAGATCGAACCATTCGTCGGCGTCGTATTCATTCAATCGTGTGTCGTCAGTGTCACCCATGAATTCTCCTTCACGACCTGGACGGGAATCGAACCCGCATTTTCTGCGCCAGGCGAGCACAGCTGTGAAAGGCCACTCTACGACAGGTCGCTAGTGCGGCACGCGCGATAGACGGCGAAGCATTCCTCTCCGACAGAGGCGAACTGTGACCCGCAATGATTTAACAAAACGGTTTGGTTTGTCTTCGCGCGTGTCATCCACACGCCCGCTATTTACTCGGAGCGTTCTCGTCGATCATCCGATTGACCGCGGCGATTGCTTCGGGGAGTTGCGCCTCGGGCACCTGCTCGGCAATCGTCTTGGCGGCCGAGACGTCGCGCACGTCAGTCATCAACTGACCGATGGACAGCTGCTGCGGTGTGGTGAACACCTTGTCGAGCTCCGACTTGATGATGTCTGGTACGTCAGCGGCGATCTGTGCGGCCAACTGCAGATCTTCGTTCAGCACCACGTCCTTGTCTTCATCGGAAGGCGTCAGGAAATGACCGAGCTCGGCATTGATCTGCGCCTGCCGGAACGTCTCGACCGACACGTGACCCATCAACCACAGCGACGTCTGCACGAAGTTCTGCAGCTTGTCGATATCCGATTCATTGACGATACCCTTCCGGATGTCACGGATGGTGCGCATCGCATTGTGGCGATAGACCGAGATCAGTTGATGACGCGGCAGCTCCTTGCGCGTATCAACACCGTTCGACTTCTTCTTGCGACTACTTGCTCGCGTTGACATTCAACTTCCCCTTGCCGTTCTTCGGCTTGACTACCTTCTTGACGTACTTGACGAAGTGCAACATGACGAACGCTCGCGTGCCTTCGAAACCGGTGTCCGATTGCGACCACGAACCGTGCGGACCAGCGAACATCCAGCCGTCCTTCTCGTAGGGTTCGGCCAGCTTGCGCACCATTGCGTCGCGCTTCTGCGGTTCATACGGCAGACCCGCACGCGTCTTGAACACGTGCTTGATCGACTTGCGCAGCCGCTGCTTGCCGAGGTTCTGCGGGTTGTAGAAGTTGACTGTGACCGTCTGGCTTTCGTTGGCCATCAGCGAGCCCAGCTGCGCCGGTGTCATCTCGATACGAATGCTCGACCATGAGTTATGGTCAATCATCTGCAGCGAGACGTGCGTGCCTTTCGTGCTGTGCCCACGCACCAGCGACAGGTCAAGCTTTAGTTTTCGGACGGTCATAGCCCACCTTGTAATCAGGGTTAGCCGGCACCTCGGCGATGACACCAAGACGACGCACCTGGTAGGAATGCCCGTCTGCGATGTAGTCGAGTATATCGCGGTACTTGGCTTCGCTAACGTTTTCCCAGCGCGTCCATTGGCCGGAGGTCACGGTATCGGGATGCGTGTCGAAGTGGCGGTACTGATACTCAACCACCTCGGTCATCGCTGCCTTGCGGGTGTTGGGATTCTGCGCCTGCAAGCTCAGCAGCTCGAACTTGGTATGCGCATATAGCTGGGCCACGCGCTCGAAGTCGGCGCTGTTGACCCAACTATCAACGATGGACACGGTGGCCACCATCTCCTTGGCGGTGTGACGATACTTCTGCACCAACGTGTTTGAATCACCCGAGGTCGGATGCATCATGCGGAAGTGTTCGGTGGCACCCATCCAGCGCACGGCCGATTGATCGACGATGCACTTGACGTCGCCTTCGGTGGTCTTGCCAGACAACACGTAGCCGGTTATAAACAGACCATCGCGTTCGATGATGTGCAGCGTCTTCTGTGTCGTCAGACGGATGACGTTTGAGTAGTCGAGCCTAGACATGGTGAATGGAGCTCCGAATGTTGATATCCTGACCGGGATACAGATTGAGTTGCAGGAAGATGGTAACGTTGGACGGCATCAACACCGATACGTCCTGAATGATGCCGTTATTCAGTTTGTCCTTGAACAGCTTGCGTCGCAGACGTGCCGAACGATTGCTGTTGCCGTCCTTGCTCAGGTATTCCCACGTTATGGTCTTGCCACCACCGGGCTTGCGCGCTATCAGAAACATCTTCGCGTGCTCGAAGTACAGACCATCGATAAGCCAGGTGTCACCGACCTGCGTCGTGATGCCGAGCTTGCGCAGGTGCTCAGCCTGTACGCTGAAGAACGACTGCGTCATCTTACGCAACTGAACCGCGCGCTCCTTGCTATCGTATAGCCACGCCAGTTCGCACAGCGCGTCGTCAAGCTGGTGCCTGAGCTTGACTGCATATCGGCCGGCGTTCGCCACGTCTAGAGCGCTAGGTTTCTTGTATACTATCGCCATTCCCATTCTGCTTCTCCGTGTTCGGTTCTGGCATGACGCCATGGCTCATGAAGTGCGGCCAATCCTTGTAGTCGTATCGCTGGGCGATTTGATTCAACGCTTGCGCCTGGGTGATGTTGTTCGCCTTCTTGATGCGCTTGGCTTCGCGCTTGAGGCGTTCCATCTGTGCCCGGGTGAACAGCTGGGGCATTATCTATACTCCTAAAGCCGGGGTGCTAACACCCCGGTGCTACTATTCCTTGAAGTCAACGTCCTCGACTGAGTCGTCGGCATCGAACCGGCCGCTACGTGGTACCCGCGTTTCGGTCACCACACCGTCATCGGCGATCAGATCATCCAATGATGGCAAGGCCGGCAGCTTGGGCGGCGACTCGAGCCTTGGCGTTCGATCCACGGTAGGTGCTGCCTGTTGAATCTCGGCGACACCCATGTGGATGGTCGGTGTGGTTGACGAGTAGCGATAGTCGACCAGCGGCGCTTCCTTACACAGAAAGCACGCGCCCTCCTTGTAACCGTACTTGGTCATGTCAAGGAAGCGATAGAAGTCGCCTTTGCGCACGCGCGACATGAAGGCTGACACCCACGTACCGTCGAACCAGATCTCTACCGGCTTGTCGTTGGCGCCGAGCTTGGTCGTGAAGTCGCGCTCGTCAATCGACAGGTCGCGAGTCGTCGTCTGCAGTGTCGTCGCCGATGACTCCTGCCCGGTCGTCATCGGCGGGGAGTTCGGAGATTTTCGTGTTAGCTTCGTCATTGCCTTGCTCCTGTTCGGCCGGTTCCTGTTGAACTGTCAGGCGCTGACAGTCGACGGTCCACGCCGTCGTGCTCTCCGTATACTGCAGGTACGGTTCGGAGGTGGCGACATACAGCTGCTCCGGTGCCTCGGTGAAGCGCCACACGTTGCCAGGTTGCAGCTCGGCGAACTCAATGTCGATAAACGACTGTTTCGCTTCGAGGTACAACTGGGTGGGGCGCAGTTGCGCCGTCGGTGCCGGCAGACGCGCACGCATCGATTCGACCAGCGCCTTGAGGATCGCGTCCCACGTCTGACGAATATCGGCCAGGCCCGGATACGGTACGATACCCGGATCCTGCTTCAGTTCGACGTTCAGCGACGGGCCGTACACCCAGCCGGCGTCGACCATCTGCTTCATCCATTGCGTGTGCAGCTGCTGCGGTGTTGCATTCGGGCTGCGCAGGTATGCCTGGATCTGTTGACGCAGCGGCGTCTTCTCTTCTTCCGACAGCGAGGCCCACACGCCGATGCCGATGCCGTGCGAACGCCACAGCGAACGCTTGACTGCGTATGCCGACTGGGCGATCAGTTCGGGTGACACCGCGCCGGTGACCATGATCGGCACCATCGCCTGGCCAGCCGGGATCAGCACGTTGAAGACGGTGACGTCGCTCGGTGTCGTGATAACCGCGCCTTTCGGATCGGTCGCTGCCTGCTGGAACATCTGCGCGACCTGGTGCAGACGCTCGGCCGACGGATTGCCTGCCACCTGGATGTGCAGCAGCGAGCGATGGGTGTTGTCCACGTCGGGGAGCACGTCCTCTTCCTGCATTTCATGTGTGTTCATTGATTACTCCGTGAGTTGATTGACTACTGTGATATTTACTAGGGTTGATACTGCTGGTTGAAGATTGGCTTCAACCGCTTGGCGTCGTCGTTCCGTAGTGGTTTGACGCGTTCAAACTTTGCCAACCACTCTTTATACTCCATGGAGGACGGGTTCTTTTTGCGTAGCTGCGAAACACGTGCCTGTGCCTTGCGGTAGGCACGCGCATGCTCACTATTGGCAATCAGGTATGCGTTCCACGCAGCCGTCTTTGCTTTCGCCGCTGGTGCGTTGCGCTTCGCGCGTTCCTTGGTCTGTACCGACAGCTTGGCGCGTCGTCGTCGCTGACGTTCGGCGTTGTCCTCGTCCACCAACACGTATGTCGGATCCTTCAAAGGTAATCCGAACTTCTGTGGTGCGATGATCTTGGGCAAGCCGCGTAACTGCATCTGCACACGAACAGCCAGATGCTTATCGGTAACGATCAACAGCGGCTTCGAACGACTTCTGGTGTCACGCAAAGAACAACGCGTCGCTGACTGAATGCACTGGTCGAGCGTGTGATCCAGGTCAGCATCGTAGCCTGGACAAATCTGAGCAAACAACTCTTTGACCTCTGGGTGCGGATTCAGTGTTGCCATGAAAGCGATGGTGTCATGCTTCTTGTACTGATTCAAGCCGTGTGCGTGCATCGGCAGCTCTATACAATCGGCGCCTTCGTTAACGACCTTGATTACCTCGCGCACCCAGTAACGCATCGAGCGATTGCGGCCGCCTTCAGCACCGACATTGACGGCTACAGGGATTGGCAGTGGCTTCTTGCGATGCAGCTTGTACCAGGCGTCGGAGATGAACACTGCTGACTTCACATACCATTGCAGGGGTGTGTACTTCGACACCAACCCCGGCAGCCGCTTCAGGTGTTGACGGATAGCATGGTCATGGACGGTTGGCTCAGCCATAGCCTTGCGCAATGATTTGACCGCAACGCGGAAGGGCAGCAGTTTGCCACCGACAGCCTCACGGCGTTCCAGCGCCAGCTGCTTGTACTGCTTATAGTAGCCGTTGAGGTCGAACTTTGACAGCGGACTCATGATCTCGGCATCAACCATGACACCACGCTGCAAGTGCTTCTGGGCAAATGAAACGTTCGGGCTGACGTAGGTGATAGTCGTGTCCGCATAGCGCTGCTTGACCACCGCGAGACGTTCGCTATCAACCACGCGGTCGGTGATGTCCTCGAGCATGATGTATGCGCCATCACCTTCGCCGACCGCCTGTGCGATGCGCTTGCGGAAATTGGTTTTGTTTTCTTCCGGCCCTCTGTCCGATACGTCGCGCGTGCGCAAGAGGTGGTACATCTGCGAGTCCTCGAAGAACGCGGACAGCAGCACGACATGCTCCCACCCGTAAAAGATCTGGTACGGCACCAACACCGTTTGCAACACCATCCATAGCAACGAGTCGTCCTGCTGATCTTCTTCAAGGTCAAGCGCACCGAACAGGTGCATGGACGCGTCGTCGACCGTGTGCAACAACGTCAGCAGCTTCTCTCTCAGCTTGCGCAATTCCTTCTTGCCGTTGAACAGCGCATCAAAGCCACCAGTGTCGAAGCGTGCGCGTAGTTTCAACTTGCGGTACTTGCCTGTGCCCTCGAACTCGAGATACTTGGTCGACAGCTCGTTGGCGATGTGCAACGGCATGCGGAAGCTCTCCTTCTTGATCGAACACTTGCGCGCTTCGTCGAAGATGACCGTGACTTTCTTGCGCAACGGAAAGCGTGGCGTGCCGTCCGCGTCGTAGCCGTGTGGCAGACGAATGAATGTCTCATGTGTCAGCAGGATCACGGTGCCAGGTTCGCATGGCTTGCGTGCTGCACCATACTTGTCCGGGTCGCCATGCACGATGCCGCGCACCTTCAGTGGCGTCTTCTCGGAATCTGATTCTGATATGACAAGGTGCACGGATTGCGCCAGCTCAGCAGGCTTCAGGCGGGACTCGAGCTCCTTGTGCACTTCCTCCAACAGACGCACCGTCGGAGCTACGTAGAACGTGATTCCTGCACCTGCGCGGATGCGTTGAATGATTTTGTCTATGGCCCATCTCGTCTTCCCCGTGCCTGGCAACACCGATGCGTAGTAGACAGTTGAGGCAGCGGCTTGAAGCTCAGTCAGTGATGATTCTCGCATTTGGCGGCTCTTGAAATGTTGTCCGTTGTCGCTTTATTTACTGCATTCATTTATTATCGTCACGTCGTATCTTTCTATATACGAACAATAATAAACCTCCTCCTCGTCAGGGGACCCGAAGCGAGGGCGTAGTCCTCGTCTGAGGAAGGAGGACGGACGCCGCAGGCGGGAGTTCTCCATCATAGTCGGTAACAATATTCTCTTCCACACCACGTCACCTGTCAGGGGCAGGGGCGCGTGGAAGACTCAGGGGTTACCTCCGCTGCGCTTCGGCAACCGCACCTCACCTGCGGTTCGGTGGTTTACATCTCATGGAAGACAAACGGATGGCAGCCCCCCGCATTACTAGAGCCGAGATTTGGGGCAGCGTAAATATCGGTACAACCCACGCGGAGGTACATCATGGACATCGTCGAACAGTCACGCCGTCGCATTCCCGCCGGCTCTTTCTTCAAGCACTACAAGGGCAACACCTACCGGGTGTTGAACGTTGCTATCGCGGAGGACACAGGCAAGCCGCTGGTCGTCTACGAATCGCATCTCGGTGAGATCTACGCGCGACCCGTTACCGAGTGGGAGGAGCTGCTCGATACCAACGGCCGTCTTATCACCCGCTTCCAGAAGTTGCCGCGCGAGTCGGAGCCGTCGCATTGGATTCCCGCACAGCTCGCGTTCGACCTGCAGAAGAAGGCCAAGGAATACGTCAAGCCGGTTTCGATGAAGGCTGCGGCCGAGATCATCGGCGTGGACATGGACGAGTTCATGCGGCTGCTGCGTGCCGAGAACCCAACCATCCCCGGCGTGACCCCGCCACCTCCAGCAGGGTTGATAACCTTGGCCGGCTGGGACATCAACGACGGCGTGGAAGAGGACTCACCCGCGGCGGAAGCACGCAAGATGTTTCCTGCCGAGCGTGTATTTCAGATCACCGAAATCGAGCGCCTGCTGATGTCCTCGCAGCGCTTCAGCGATTGGTTCAACAAGAAGTACCCGAATGCCGACCTGGCGCACATGTCCGGGCCGTTCTCTTACGACGCATATATCAAGGAGCGCTACCCGACTGAGTACGCCTGGATACTGCAGCTGTCGCAGGAGTTCAAGGAGGTGTCGGCGATTCGTATCTATGACCCGACTGATCGGGAAGACGCGTTGTTGTTCCAACGTATGCGCTGTGCCTACTCGAGCGAGGCGCACCGCAAGTTCTACGTGATTCAGTTCGTTGAGCCTGAAGATCAGATGTTCCAACGTGGTGCCTTGCATCCGGCGACCCGCATACTCGAGTTCACGCACACCGGTTATGCGCCGTTCATCGAGCGTCTGCCGGACTACTTCAAGTTCACCAACCTGGATGTTGAGTAATGGCAAGATTAATAACGGTTGGGGACCTGCATCTGACTGATGCGTCTGGTGTTGGTTGTCTGTCGAAGTACGTCGAGAACTCGGACGACGTGGTGCTCGGCGAGGTCACCAAGGTGCTCGACTACGCGCAGCGCAAGAACGTCGATCAGATCGCGTTCCTGGGCGACCTGTGTGACGGGCCGCGCATGAGCTACGAAGCGTTCTTGCGCTTTCTCGCGTTCCTACGTGCCAACAAGGACTTCACGTTTCATATGTATCCCGGCAACCACGATATGTTCTCGGCTGATCCGGCAGTCGGCCATTCGTTGCAGTTGCTGATGGAGTATCAGCTGCCGAACGTGCGCATCTACACGACGCCGACCGTGGTGCGCATCGGTGGTGCCAAGTTTCGCTTCCTGCCGTTCCCGCATGCGTCGTTCAAGCCGGGCATGCTCAATCTGGCGCACGTCGAGGTGTACGGTTCGAAGAACGATGCCGGTCGCGTCAACAAGCACGAAGAGCTGTCGCGCTCGAAGGCTGTAGCGTGCATCGGTCACCTGCACACGGCGCACCAGGTACGTAACTGCTACTACGGCGGCACGCTGTTGCAGAACAACTTCGGCGAGTCGTTGCCCAAGTTCTTCCAGGACGTCGAGTACAACTCGGACGATGACTACGAGGTCACGGCCATTGAGAACGACCCGGCATACAAGCTGCACACGATTGTGCTGCAGAGCAAGGCGGACCTGAAGGGCATCCCGAAAGGCAAGAACAACCTGGTCAAGCTGGTGATCGAAGAAGGTGCCGACGTGGTGGCTGGCGACTACGCACACTTCTCGAACGTGCAGATGGTCAAGGCGTTCCGCAACAAGGAAGAGCTGGCTGCTGTGCTGACCGAAGACCTGTCGGACGGCAAGTCGCTGATCGTTCGCACCGACGACTTCTTCCGTGAGTGGATCAAGTCGTTGGACGTCGAAGCGTCCATGCGCAAGCGCGTGCGCCAAACAAGACAACGCATTCTGGAGGGGTTGCAAGCATGATTACGCCGTACATTCAAAAACTGCTGGACGAGGAAGCACGGCTGCCGACCACCGAGGTCGAGACGCTGCAATGGTCGTTGCTGATTCAGTTGATGGCGTGGCAGGAGAAGGCTGAACACGTGACGGCGGCTGGCACCCAGCGCGGTCGCGAAGCTCAACTGGATCGCGCACAGACGCAGGTGCATTGGGTACGCAAGGCTATCGAAGCGCGTTATCCGCAGTACCCGCTGGCCACCCAGTACTTCTTTGACATCTGGAAGACGGCCGCCGACAGGGGTGGCAACATCGTGTTCAGCACGTTGGGTCAGAAGCCGTTGGACGATGACTTCCACAACAAGGTGTTTCCGCAGGCTGTCGGCACCATGGTCGTCCAGCATCAGAAGTGGGAAGGTGAGGCTTACGTCATGACCTGGGAACAGCAGCATTCGGAAGAGGTCGAGATCACCGACGTGGCAAACGATCCGGCGGAGAAAGCAAATGATTGGCACGAGTAACGTCATGGGCGAAGTCGAGTCGCGCGAGATCATCAATGGGCTCAACGGCGAGGCTCGCATCACCTTCCTGTATCACGATGACAGCGAGCCGACGGTGGAAATGATCGGCGAGTTCAACGAGCGCGAGCTGGAGGCTGTTGTGCTGGGCCTGAAGCGTATGCGCGAGCATCTGGCGAGGGGCAAATGAGCTTTCGTACTTACGAAGAAGAAGTGCATAACCAACTGATCGACGACGCGGTCAGGTCGTTGTTGGATCTGGCATCAGTGTTGCTGGTGTCGCGCACGGACGAGCAGCTGACGCATCATGTGCTGCCGACGTCCGTGTGGTGTACGCCGCAGGCTAGGCTGCTGCCAATTGACTTCTCACTGCCGCGCATCGAGAACATTCGCCACGGCATCGAGCACACGCAGGAGTTGCTCGAGAAGGTTGACTCGCATATGCGCGCCACCAACCATCGCCTGCGCAATGAGCTGCTTGAGCGTGTACGTGAAACCGGCGCAGACACGGCCAAGGAGATCAAGTTATGAGCAGGAGCATCTTCAACATGACGGACGCCGAGTTGGGCTTCACCACGGCCCAGAGCAACCGGGTCAATTCGATGCCGATCTGGGAGCAGGCGAAAGCACGCAAGTACAAGCACGAGGTCAACGGCATGAGTGACCGCGTGACCATCGATGCAGACGGCGGCGTTTCTATTCGCGGCAACTTCTCGGCGACACAGATGTTGGCGATTGCGCACATCGCACATCTCAACTACTGCTCGCGTACTGTTACCATCAACGTGTTTCAGGATCAGGAGGAGAGTGATGGGTAAGCTGCAGAACGCACGCATCCCAATTACACCATTGGAACGCGTCAAGAAGGGCACCTACTGCAAGGTCATTGACGACCAGCTGGTGGTTGCCACCTGTCCGTTGCCGCCAGGTCGTTGCATGTGGAAGCATCACATTCATGGCCTCTGCATGTACACCGACGAGTTTGCTTCGTCGGAATTCACACCTCAGGAATTCGCGGCGCGTGTCGGTATGCGGGCCCTGAATTCCGACGAAGTAAATATTTTGCGAGATCGCATTGCCCAGGCAGTGCGGTCGTCTCTCATTTAAGAATCGCCACAGAGCGGCTCAGCCGCCGGGTAGCAGGATACACCCTTCCCGTTCTTTTCGTAATTCACAAAAACTTGGAGTAGTTCATGAAAACGATTTCCATTCAGGATCTCCTGAAAGAAGGTGTAACCGCACCGACCGGCGTGTGGGCCATCAACTCGGCACAGCAATCGGAACTGCAACTGCAGGGCGACCTGTATCTGCAGGTGCCGAAGCTGAACGGTTCGCGTATGGACCCGCTGAAGATCGAACAGACGTGGCTGGCGCAGGACCTGACGCGCAAGATTCCGCGTCAGCAGCTGCTCGAGTCGTCCGAGTTCCGCAACATGATCGAGAAGGAACTGGTTACGCTGGTGCCGGAAGAAGTGGCAACGCGTATCAACCGCAAGCCGGGTGCCGATCTCGAACGCAAGCGCCTGCAGATGCAACGTATGCAGCCGCGCGAACTGGAAGCAGCGCGTCGTGCATCGAGCAAGGCCGAGATCACGCGTGCCGACGGCGTTACCGATGATGACGATGATCTGCCGCAGGTGGACATCATCGGCCCGAACGGCAAGAAGCGCGAGCTGGTCGACGCTGCCGAGATCGCAGCCGCAGCAGCACGTGGCCTGGACCTCACGGACGACGGGTTGACCCCGCAGTTCGTCATGTTCGCAGCCAAGCTGCAACGCGAAGGCGACATGGCAACGCTGAATGCGCTGCGCACGCGCGGCAAGGTTTCGACCAAGGAACTGCGTTACCTGCGCGAGCATCTGACCAAGCACCCGATCACGGTCAAGGCGATCAAGTCGCAACTCGTGGCACGCAAGCAGGCGCGCGTCGCCAAGCTGGCGGCACAAGCCAAGAAGAGCAAGCCGGTCCGCGCATCGGCAGGCATCTAAACATAACAAGGAGGCGCATTGCTGACCGGCTATCTACATTGGGTCGGTTGGTATGTCCACAGGTATCAACCCAGCTGGCTGTTTCTGCTAGGCCGGGTTGACCCCAACTTCCGCCAGGCGCGACGACCTACCGTGAGTGTCGCCCTACCTAGAGTGATCTCTAACCGCGAGAAGCGCCGGCCCAAGAATCGGGATCTTGTAAGTCGCGCTTGCGCTCATCTGGAGTCATGAACCCTGGCGGGTTTAACGTGGACTTACTCGGCCACACGAAACGAACAGCTGGTTATATCTATCCAGCTTGGTATCGCGAGTCAGCGCCGAAGGTGCACCCGGTTACCCGGACCAGCTTAGCTAGCCGGTCGGCAGCGGAACGGCGTGACAAATACACCAGGCGACTCGCACGCAGCCTCGGTAGGGCGACCCGGAGCCTTAAATGTGGTTCAGAGGGTCGCTCTATCAACACGGAGTTAACAGACATGAGTGATCGTAAAGCGCAGCCGTTCGATATTGTTCAGAAGCCGAAGCATTACAACAACCACCCATCGGGTGTCGAAGCAATCGAGTTGTGTGAAGTAATGACGTTCAACCTCGGCAACGCGTTCAAGTACGTGTACCGCCGCGGTGACAAAGGTAACACCCTGCAAGACCTGAACAAGGCCCTGTGGTATCTCGAGCGCGAGATCAAACGTCTCAGCCGCTACACGTGGATGCCCGCCATCTTCCAGGGCATGTTCAAGGTCAACTCCGAATTCTCGCAGCACCATGAAGAGCTGGTCGGTGCGATTATCAGCGCCGAAACTGATTCGGTCGCGGCATCGTTCTACAGCTACCTGCTGGTTACCGGCAGCATGAACAAGGTGGAGCCGTCCCTCGCCATTGCGTGTGATTCGCTGCGCCACATGATTGAGGTAGCACAAACCCCTGACGCTCCCCAGGCGTCGTAACTTTTCCCTAGTCTATACAACAGGAGTTAAACATGGCTAAGCAAGCAACGAAGGCAGCGGTACGTGCTCCGGCGCGCAAGCGTCTGCAAGCAGACGTGACAGGTTATGACCACGCAACCGATACGGGATCGGTTGCCGATCATTCGGAAGCGAAGATGACGCAAGGCGATGCCATCGCGCAAGCATTCAACACGCTACGCGCCGCGGGCCTACTGCCCGTCACCATGGAAGCTGTGCCGGAAGCAAACGTCGACCGTGCGTTGGTGCAAGCGTCGCATCTCGGTCAACAGAAGCCGGGCATCCCGTCGCCGCTCTACAGCGCTGACCCGGTCGGTTCGTTCGGTGGCACGTCGCCGGGTACCGTGAGTGTCAAACAGCAGATGGAGCCGCCGAAGGTGCAACGCGCGATGCTGACGCAGAACACGCAGCTGATGACCGCCAGCATGCTGAACGATCTCAACGAAGAGATCTCGGCGCTGACGAAAGTGCTGCAGCCGTATTTGCCGCAGTGGCTGTTCAGCGACGAAGATGGCAACGCTAACGATGAGCAAGACAACAACAGCTATCTGCCGACGGGCGGCTCGGATATGTCGCCGGTGTTGGCCGAAGCCAATCGCGCCTACAACGATCTGGTGGACCTCAAGCGTCGCCTGGTGCGCCTGAATCGCTGGGTCGTGCTGTAAGCCAGAATCTAACACGTAGCACAAAAAAAGGGGGAG
>Ga0247674_1000058_pt1 | contig 14569 bp, 9 predicted proteins | sample CNK15_metaG_FD_183044 | JGI IMG/M metagenome (GOLD analysis project Ga0247674, IMG submission 183044) | Soil microbial communities from Purdue University Martell Research Forest, Indiana, United States - CNK15 | ecosystem: Environmental > Terrestrial > Soil > Temperate forest > Bulk soil | place...
CCCCGCACTCTTTTTTATAGGGAGCCCGATGGGGAACGCTTCGCGCAGACGCAAGTATGAAGGAGCCACTGAGGATAAGGACCAGGAACACCCCACTGTTCATGACACCCTTGCCCAACACGTGGGGCGCGACTGCGCAGGAATAATCGACGCCTACGCGGTGGGATCGTTCGATTTTGACAAGTGCGTTCGTATACTCGCGCTGAGATGTGCCGACGCATCAAAAAGGGGCGACTGGGACGTGTACAGGAGGCTATCCTACATGATGAATCCGCTGCGGGTAGCCGAAGCGATGACCAGGCCGTCACGTGCGTTTGACATCGAAAGCGGGAACTACTCGGAGCACATGGCGAAGCGATATGCGCTCAACAGAGATGTGCATCATCTGTTGTACGACTCGTCACCATGGGAATGTGTGCAGTCACCGGGCCGCATAGAGTGGCTCACGAAACGGCGCCTAGCTAGGGCGGAGGAGGCCAGGCGTGAGTACGACGATCGGAGACGCAAGGAGGCAGAACGCCTTTCTCAATTCACGCGGTCGGACGACGAGTGGGCAAATCGTATGAATGCAATGATGAATCAAGAGCGCGCGCTCAGGCACTATTGGTAGACCAGTCCCGCGCCCTTTTTTATAGGAACACGAATGGCGTCTGAATTTGAGCTTCTCCTGCCGCTGGTTGGCCGCGACATCGCTGGGCTCATCGATCGCATGCTCAGGCTATCGTACTTCGTTGATCACTCGGACGAGTACAGACGGCCAGTGAACCACATCCGAGCTCTCGCGGATGCTCATAACTACAACCAGGAGCATCATCCAGGACATACTGGAAACCCGGGTCATTACCCGTTTCCACTGTTTGCCGTGATCATCGGGCCGCAAAAATCGCTTCCGCGCGGATCACAGCGAGTCATAGGGATGTCAGAGGCTGGCCGCGTGCTGAGGGAAGAAGCATATGCCAGCGATCACCCTCTCCTGTACTCTCGGCATCAGCGCATGGAGCCGTTTCACATTCCCAGCATGATTAGATATAAGGCACCAATAAAATGGCAGCACGATAATCTATCATAAGCATAGTATACCCACACACATAACTGCCTGACATGTCGACCCCAAACCTCCCCACCACCACGCTCATCGTCGTCCCAGAGGATGGGAGCACTCCCCACGGGATTGTCACTTTGCCGAAGGAAGCTGTCCCTGACATCCACATGATCGTCGTCATTCCGGCGGGTGGGGAGACACCATACGGGCTCATTCCCCTTCCCAAAACCACGGACGCTGCAACTGACCTGATCGGCCAGCTAGAGCGAAAATTCAACCTCCCTGATCCTAGGTACCCCAAGGAGGAACCAGAGCTTGAACCAGAACCACTGAAGACACCAACCCCACCACCCTCGCCGGTCGTGGCTCCTCAGCCACCCCCTCAGCACGCGGAAATCAAGCAGAACGATCGTGTGTGCGTGGTGTGTGGCGTCACGAAGCCTGAGGATGATTTCTACGTGATTCGCAAAAACTACCGCTCACGCAAGTGCAAGGGGTGTACCGCCGCATCGCTAGACGAGAAACGAGCCCAGAAGCCCAGGGATGACTACAAGTACACCAAGCGCCCAACCGGTCCCAATCGCCTAGAGAAGGAGGTGCTCGACCGCATCAACCACGCAATGGAAATGGGAGTGCCCCTGTCAAAAATTGCGTCCGCGGTGGACATTCCCGCGCAAACGTTCTATTCGTGGAAGCGAAAGGGACTGATCGGAGTGAAGGCGGCCCCTCAGGATGGCACCGAATAAAAATATTTGCCACCGAATTTTTTGACCTGAAGAGTCCCCTTGGGTAGTATATATTCTTCTGGTTTATCCTCGCGGGTCAGCGTCATGTCTTTCGACTCGTATGCGAAGGAAATTCAAGCGCGCGTCTACGCTCGCCAGAAAAAATGGAGGGAGGCCGAGTTGGCCCAGCTCCAGTCTTACGTCCCCCCGCCCACCTCGCGCCTTCTCCGTGCTCGCAGGCAGGCCAAACCAGCTGCACCCAAGCTACTCCCTCCTCCTCCCGTCAATCCATTCGCCGCGGCGGGTGGGGTGCTGTACACCTCTGTCCCTCAGTCCAAGGACGTGAGCCTGACCTACTCGCCCAAGGGCCCTGAAGACGGTGCATTCATGAAGTTCGTCTTGGAGCAGAAGGAATCCAGCGACTTGCGGCGTGTGGATGGGCCTCCTGGCTACGACCGATTTCTCAAGCTGGCAGCGACGGGGCTGAAGGTGCTCGTCGACAACGCGGTCAGACGTATGGTTGCGGAGCCGGACGTGGCCATCGTGCTCAATCTGTGGAGTGACGGAGAGAACGAGCAGAAGCATGCGCCGCCACGCAAGCAGACCTCTGCCAACCGCCTGCGGGCGCTCATCCGCAAGAAGAAGAACGGTGAGCTCTCGCCGGATGAGCGGAAGGAGGTGGCGATTCTGTATGAGGGTCTCCCGCAGGCGCAGAAGGCCAAATACGCGCGGTACCTCAAGGCGCAGGACGCAGAACAGCTGAATTACATGGAAACGCTGCACTACGAAGTGACCGCGCCAAACCGCTGTGTGGTAGATTTCTTCCGATCGCCTCATGCGGACCGCTTCGGAAAGCGCACTCAGCGCGGCAAGCTCGCGGCGATCATCAGGGATCTGGAACCTCTCTACGCCAAGTACCCCACCACCGCCATTCTCGCCGCGATCAAGGAGTCCATGCCGACCAACACCCCCGAGCGTGTCAAATTGCTCGGTGAGTTCTATGGGTGGGAGTCTGAGTACACCACCATCCAGGAAATCGTCGAAGCGGGCATTCGGCATGGCATCGTGGGCGACGCGTCCGTTGAGCTGCACAAGGGCCTGACGGAGGGCCGCGGAATATCGGTGCCGGAATTGACCCAGATCTTGAATCGCCACAACATCGGGCTGTCTACCTACCGCGTGGACGACAGCTGCTCGCAGAACCAGGACGAGCAGTTCACACACGTTCTGCACGTTCTCTCGCACAACAAACACATGTACCCCCTGAGGAAACCCCCCACCCCCACCAAGCCCATCGAAAAAATTGAGGTCCTGGAATCGGAGTTCAAGGTGAAGGCCATCGTGCCGACGCGGCTCTCCCACGATTTGGCGAGGTGGGTGGACGGGGAGGTGCAGTGCGGGGGCAAGCTATATACCATGAAATATGAGCACCTCGATCGCGAGCTCGCGGAGATCTACCCGGTGTTCGGTCTGACGTCGGCGGTCGAGCGAAACTTCTACTGCGTCTCGGACATTCGCGCTCGCTCATGGAAGGCGCCCGAGGTGGTGGGGAATGTGGTGTCCCTGGACCTGGTGTCCTCCCACCCCTCCATCCTGCGCGATCCCGCGAATGTCTTTCCTGTCGCTGACACAACTGGACATTGGGAGGCACACGTCGCTGGCGCCGCTATCGTCCCGCATCATTTCTATCGAGTGACTGTGCCCGATGAGCCTGCGGTAATGCGCCGCCACTATGGGGCTGAGGCTGACATGTATGGAATGACGTTTCTCGATCACGTTCAGAACGACGGATGGTCCGTGGATGCGGCGACTCGTGTTTTCGTGGTGGGTGGGTACGTGCCTGGCAGGGCCTCTGGACAGTTCGGGGAAGATGCCAACCACCACCTGCGCCATTTCGTGGGTGTATGCGCACGCATGGACTACGACAAGAAGCGGTATTTTCGCTCATCCGATCCCACAGAGCTCGCGGAGTTGGCGGAGAGTTACGGAGGCACGGGCGTTGGCAAGCGATGCTCGTACCAGGGCTCTCTGAACGACGTGCTAGTGGTGCATGCCACTTCCCCGAAGGAACGGACGGGAGTGCTCGCATGGCTGTCGATCTACAGCCTCCAGGAACGAAATGTCTGGCGCGTGTGGCGCGCTCTCGGCCGGCCGCCGGTGCGCAAAATCCATGCAGACTGCATCGACGTTGTATTGCCCGAAAACGAGGACATGCCCATGGTGACACCGGAAGGCATCAAGTACCACGTGAAGGGCACGTACGAGGCGCGGCCACCGACGCCTGCGGAGCTCGAGCAGCGCGCAACCGATGCAAGCCCCTGGGCGAAGATGTGGGCGGACAGGGCACGGGCCGGAGCACCCAAACCCCCACCCACCCCCGCCCCCACGTGTGAATTTGAGCTTGGTCGCTCGATGTTCATCACCGGCGCGGCTGGAGTAGGCAAGACGCACTACGTCAAAAACGTCGTTCTGCCGGCCATCACGGCTGCTGGGAAGAAATACCTGATCGCCTCCTCAACGAACGAGAGCCTCAAGTCATGGGGTCCTCACGAGCGGGCAATCCAGTATTACACTCGTCCGGAGCTCGGGGTGGAGGGGGCGCACGAGGAACTGCTGGATTATGACTACATCATTTGCGACGAGTGCACGCAGCTTACGAACGGCACGTTGCTTATGCTCGAGAAGCTGGTCCGACGTCGGGAGCCTCAGCGTGACCATATGTCGTGGGATGCATCTCCTGACCGGACACTGAACATTATCATGATCGGCGACTCGCGCCAGTGCGTGAACGTTGAAAATAACGATTATCTTGGCGGCGAGACCTTCCGCTTCCTGACTGGCGGGCGGACGAAGCGCATCGAGTGGCATGCACAGGCCCGGTACACCCGCGCGTATTACGAGTTCCTCGAAGAATATTGGCGGCTGGCGGGTGAGAGCATGTCGGAGGCGTATGACTTTGTCCTGGGGCGCGTGGCGCACGCTGGTTTGGAGGAAGCCCGCGCGGCCGGCCGGGAACGCAACCTATGCTGGCGCCACGAGTACGGAATGACCAAGCTCGACGGCCAGTACATGACCATCCACTCCGCGCAGGGCAAAACGATCGAAAATCTGTACTACGTGCACGAACTCGCTGCGTTGCAGGACAGGCGAACGGTGAACACTGCCCTCAGCCGAGCGAAGGATTTCGATCGCATTCGTGTCGTGGTAGGCCGGGCCGGGATGGAGGACACACAACCCCGCCCTCCCCCACCCGAAGAAAAAGCTAAGGAGATCAGCGCCGCCGATGCACTGAGCCTTGAGGGAGCCGTTCATGTGGTGGGGTCGAAATCGCAGAGGATCGCCGTGAGTCGTGCTGTGATCCGGGCGGGTGCGCGTGCAAGGGGGATCACGTGCGAAGAGCCTCAGCTGGCTGCTGGAGCGCCTGACGAGTTGTTCGACCATGTGTTCTACGAGACCGTCGACGTGGACAAGCTGGCGTGGATCGTGCGCAATCCGCATTTGTACCCCGAGATTCTTGAGCGCGCGCAGCAGAAGTGCAAAAAAGTGGACCCCTTTCTCCTGGCCCGCAAGATGCTTGTGTCGGTGGTGGGGGGTCGGCTCCGTGTGCCGTACCAGCAGAAGAGCGGCCGCATGTACGCGATCGGTGCGCGCAGCCTGCAGGGAGTGATGGGCCGCATTCGCCGTACAATCGGGCAATCGTACGAGGACATCGACATGCAGAACGCACACCCCACGCTGCTGCAGCACATCTGCCGCGCGCATTCGATCCCCACGCCGAAGCTCGACGAGTACGTGGCCGACAGAGACGCGGTCCTCGAGTTGGTGGGTGGGGGTGGGCTGGGCCGTGAGGTGGCAAAGACGTGCATCCTGTCCGTGATTAACGGCGGCAAAAAAGAGCTGGCGGCCGCGCTCCTCGCGGGGCCATGCCCGTGGTTGTCGAACTTCGAGGCGGAAATGACGTATGTGGACCAAGCCCTAACCGTCCACCCCACCCACGTGGCCGCGTATTCTGCGTGGGTCGCAAAACGGTCAGCGGAGGGCCTGCGCAACCATGCGGCCAGCTTCGTGAACGTTCTGATGTGTGAGGCCGAGAACAGGGTGCTCCAATCGCTCGTTGCGAAGCTCAAGCGCGACGGCAAGGTCTCCAATGATCTCGTTCTGGTGTTTGATGGGTTGATGGTGCCGCGATCGGCCGGCGTTGACGAGGCCTACATGCGGGAGCTCGAGGATGCGGCGTACGCGGAGTGCGGGGTGCGGATGAAGCTCGTCAAGAAGCCTATGACAGACGTCCTGCCTACGCCTACGAACCTGCCGAAATTCGAGGGCCTGAACGAGATCGAGAAGATGCTGTTGGACGAGGGCGCGGATGCCGAATTCCCGGCGGTTTTCGCGGGCATAGAGGTGGTTGCGACCGGCAATCGAAAGGGAAAGTATGCCTCGGGTGACAAGTTCGTGACGGGGGAGGCGGTGGGCGGGCGGATGAGCTTGACGCGGGTGGGGGGCGGTGGGGTTGTGGACATCACTGTGGGTATGCTCCACTCGAGCTTTCGGCCGACATGTGTGGTGCTCGCGGCTCCCGCCGGTGCTGTTGTGGGACGCGTGGTCGTTGCGTGGCCCGGAGCCGGCGATGTGGTCGGCGCGTCGCGCGTGAAATGAAGACCTGAGGACCAGACCAGGACACTAGACCCCCGCCCACCTTACTTTGTTTTTTCGAGGGATTGGCTGCTGGAGCGCGCACTAAAAAAGTGAGGGGTGATCTAGGCGCTACCAAACGCGGACTCTGCGCGTATTGTGACGGGCAACCCACCACCCCTCGACCTGTGTTTTTTGACCAGATGTGAAAGGGGCGTGTGCATGGCGGCCAACTCGGCGCCGCCCCAGAACGCGAACATTGCATCCTCCGGCCGCAGCTCCGGGAGTTTCGTCCTGATCGCTGCCATGAACGCGCCAACTGTAGCGTCCGCGGCCATGCGGATGATGGCCTTTTGCCGGCCGCCTCGGAAGCACCATTCGGCCGCCGCGACGGTCACGTGTATGGCTATGACGTCCATGCCTATAAAAAATGACGCTGCCGCTCAGCTCTGGAACGTAATGGTCCACACGGATTGGCCGGCCGCGGTACCGACGTTGTCATAGCGGAGCTCGAACACATCGCCGGGGTCCATGGTGAAATCCGCGATCCCGGAGCCGAGTGCACCGGTGAGGGTGAACGTGTACCTGATCACCCCGTTGACGTAGAACGTGAACTGGCTCGTCGCGTTGCCGGACTGGGTCGTGTAGGTGAAGCGGACGGCGTTCACTCGGAACTGGGACGCGTACTTGGTGAGGTAGCCGCTGGACTGCAGGCCTGTGGTGAAGCTGCCGTTGCGGGCGAGGTAGTTGGCGCTTCCCGTGCAGTTTGCTCCGTACTCAGTTGATGCGTAGATGAGGGGACGCCAGCTGGGTGACCCCCCACCGAACTGATCCATGAGCACCTGACCGGCAGAAGTTGCGCGGGTGGAGGGGATGGTCCACTGGGTTGCCGGGGCGTTCGTCCCCACCACGACGGCATCACTGAAATTTATTGGCTTCTCCACGACGGTGCGCGCGCCCTGTGCAAATCGTAGGTACGTGCCAGTGGACGCGTCGGCCACGACGAGGTCGGTGCTGTTCTGTGTGATTTGCGTCTTGTCCGCTTGACTGTATTGGAAGGCCATCACGGAATTGGTCGCTGCGACTGTGTTGCTCACCGCCAGGCGGTTGAACGAGCTCGTGCGCGTGGCCGTAATCATGGAGGCGATCTGCACTTGGGCGGGGGTCATGAACCGCAGCGTTCCGGGGATCGAGAAGCCCTCCATGTACCCCGTGCTGCCACTGCCGGTCGTGTCGAACGCGAGAGCCGCCTGCCGCAGATTGAGGCCGACCGACTGGTCGATGAAGCCGCCCGCGGGATTGTAGTCCACATAGCGGGTGCCGGCCGCGTCGTAGAGGCCCCACCGATCGATGGTGATGGTTCGCATGCTTCCCACCTCCACGCCGCCGTGCTTAAGGGTTATTTTTGCAGGCGATCCGTTGACGGAGATGCTCTGCATGGCCGTCGCGGCCGTGCTCTGGTCGATCTGGATCGCGCGCGTGCCAACGGCTCCCACGCGGACGACGAAATCGGTGGAGGGGTCCTGCATGCCCACATACCACAGAGGCAAATCGTCAGAGTCGTCCAGCTGTATGCCTGCCGTGTAGAGACCGGGCGCCGAATTCACGCGTATTGGGCCTTTGGTCATGACGATACTGCCGTTCAGCACGACGGACGTGGCATCGCGGCCGATTTCTATGCTGTTTGCGTTCGTGGCGATGTCCATGTTACCACCGATTGTGTTGCAAACGACTCCTTCGCCAACCCGTAGCTTGCCATCACCCTGGACACCACGCAGGACGACATTCCCGGCGGTGTTTCTCAGGACGATGTCTCTGCTGTTGTTGTCCATGCCCATGACCCAGTCCTGTGCCACTGAGCCGCGTTCCGACGACCACGTAATGTACGTGTGCGAGGTGGTGTCTTCCCGCGACAGAGCCAGGTTGTCATACATCTCTACGGGGGCTGGGAACGTACTCATGAACGGCCCACCCACGCGCCAGGCCTGTAGGATGGTACCATCGTCTTCGTCCTTTAGCACCACGGCTGTCGTGCCCTCGAATAGCTCGTGCGACATCCGGACGTACGCCCCCGCGCCCGTGAACGTCATGCCCCTCGCGATGAGTATGGAGGGGGAATAGCTGGATGGATCATCCGACCCGCTGGGCTTTGGCGTGGCTCCATTGAAGAAGTACCAGGCCGTACCACCGGACCCCCGCCCAATCCCGTTCCATTTGCGTACCGACTCGTCGTTCACGAACTCAGTAAGGAGATACGTGGCATTGGCGTCATCGAGGGCACCGGCGTTCATCGTGATCGATTGATCCTTGACTTCGAGCTCCTCCTCGGTGATTACGGTGGTGGCGGTGAGGGTGGTGCAGGTGATCTCATCCGCAGCAGTCAGATTGGTGCAGGAGATGTCCTCCCCCACCACGAGGTCCTGCGTGATTTCGAGCGATCCAGTGATGGTGCCACCGGTGGCGATACCCCCACCGATGGGGAATCCGTTGAAGTTGGACATGTTGTGCCGAGGCGTGTATACGAAATGTCCGCGCTCGCTTCTTGACGATTGGAGGGGCCGCGAAAAAACGAATTTTGCCGCATGGCTTAGGCGTTGAGCCCGTCGGGGAAATAGACCATTAGCTCAACGAGGAAATGGGGTTTCTGATTGGGAACGCCGGCGCCCGTCGGGTCACGGATGGCGATCTGCATGGAATTCAGGTTCTGGAAGGCCAGGAAATCCACCATCGAATCTTCGAGAGAGAATTGGTTGTATTCCACGAGGCCTCCGAATGGGACATTGACAGGAACAACCCCCACGCTGTTGGTGGTGAGGAATGTATTGGGACTGCTGTTCAGGATGGTCTTCTGGTCTTGCGATCTCACGGAAATGGTCACTGACTCCAATCCATAGAGGTTGGCAAAATTCGGGAATGGGTACATAGTTCCGTCAGGGAGGGTGGGTGAGGGGGCGTCGGTCAGGAGGCCGACATAAGCATTGGCTGTGCCCACTTCCCAGGAGAACGTCCCACCCACCACTGTACTTTCGAGTTTTTGGGTGATGGGGTTGTACGTGACCTGAATGGTGTGTCCGGGGTAGAGCGCGTCGAGCTGTGCTTGCACAACGGTCTCGATGGCTGTGGCAGCCTGGACGATGTTGTAGTAGCCAGGACCGAGAATGGCCTGAACCACGGGACCCCCATCCACCTTGAACTCTAGCGTGTCGTTTTCGCCCGTGCGAATGTTGTACACGTTGTTGCTGAACATAGCTGTTTTGAGAGCTATGCCACGGACGGACTGTAGCCGTTGGTCTTGTAGCTGGCAGGTGAACACGCCTGGTCGTGTTTCCGTTGTGTTCGCCGCCCATATCCTCACCAGCATTGAGTGAGGCATTGCTTCTCTACGCGTATGACTGACAAAAAACATCGCTGCAAATGACGATCACATCTCGAGCACAACGTTCTCGATGAAGCAAATGGCGCGGCGGAGGTGGCGGCAGAACAGGATGGCCGATCCTTGGTAAAGGGCAGTGATAGGGGTCATGCCCGACACGTTACACGAGAGAGACGAGCTGTTGTTGAGCGCCTGGCCAGCCTGATCGAGAATGCCGGAGCGGTTGAGGACGCAGCAGAATTTCCCAAGGCCGTAGTTAGTGGTGGTGGCGTCACCATCTCCTCCCTTGAAGAACAAATAGTTGGTGCCAGTCGGCGCATCGGCCCGCATGCGGCCCATCCAATAGAGCATGTTGGCGTAGTGCCCTCCGATGCTGACTGTGTTCTGCGAGGGTAGGTAAGTGGATCCGATGCGCCATTGGGTTGACGCATTTTCGCTGAAGAGCGTGGATGCCAGCTTGTCGTCTGAAAAGTCCTGGCCTGCAACGAGAGACTCCCGGACGCACACGAACGCATCAAGGGCCATGGAGAGGGCTCTGGAGAGAATAAGGTTGAGGGTGGTGGTTCCTGCCGGCAGGGTGTCAAACGGCGACACCACGAACGACTTCCACTCGTAGACGAGCCCGGAGGGGGTCGATGCCCAAGCGGTGTTGAGGTAGTTGAGGACGCTGTCGGCGATGATGTGGCTGTCGAGGATGCACTGCACGTCGCTGATTTGGTAGGTGGGTGCGCCTGCAATTCCCTCCGGGTTGACGAGTGCCTCGAGGGCGGGGGCACAAGTCAGGGAGAGTTTCAGGCCTCGCGCAAGATGCGGGGGCATCAGCTTGGCCGAGTTGAAGATCGGGGACAGCCATTTCAGCGGGATGGTGACCGTCTGGAAATTGAATTCTCCTGCTGCTCCGTCGCCTGGCACCGCAGCGGCTCTCCCGATTGAGGTCTGAGTGGCGACAGGGGTCTCTAGCAGCTCATCCACTTTGGTGCGGTTTCCAGAGGCCAGGAACATACCATTGTAGTTGGCTTCCTGGAGCTCTAGCGACTCGCCGCGAACGAGGTGGTAGTTCAGAACGTTCATACGCTCGCATCGGTCAAGCTCCGGTCCCGCGCGTGGGGTCACAACGCTGTCCGAGAACAGGCGGAGGGCACCCGACCCGAACAGTGCGGCCGTGGTGTCGGCTGAACCACCCGTCACCCCGAGCTTGAACTGCAGGTACGAATTGAGGGGGTCAATAAAATCCGTCCCCGTCTGGAGGGTCATAAAGATGCGTTGCCCCGGGCCAAAGATCGTTCCCTGCCCGCTGTCGACGATGTTTTGTTTTTGCTGCCTCACAACCACACAACTGACAGACGCCCCTCGGGTATACACCATGTCATTGATGGTGAGCAGTCTATCGACATCCCTCGTGTCGAGAGCATTGTCGGCTTTGGCGTCGGCGAGATCCATTCGTGTCGCGGGTACTATACAGGGTCCACCCCTCTCCTTTAAACAGACATAGACCCCCACCTATACGCGAACAAATGGCGTTCACGGTCGCCTCACCACTCACAAATCCATGGGTGGAGTCCCCTGGGAACTCGCTGGTGCTTCCCTACCCCGACTACCGGCCAAATAAGTTTCGCGAGCTGCCCGGCGATCCTAACGTTGTGATGTCCTTCTATCGGGATTCCAAGCCCGTGACGAGCGGAGCACATATGTCCAAGGACATGCGCATAAACGCTGCATTGTTGTCACATTTCAACAACGTCACCGCCACTCTTCCAGGCGATCCGGCGGGCGGGCGCAAACGTGTGCAAGAAATGCTTCGTCGCCAATACGAAATCAACCAACTCCAGAAGCGCCCCCTGTTCAACCCCACCCAACAGGCCCTCCACCAACAACGACTTGAGGAGCGCGAGCTCAACAACGTCATGGAGGCGAAAACAACCAATCCGATGCGGATCGCAGACCAACATAACGCCGACGAACTCGAGGCAAAGCTCAACAACCCCAACTCGATCGCGGTGCGTGCGTTCCAGCTGCCCGGCGGCCCCAACAATCCTCTCCCTGGCTACGAGGACTCGGGGCAAGGCCCGAACAACGTCGCCCTACTCGTCAAAAACAATGCCTCGTACATCGCGCGGCGCGACCGCGGATTCATCCCGAAGCAAGGGGAGGGAGAAACACCATCCAGGCCCGGTGCTCCCACCACGTTCAACGGCGCGCTCGCCGCTGCCCGCGCTAACCCAAAATCTGCGTCGTCAGGGTGGGGTGGGGGTGGTGGCGGGCCTCCCCCTCCTGGCGGTCCCCCTCGATCGCATCGTTCGTCCGATGCCGGGAGTGAGTTTTCGTACAGGCCAGACGCGGGTGATGACGAAGATGAGAAATTTCCCGAGGGTCGATCCGGAGCGGGGCGTGACTGGGCATTCGGTGGCGCGGACTACGAATTACCGAAGTCGTCCGGCGCGGCACGCCTGCTGGGGAACCAGCCACTAAATGCGGCCCTATCCCACCTCACCACCAGCTTCTCCACGACATCTGCCTCGTCTCCTGACTTCGACGTACGATCAGAACGTGGAGGAGGACCACCCACAGTCCCCCCCACCGACGTGGACGAGCCAGAAATTGGTGTTGTTCCTCCTGCCCCTGGCGAGGGCAAACACGACGTCCCCGGCTGGGCTCAGGGAGATGCCAAAATCGCAGGTAAAGACGCGAGTGTGGGGCGCGTGTTTCGCTTCGATGGCGGGCCGACCAAATTGGGAAATATGGCAGGCACTGCTCTGAGCGCAGAGTTCACAGCCGCAAAAAAAGCGGTGAAAAAGGGCGGGGGGACTGCCCCCCAGAAGGAGCTTGTCTGGGTTCTCGAAATTGAGCGCAAAATCCGTCAGCACGACGCCAAGAAAGGCCCACCACCCTCCAACGAGGAAATCGCCCGATACAAACGGCTCTACAATCACGGTTTTCAGTGGGAGGGAGAAGCGGGCATCCCGAGCCATATGCAGTCAACGGAGAGCTCGCGCGCGAAGAAGCGTGGTGTTCTTGGCGCAGTCGCCGATTTGGCTGCCAGCGGTGCTCAGGCCGCGGCAGGAGCCGCAAAAGACGCGGCGATCGGAGCAGCAAAAAAGTTTGCCAGATCCAGAGGCGTTCCAATACCCTAACGGACCCGCGAAAAAATCACATCCCGGGCCGTTCGGGGGCTCGTTTTTTCTCGTCAGGCTCGGGATCACTTCCACCCACCACATACCACTGCTTGAGCCCTTTGCGGTAAATATGCCGTTCGTCCACCGAGTCGCGGTTGATGAACAGGAAATCGTATTTGCGGGGTGTCGCGTGATCGATGAGCTCGAGCATTTGCTTTTCAGTCGCGTTGGCGGGGGTATGTTCTGCCGCCAGCCGTTCCTTCTCCCCGAGCTTTGCGCCGTTGAAGAAACACACGCCCTTCACCTGGACGCGCGCGGACCGCGGCACCTTCATGTACGATTGGGTGAGCGTCCAGCATGAGGCGTTGAAGTGGCGGTTAGCGATGTGCAGCAGCAGATACTCGTGGCTGTCAAGAAATTCGCGTGAGTGCGCCACGTCATCAAACAAGAACAGGAGGCGGGGCACCTTCCCTAGATCCCCACCCGCCCCTTCGATTTTTTTGCGCTGCACGCTGAGAACGTGTCGCAGCTGCGCGAGCCCCTTCGCGTTTGGCTCGTGACGCCGGTTTTTTGGTACAAGATGTGACAGGTGTTTATCGTACAGGTCATCCCCTCCCATGGCAGCCGTCTCGCTGAATAAGAACGCCTCATCAAAATAACACTTCGCGTCCGGTGTCCCATCAAACCGTTCGCCTCCCGGACCGTATAAATTAGGGTCTTTGAGCAGATGCAAAACCAGCTGTGTTTTGCCTGCCCCAGACACTCCGCAGAACAACCAGCTGTGCGGATGCTTCAGCACGTGGCCGCTTTTCATAAGTGGCCTCTGATGGATGTTTTCCTTGCTTGTGGCATAGGGGTGGACCACCAGCGGATCATACTCTTGTGCCATTGTCCAATCCCAGGGTGTATACACACCCATCCACCCCTGCCATAGATGCTTAATTGAACACGGTCAGGCCATCCCCAATTCCACTGTAGAGGGGCGCCTGGTTGACCGTCCGGCGAACTCCCTGCGCCATTGGATCGACCGCGTTGATCGCGGAGAACCGCACTTTTTGCTTCGGCTGCAACGAACGCTTGTTGCTGCTCGTGGTCCATTCGACCCCCGTAGTTGCACCGTTGCTGACGTTCGCGTTGAATATGCTGCGTTTCCAGGCCTCGGGACGGCCCCACCAGAAATCGGACTCCTGTCCCGGCTGCAGTTCGGGCTTCAGCGGTTGCACTTGGGGATTCCATTGTATGTTGTACTGGAGGGGGTAGGCGCGCTGCATCGGATACGCGATCTTCGTATTGACCCGTTCCGTCGATGAGGGCCGCAACTGGCCGCGGGGGGCGGTGGTGGGGATGGGCACAGTCCACCCTCCTCCCGATGCGTCGTACCAGCCGACGAGAGTGGGGTTTCTCTGATCTCCTCCGTAGCGAATCCGATTCATCGCCGAGATGTCCTGCATGATGCTGTTATGCGTTCGGCCCTCTGCCGCGAGTGGAGCGTAATCGAACATGGCGATCTCCTGCTCGTATTCAGGCGTTCGCAGAGGCTCCATCGCCTCGACGATCTTCCCAAACTTGCGGTTCGGGATCTCGGGCCTCAGCTTGTTCACCCCCGCCACTGGCGGCTCGTCGATGGGCAAATCGGCGGTCGGCGCCGCGTCAATGAGTGCGGTTGCCATTCCCATCCCTGACG
>Ga0247674_1000059_pt1 | contig 14508 bp, 11 predicted proteins | sample CNK15_metaG_FD_183044 | JGI IMG/M metagenome (GOLD analysis project Ga0247674, IMG submission 183044) | Soil microbial communities from Purdue University Martell Research Forest, Indiana, United States - CNK15 | ecosystem: Environmental > Terrestrial > Soil > Temperate forest > Bulk soil...
GAGCTTAGCGCTAACGCTACCCTCGGCCTGCTTCAGAAGATCGCTCTTCTTCTCGGATGCACGCTTGATCATACGATCAAGATCCATATTGATGGCTCGCTTAGTCATAGCATATTCCTGTAAAAGGTAATGTTACTTTACGGTGTTCATAAAGAGCTGCAACACCTTAAAAGGTTGCGGCAACGGTTCTGACGACTTCGGGACGATCCCGATGAGCATACGCAAAAGCTACTTTATAGTGCTTATACAACATCGCAAGACCCTGTGCCTCAATGGGATCCAACTTCGATGATGTCTTAGCCTGGGCACCCTTGATGATAATAGTGATGGCTCTGCCCTGAGCATCCTGTGGCTCCATGGAGCAGGACCTATGGAGGTCATCCATGGCATCCGGGGGCAAACCAGCATTTTCGACGTGTGGCGGTGTGTCAAAGGATGACACTTCCTCACCGTCTTCTAGGAGATCGTCGAGGCCTTCGGCACTATTATCGTCAATGACTTCATTAGGGGTCTGGTGACCCAGTACGGCCTCAGCGAAGTCACTGGCATTCAGCATATTGCCGCTCTTCGTGAGATAGGCCAGCATCTGCTCGGTACCACGGATCTCAGCACACTTCTTCAGGGCCTTCATAGTGTTTGCGCCAACACTAAGTGGGGCCGACACCTTCTTAGCCGCTGCTGGGATTTCTTTGACTAACTCAGCTAAGGCATGCATGAATGCTAGCTTAGAGCGTTCAGTGACTGGGGTTAGGCCGTACATCTCAGCTAACTCGTGCCCGCCAACTATCTTATGAGAAGCAACCTTCCGCAGACTATACGCGATACGATCAGCGGGCTTATGCACGGCACTGATATCGAAGTATTTCGGCTTCGGATTCTTCATGTAGATCTTTTGACCGTCTTTAGTCACTTCTCCTAAGAAGTGCTTGATATGATCGCAGTGATCTCTAGCAACTTCAGCTTTGTGACCGCAGAGCGAGCAGACGTCGTGGTCCTGCTTCGAACCCATGCTGAACGGGATATCATTGCCCTTATTAGCTTCTTCAACCTCTTTGGGGGCGAGTATGTTATTCAACGCAATGAGTAGCTCGACGCGACTCATATGAGGATTATGCGCGGTTTCTAGAACTGAACCGATCTTCTTCTCGGGATCATCGTTCTTGTGATTCCTGAAGACGTGACCCATCTCTTTGAATGAGACGTGTGCATACTTATTATCGTGATAGCTGAAACCGTCACAGTTCCTATTGGGGCCATAGCGTTCCTCGTCGCCTAAGGCGATGATATGTAGAACCGTGTGACCCGGCATGGGACGCAGATTGGAGAGGACATCATTGAACACGCCGTGATTGGCATGCTTCAGCATCCAGTTGCTGTCAACGCCCCTGCGATGCAGAGGAACCAGTGAAGCTGAGGCCTCACCGAAATCGTAGGAATCAGTCGTAATCAGTTTAATCACGGTACTACCTCGGGAGCTGGAGCGTTGAAGCCTAATGAGTGATACAGACCAGGTAGCCATTGCTGTGCAGCAGCAGTTAACCCAGCGGCACCGACACCACGGGCACCAGCACCGAGAACGGATCGCTTCCAGCTCGGGGCAGTTGATTGCCGTAGTGACTGTGTTCCCCGAACGGCTGGGCCAGCGCGTTCTGTCATTGCAGCTAGCTCACTGGGCTTGTTCGTTGGGCGTCCAGTTGGTGTCTTACCGAGTAAGGCATCATGTATATCCATGCGGCGCTGGATCTCGTGACGCAGCATCTCTTCCTTGATCTTCAGTGCCTCGGAACGCGCTGGATTAGTACCGGCATTAGCGATCTCATCGGCAACTTGCTTATGTAGCTCAATGATCTTGGGCAATTGGATAATCTGGGCCTGTGCCATTTGAAGTTTAGCATCTGGTGACGTCGGAATGTCGAGATTTGACTGACCAGCTATATGGGCCAAATTCGCGGTGTCACCGGAAATGTGCTCACCGGGTCTACGCTCAGTAACGACATATCTGGACTTACCGGGCTGACCTTCTATGGGCTGAATGGTCTTATCTGCAATGGGAGCATCCAGGAGTTGCTGGAGCGTTCCACTGAAGTTCTCGGGACGTACTAGCTTGCCAGTAGTGGGATCACGGAGATAAGCACCACCTTCAGCGGCGTTAACAGCGTGGGTATTCGGTGATGTCCGCAGTTGATCAAGCTGGGCCTGATATGTCGCCAGCGGATTAGCTTTGGGCTTACCTTCACCCTCTTTACCTTTACCCTCAGCGGACGGTGCCGGTTGCCCCTGAGACTTAGCGAGTCCTTCGGTAGCAGCTTGATAGTTCTTGGCGCGTTCCTCAGGAGGAGCAACGGTCCAAGCATGAAGCTTCTGTACAGTACTCTCTAGGGGCTTCTCGGCTTTGATATTCTTGGCAATAGCGTTTTGCTGTGCCTCAATGTTCGTTGGTGCTCTACCCATCGTTCCCAATGAAGCGATGTTAGCACCACGCATGAGCTTAGACACAACGCTGGATTCCAGCTGTGAGCCATGCTCAACGGACTTCGGATTAGGATTTGACGTCCCCGTAACATACTTCGCTGTAAGCGGATTCTTCGTAGCAAGAGCACCAGTTGCGACAGTTGCGCCGACTCGACCTGGAGTCAAGTAGTCCGTAACTCCGGGCTTAGGCGGTGCTTCTGTAGGACCGCGTCCAGCCATGACATTACTGACGGCATCACCAGTAGCACTAGCAGCATGACCCAGCTGAGGGGCATACTTATTAATTGCCCATAGACCAGCTCCGGTACCAGCAGCGAGACCGCCGGCAAGTGCTAGGCCTTTGAGCCAACGACCCCAATTGCTGCCGCCACCCTCATTTGCTGGGGCGTCTACGGCATCTTCGTCGTCCTCAGCGATCTTAGTGAACGCCAGTTCGGCTAGCCCCGAGGCTAATCTGTCGATATCAACATCCATTATTCGCCCTTAGATGGCTTATGGGAATTTGATGCGCGGATCATGAGATCCAGAGGTACTGCGCCACGACTACCGAGGTGCTGTCTCGCGAAGGCCAGTACTTCGGCTTCACCGAAATGTGGGTTAACCGACATCGCTTGGTTATAGGCATCAATCACTTCGGGGACTTCATGCTTACCAACATAGGGATCCTGTAGCAGAGTTTCGATCTGTGATCGAGCCCGGCTATTCAGGAGCTGCTGTGCTGTGCCATGTTCGAGTTCAACAGGCTTCGACTCAACTGATGACGGAACGTGGGAGATCTGGCTGATGGCTTCAACCGGATTCTCCCCTAGTCCTAAAAAACTGCCGGTGTCCTTGGATTTCTCCTTGGCGTCCCCAACAAGCTCATCGACACCCTCTAGCTCCTCCGGGAGCAAGCCAGCGATCTTGGCCTCCTCGGCTCTGACGAGTCCCTGGATATGGGTCTTAACGGCTTCACGATCAGCTGATGCCTGCCAGAGTTCATCGGCGTGCTCCGCTGACTTGACTAGCTTATAGATCTCTGGGGAGACGTGCATACGCTCCGAGGCGACCTTCTCCTTTGAACGGGCCTGTTCCAAATCGGCTGGTCCCAAGTCGTAGATCAAGTCGATCAGTTCCTGCGTAATACCGTGGGTACCAGCGGCCTTCTCGAACTCAGCAAATGATGGGCCGTCGCTGTAGCAGAATGCCTGAGCGATTTTGTCGAGTACATCACAGGCCGCATCACGGAACTGCATGGCCTCTTCGGACATCCTGGAAATAGCAAACTTGGCTTCGCTCAAACTGTCATAGGGATTAGTGAAGTCACCATCTTCTAAGGCAGTCTTAGTGACGCCCCAGTCCTCGCGGATACTAGCAACCTTTGCGGCCTTCTCTTCATCTGAGACTGAGATTCTGCGGTAGCTCCCGCTATCTTCCCAGGTATGAGCCGCAGCATCCTTCTTGAGGTTCTGCGTAATACCAATGGCATCGGGCTGCTCAGCATCCTGTTCGGAGTGCTCGGACATCGTGGCTAGCTGCGCCTCTGAGGCTGCCCCTAGAGCTTCCTCGGCATTCGTAAGAGGAAACGGCTTCTCTTTGTCTTCGGCCTTAGCGGTCTGTAAGTGAGCCAGCTGCTTGGAGTTATTGACGGCGTGACTAACGAGGTACACCTCTTTGTCGGTCATGCCAGTATCCTTGGCTACCTTGCGTAGGGCAGCATTGGGATCGACACCGATATTCATGAGGTCGATGCACTGCTCAGCTGCTTTAATAAGCTCTTGGTGCCGACCATCATTCATAAGTTCGATAGGTTTCATTATTTCTCCACGGTTTCTATACGTAGTGGTTGAACTGGTACTTCAAGGTTACTCTCGATTGTTGGGTCCGCAACGGAGACAGTCAACGTACGCATAGCGGCTTCGATGCCGGCCTGCATATCGTCTTGACCCCTACCAGCTGCTCTTTCATCCCATTCATCAGCAATCTTGAGGTATTCCGTGGCAAACTGCGCCTGAGCGCCGATACCCATACCAATCTCTGGGAGTTGACGTCTAACGATGTCTCTGTAAGCCGACATGAACAGCCGCTCGGCTTTATCCTCTGATATCCCCTGTGTGATAGTCGCTTCGATTAATGCAGACTTACCGAACCAGGCTAGGCGGTGTAGTACACCGATGCGATCAGCGGCATGGTAGGTCTTATGCGGGGCGCCCTGGAACAACATGCTACATACATCCAGGGCCTTACGGTTACGAACATCAAAATACATAGCGCAATAAGCATCTATATCGGCTCCATCGCATTCCATGAACTGCTTGATGCGGTCATTATCGGAACCACCTACGATCATAGCCTCTAGCAAACCACGTTGCCAGGGCCGCTGATTGTATAGTTCGTGAGCATTTAAGTAATGAGGATACCGGTAACCCATATGGCCATTGTTGGCCCTCAAGAAGTTGTAAACCTCAACGGTTAAAGGATCTGCGTCTCTGAGCCTGTTGAGAGACTCAACATGGGAGTAACCGGCATTCAGTAACTCAGCAATTCGTGCATGCCGCCAATCAGGGCGAGCCGGTGCTATCATAACTTACATAATACCGGTGAATATAGCAAATACAACTGTAGTACTGATGTAGTAAGGCTTTAAACGACAAAGCCCCCGTAGCAACAGGGGCTTCGTGTGCGCTATAGCTTCAAGGGCGTATTCAGCGCTTAGACGTTCGTCCCGCCGCCATCATGGGGGGCCTTCGGGGCAGCCGTTGCGAGGCGACCACTTGAGGACTTCTTCTGCTCTACGGGCTTCGGCACCTTAGTATAATCCGGCTTCACCTTCGACTCTGGGGTCGGTGAGGTATCAACGGGGATGTTCTTCTCCGCCGGTGGCTTGTCATATTCTGATGCCATCTTAATGGCGATCTCACGGACCTGGAGATATTCCTTCTCAGTTAGACCGTGTGCCTGAGCTTCCTTGGCGAAGCCAATTTCGAAGAAATTGTCGCGGTGCTTCTCTTCAGCAGCGGCTAGCTTGGTTTCGATTTCTTTAGAGAGTTTCTGCATGGCTATGATCCTTACTTCAAGACTTTACAGCGGTCAAGCGCGGAATCAAGCCTGTGCAGGCTTCCCAGCCTTCAACTTCTGGGCCAGAAGCTGACTAACGAAGCTCTGGGTAGGGCTAGCTGGTACTGGACCAGCTGGAGGTGCCGGTGGCATAGGCTGTATCGGGGCGGCTGCTGACTGCTTGAACAATGCAATCCTGAGAGCAGCACCGGTCTTCTTTTGCTGTGCTTCTAGCTGCTTCATGAAGTCTGTAGTCGGGGTATTGGGATCAACACCGAAATCACTCGTAGCAGCCCCTACCTGTTTGACTGGGGCTACTGGGGCCGGAGCAGCTGGCTTAACGGTATTCGTTATAGCTGGGGTGCCACTATTAGATATAGCTGGAGCCTTAGCTGGGGCCGGAGCTGCTGGGACGTTCCCCATTATCTCAGCGGCTACCTTACAGAACTCGCCGTACTGCTTCTCATCTAAGCCAGCCTCGCGGGCTGCCTTAGCGAAGCCATACATGAATGCTACCTGACTATCGAACTCTGCGATTACGTTAGCTTCGGAGGGGCTCATCCTACGTCTCCTTCAATATCACTTTCACCGAAACCAACACCGTAGTGGTCTGGATCGCCGGCTAGTGAACGCTTCTTCAGGAATAGGACGATATCACCGATATCGCTGAACGACGCCTTTAGGTTGTCGATTAGTTCAGAGAGGTCGCTCTCGTTGTTGTACCGATCTTCGAACTCATCGTAATGCCAGAAGATCAGGAACAGGATACGGCCGAGGCGGTCCATGCCAGTGATGATGGTCGGTAGGAACCGATCAACTAGCTCAGTCGGAGCATGGGACTTCAGGAGCGAACCCATGACTGACGCGTCGAATACTTCCTTTTGACCGGTCTCAGCGGCTTGCTGAACCGAGGACAGCGGATCTTGGGCACCCTGTGAGACACCGTTACCTTCATGACCGCCACCACCGAAGGGTGACTGATACATGTAGAACTCACGGTTATCAGCTGGAGTCTTCGGCAGTCTGAGATTGACTGGAATCTGGCCGGGGAAGAACTGATTCAGCTCGTTACCACTGCTGAGATCAACGTCCTCAGGGGGGAACGTGGGGAACGGATCGAACTGTGAAGCATACTTGACATGGTACGTCTCAGCTGTTCCGTTGGCATCGTTGATGACAATCGACGCATCTTCGTAGCTCAGACCATGATTGATCATGAGGTGCTCGTAAGCAGCCTTCTTGCTTAGGCTGTGGACGCCGCGCTGATCATCGATAGTCACGTTGTGATCGGTCTTCCAGACCTTGAGCGGGCTAGCGCTCTTGGTCATCTGCTTGATCACGGTGTCTTCATCACCGAAGCAGCTGGCGTCTAGGATAAGTTCCGACTTATTGTCGGAGTATGACTCCATGGGGTAGTCACCATCCTTCAGGCTGAAGCTGTTGAGCTTGATAGCGGTGAAGTGCTTATCATTGATGACGAGCTTATTCTTGGTGTACTGTGGCTCGCCCTTACCATTGGCCACAACTAGAATCGAAGTAACACGCTCATTGGGGTCAACGCGGTCATGGCGTTGCTGGCTCGGGCCTTGGCCATAACCAGTTGGTGACGAAGAGAACTTCTCGTCACGGACCTTCATGTAGTAATGATCATTGGTGGTAAAGACGGTCGTACCATCTAAGCCGTCCATCTTCTCTTTAATGCAGAACCCACCGGTACCTTGACCGGTATTACTGAGGAATACGCAGACATCCTTGGGCTTGACGGCGCTGGGCTTGATACCGGCCTTGTCTAGCTCGTCGATATATGCACCAACGGGATACTGACGGACACAGAATACCTTGCGTGGCTGGATCTCGCAGTATCTACCGGTCTGAAGTGACATCACGAAAACAGTCGGCTCGGGGTCGCTATTGGGAGCGATAAAGGCTGGGTCAACTGAGCCATCCGACCAGAGAACGTCAAATAGTCCACCACCTTCTGGGTTAAAAAGAAGCTCCTTGGTTTGGGTCGTATAAAGCAATGACTTATCAACCTCGGGGCGCTTATCGATGACGCCAACGCCACCACCCATAATGGACTTGCGCTGTTCATCGTTGAGACTATCAACACCATCGCCAGTGATAGTATCTATGACGATAACAGGCTTTTCCTTCTTCTCAGCAGCTACCTTAACTACCGCTGGAGCAGCTGTTAGATCGGAGACATCATAGAACTTCTCGAAGGCCTCACGTAGTTTGGGTATGTCAAACACGGCCTTCTTGAACATCTCGACGGCACCAGCATTACGCAGAGCTTCTGGAAGATCAATGGATGCTTCATCACTGCGGGCGCCAGCCATCTTGGACAAAGCGTCTTCGCCGAGCTTCAGGTTAACTGCACCATGGGAGCTAGGAAGAGTCTTGAGACGGATGTAACTCGGAACACGGACACCGCGCTCGTTACGACTGCGAGTGTCAGTTTCGCCAACGGCTACAGTCTTCTTGTTGATAATGGAGTTAATCCAGGACTCAGTTAGCGGGACGAACAAGTCAGAATCGACTGAATACAGAGATTCCATACCACGGACTTCGCCGTTCAAGAAGAAGATGGAGGCATAGTAGACCTTATCTTCGATTTCGAAGCCGAAGATACCAACGGCGCGCTTACCTTCCTCTTCGACCTTCAACATTTGGAAGCCAATGAGATAGTCCAATAGGCCCTGGGCCTTATCACGGAGGTTCGTGTATGCCAAATTGGCAAAGGTCTGTTCTAATTGGGTCTCATTCGTTTCGCTCATGGTACTACCTTATATAGTAGGAGTTTACAGTAATCAACCGTAATGGCCAGTGGTGGTTAGATTTTGACCCAATGTAGCGGGTTTAGCTAGAGCCGGTGCGTAGGACGTACTATCAGTGTCTGAGGTCGCACCACGGTGTAAAGCATTCTCAAAGGCTTTCGAGGTGTAGAACCCTATGAGCTTAGTTCTCCAGTCGGGATCATGGTAGACCCCTAGCATGGATCTGACTGGTACAGGCTCGAAATCGGGCGGATCTTCGTGGGAGTAAACATCATTGATGCCCCACTTCTTGAGATCACTGGCGACTTTCTTAGTAATTCTAGTCCCCGGCGTGTAGTGTAAAGCCGGTTCCTCTAAGTACTTACCGACTGAGGCATCGGGATTAGTGTTCTTAGCCGTTGGTCTTGGCTGGTAATCATGTACCAGTTTGTTGAACGGTACGATGTCGCCGTAGACATTATCACCGATTCCATTGACGGCTTTGACTTGCGCCCAGTTCATTAGACCGGCAACAACTGGTTCAACGTTACGGCGGTGCGTACTGGCCCCAGAATTGTCCAGAGCTTCCTTGAGATGCTTGGCATACACTCTGCGGGCTTCACCCATTCCACGGAGCCTAACTAGGTCGCCGGGATGCGGGGTACCATTGGTCAGCTCGTCACCATGTTCAACGTGCTCACCGACTTTAACAGTTGGATCAATACCATCGGGGACGAAGTACGGCTTCTTGCCGACATGGATGTATTGACCACCCTGTGGCGCTTTAGTGATCTTCGTTACGACACCATCCTCTTCGGAGAGTGGGCCAGCTTCGGGGAAGTTCTCTGGGGCGTCCAACAACCGCGTAATGTATTCCATACCGGACTTGTTCATGCGGTCCGACACGCCGGCACTATGCTTGGATGACAACATGCCTTGGGAGAGCTTCTCACCAATGGCCTGAGCTGATTGCAGCCCAATGTTGTCTCCTACTAAAGACAGGCCGTGACGGGTCCTGCGGCCAGCGGCTAGGCGACTGACACCGCCGTCTTCACTGGGTTCTGTCATAGTGGAGTGAACAAGAATATCGTCGATACCTTTGTCTTTTAGATCCTCAAGGTTCTGTGCCGTTATCGTAGTACCAGCCTTTAGGGGTCCTGCATCACGAGCAAGTACAGCACCGATATTATCACTATCGTCAGTTCGAGTTGGTAGTCCAATTGGTAGTCTCCGTTCCGGTGGTGCGTCTTTGGTGACGACAATACGATGAGCGGCGTTACTGAGCTTCTTCGTGGTGAAGCCAGCGTCAGCAGTGGCTAGCTTAACGCCGACTGCACCTTTACGTTGTCCATAACTAGCGGCGAAGTACTGCGCCGGTGTGTAGCCTTCTGCGTAGCCCCTGGTAAGAGGTACTGGTAAGAACTTATCGTTTTGATCGGTAGCGAGGAGATCTGCCCCACGCATACTGTTCAAATCAGACTTCTTGCCACGGGTACCGCTTTCGAGCTGAAACACATAGGGGCTGTTCTCGGCTTTACTTTCGTCGTACACCGCTTTCTGCATCGGCGCTACGTGTGGCAGCAAAGTATCAACTATGGCTTTGTCACGTTGGTCATCTGTGAGACTGTCATCATTGAGGAGGGCGTCGATCTTAGGCTGCACCGAAGCCATGATGTTCTGTTTGGCCTGTGATCGCTTCAGAGCCGACAAACTGACTGAAGCACCCTCGGTCCACGCTGAAGTCTTACCGATATCGCTGAGCTTCTGTAGGACATCTTTATACTTATCGGGGTGCTTATCAGCCAACTCCATAAAGAGTTTGTGAATACCGGCTTTGTCCAGGTGATACTGCTCCTTACGCATGTCCTCGGGGAGGGCATCGCTGATCATGATAGCACCGATATTCGTCAACTCAGACACGGGTATCTATCTTTTTGATGTGCAGTTGGTCCGTCACTTTATTGAAATCGTCTTGTCCGATATCACTGTATACAATCATTTTATCGCGCTCATATACAACAGCTACTGGATCGCCGGCGTCACTATAGACGATGGCTTGATGAACCGGTATCAAGTATGGTTCACCGCTTTCATGGATAATTTTAATGAGCATATCACCTTGGGGGTTTGTAAGGTGCTGGAACCGGCGGGTGAGACATCGTGAAACCGCCTACTGGAGGCTGCTGAGGAGTCACAGGTGGTACTGTAGGGGCCGGCTTCGGTTGGTCAATAGGAGCTGGTAGCGGCGGCGTAGTAGTTGGAGCCACTGAAGGAGTCTGAGCGGCACGCTGATTGGTATACTTCTCCGCTAGACTGCCCATCAAAGTACCGACAATAGCCTTGTTACCCAATGCACGTTGTGTGCGGACATCATAACCACTGAAGTCAAAGGTACCATCTGGCTTCATACGCTTCTGGAGTTCTTCGGGGTGCTGCGCCAAACGACCTAAGTCACGGGCACCATAGGCACCTGATTCCGTGGATAGAATGTCACCAACGGCCATGGAGTGTGACATATTCGGTGGAATCCATGACGATACCATATTGCCGTCATAGCTGTCCTTCAGCATTCTGGCCTGGGGATCGTTACGGGCCGCAGTGAACAGCGCGGCGGCATCCTGGGGATTACCGGTTTGCTGGAATTTCTTCAGCAATGCGGCACCCTTAGGATTAACTTGGACATAAGCCGACACAGCTTTATAGCTATCGGCGTTGGCTTCACCTTGGGTACCGGCGCGACCAACTGAGGCGGCATACATGTTGGCTTGATCAGGACGAACCCCGTGCGAGGTCAAGTAGTTCGTTAGAACCGCTGGGTCCTTAATTGCGCTGACGGCCTGATTAAAGGGGATGCCCATTTGATGTGATAGCTGCGATGCCTGCGACATCGTATTTGGGTCCACACCGGCACTCGTGAGTTGCTTCCTATAACCATCAACGGTCTTATAAAACTCTGCTGGATTCGAAATTGCTTTGTCAGCACCGAACTGCTTCACTAAGCCCATGGCAGCGCCAGTCGTGGTGGCCATACCATTGGCCATGATCCAGCTAGAGGCCTGCGACAGCTTAGCAGCATTATCAATCGACGTATGTTCGGGATGCAACTCAGCATCGGCTAAAACGCCACTCATGGCATCGTTGATGTTGATAGCGTTACCTTCGTGGTCCGCGAACTTACCGTCTTTATAAGCGGTCTCAAACTCGTTCAACTTCTGGTTAAACAGGTTCTCATCGAACTTACCACCGGTCTGCCGGTATACCGCATTAGCAATGGGCATGTACGACGACGGGACATCAGGCATGAACGCCGTGATCAATTGGTTAATCTCAGGACTAGCAGCCCGAGCCATTTGGACGAACATGCCGGCGTTCTGCGGATTCTGCTTGGCTAACCCAGCGATGTTCTTAACCATCATGCCGGGCATGCCACCGAGCTTCTCACCGATCTGTTCGAGACCGGCGCCAATACGATCACCACCCATGGCCATAGCGCGCATAGCTGCGCGCTGCATGACTTGCATCTGTCTGCCGTACTCAGTGACAGTACCGGGACCGCTACCGAATCTACGGGGCTGTACCAATTGTGGGTAATTCTTCTGGAGCCACGGATAAATAAACGGCCCGAGGCCCTGCATGATAGCAGCGCTCTCTGGGCTGATTCCTTGGACACCAGCGGCGACACCGTAATACGGAATACCGACACCACCTTGTGGTGCCATAGCAGGCGTGAAGCCACCTTGGTACTGCTCCGGTGAGGGACCAGTAGCGCCTAGCGCTTGAGAAACGTCGCCTACAAGGCCTTCCTCGGCTAACTTACGATATACAGTTCCAAGTGTGTTATCCACACAGCCTCTTATTTCTTGAGGGCTCTACCTAGTATGCTAGCAGTCTTCATTGGCCCCTGAATACTAGAAGGATCAAATCCAGGCATTCCAGTAACGGGACCGGGAAGCTGTGCTGGAGTCGGCGGAGCAGGCGCCTCTTCCTGTGGTGGCTTCTTGGTCTTACCAACCATCTCTAGGGTCTGCCTAACGATGTCCATGGTGCGCTTCGTGATCTTATCGACGATGTCAGCACCCTCTTCGGTCACGCCGCCACCGCCGCCATCTGGGGAAGGCATCGGTGGCATAGCGCTGGGATCCATTGCGCCGGGAGGTGGCATCATCGAGGGGTCCATCGGAGGAGCGCCGCCAGCGCTGGGGTCACCGCCTGGAGGAGGCATTGGGGGAGCACCACCCATTGATGGGTCCATAGGGGCGCCACCGGGAGGAGGAGCACCGCCCATTGAGGGATCCATGGGTGCCCCAGGAGGAGCGCCTGGAGGGCCGGGAGGCGCACCAGAGGGAGGACCCATTGGGGCTCCACCGGGGCCAGAAGCCTGCGGACCCTGAGAACTCATGGGGATGAAGCCTAACTTCTCTTGAAGGGCTCGCTTGAACTGTCTGGCGTAAGGAGTCATGTTATAACCTTAGTTATTGGTACGAGTTAATCAATCGCGGTGCAGAATGCGAATCGGAGTCTGGGCACCGATCTCACCACGGGCATACGCTGATTTGGCATCATCTGCGGTCAAGAACACCTTGGGCTTCTGACGGTCATCCTTCTTACCGGCTAAGAACAAACCGGCAGTGTAATCCTGGGTGGGTTCATAATGAGTTTCGAAGTTACCGGTAAAGTGCAAGTTCTTGCTGGGCATCAGCTTTTCTTTGACATCTTCTATGGCGTCTTCGGAGACTGGGACGTGTACGTTCTCGGCGTCCCCGTCGAAGTCTGCACCAGTAGCCTTAAGGGTGTGGTACGGTACATGTAAAGCATCACCGGGAACCAACTTAGCGAAGGCCCCTTGATAAGCATAACGGTGCAGAGCCGGGGCGCGGTTATACACTATGGGACGATGCTTCATCTCTTCTTCAAGAGCGGCTTTAGCTACGGGGGTCTGTTGCTGAATTGCTGTCATAGCCTCAGCTGGCGGCAGCCCGTTCTGTACCATACGACGGATAACAAACGGTCTAAACATCGACCATGCCATCTTTTCGGGTAACCCGATTTCATCGATACCTAAGTCGCCGTTAGCCGTAATGGCAGTTCTGCCTACTGTGTCCACTGAGGAGCCAATGACGCGTCTGTGATAGGTACTATACTTCGGACTACTGCCTAAGCCGATGGCATAGTTCAATATACCCTTAACACCTTGTTCAGCTGTCTTAGGATTGACCGGTGATTCCTTACCAGAGATGGCTTTGACGGCATTGAACATCGTCAGGTATTGATCACCGGCACTACCGAACTCCGACTTGGCTTCGTGATAATTCTTCTTGGCCTCTAATAGATCGTGATACAAGTAGTTCAAATCGTGAATCATGTCCGTTGATTCACCCCTCACTACTGGACGGTAACGCGGTGGGACAACAGCAATCTTAGAAACCATCAGCTCTTCGGGCTTGACCCCTAGTGTCTTCAAACCCTGGAGATACTGAAGTCTCTTAACGGCTTCATCACGCTTTGACGTCTTACCACCGCGGATTTCATTCTTAGCGATCTCCATGGCCTTGTCGATATCGACACCCTGGAGAGCCTTCTCAATAGCTTCGGGGCCGCGCTTACCGTATAGCTCTTCTTTACCGCTGAGGACATCATTCATGCCCTTACCGGTCAAGCCCAGTATCTTCTGAATCGGCTCAACGAAGAGCGGGTGAGGTATCTTCTGGGGCAACGTGATCTTGGCCCAGTCCTTACCTTCGGCACCACCGGTCATACCGATATCGAATAGGCCACCCTTAACGGGATCCATGGTGTCAAAGTTGTAGGTCTCGCCGTTCTGGATCTCATGTCTAGCAAAGCTATCGACATCCTTGTCCAGAAGCGGGCGCAGCTGCTCCTTGGTGCCGTCTTCTTTGATATGCACCCCGGCGCCGCGAAGCATGTCCTTGAACTCATCATCGGCAAACGACTTAGTTGGGGCAATAGGAGTTTCACCGTGCCGTACTTGACGCCAGTAATCGTCGTTACGCTGTCCTCTGATGAGTTTGACGTCCTTCAGGAAGTTAGTTGCCCCAGCAGCTAGGAGCACCCCAGAATCCATGAGATTGATCTTCTTAGCACCCTCTGGACCGCCCTTAGCGGGATAGCCAGAAGTGGTGTATGACGCCTGATCACGGGCACTGAGCTTACCTTCGGCTTTGTGATGGAGCCGCATGATATATGAGTTACCGACGTACACCCCTGGAATGGATCTGCCATCACG
>Ga0247674_1000062_pt1 | contig 13320 bp, 23 predicted proteins | sample CNK15_metaG_FD_183044 | JGI IMG/M metagenome (GOLD analysis project Ga0247674, IMG submission 183044) | Soil microbial communities from Purdue University Martell Research Forest, Indiana, United States - CNK15 | ecosystem: Environmental > Terrestrial > Soil > Temperate forest > Bulk soil...
CCAGAAGACGCGGGAGCCAACACGGACAGGTTTGGGAAAGTCGGTGCGCTCCATGACCCTGTACAGGGTAGCGCGCGAGACAGGAACTAGGGACAATACATCGATAATCGGGATGAGCATGACGTCTCCTGAGACGAGGTGAGACGTCATCCTACACCCGACCCGCCAACCCCGCAATAGAAAAAGCCCGCATTGCGCGGGCTCTGAAAACAACAAAGGAGACGGGGCTAGTGTATCACGATCCGCGATCAGCGAGAAGGCTGCGGAGTGCGTCAACGTGTTCGTCTATCCGCAATGGCGTCAGTCAGCATCGATGCGGGCGTGGCGACAAGTCCATCGATCATGTACCGGACCATAGCTTCCGCCTGTTCGCCGCTGAATAGATTTGTACCGGTTGGCTGGTGCCTCATGGGGCCGCCCGGCAGATGTTCGTTGAAAGCAGCTTTGAAGCTGATTCCTGCGTCAGGTCTAAAGGGATCGGGGAGCCTCCAGCCAAGGAAGCGTTCGACCATGTGCTTGACCTGCTTATCCGTCATCACTCCCTTCGCTGCGGTGGATGGTGCGGCTCCGGTAGTGGCGATTGCGGCGCGGGCCCATTCGAGCATGTTGGTTCCGGTCGGGCATCCAAGCTCATCACAAAGATCCATGAATGCCTTTCCGACCTTCGCGTATTCGTCGTTTAGTGCCACATCCTTCTCCCCGCGCGTCTTGGCGCTTTCTATGGCGAACAATGCCATCATCCCGGCGATCTTTTCCGGCCACTCGCTATTCATTCCTTCGCTCCAGTTAGTGCGGCGCGATAGCCAGCAATAAAGCACGGCCGCGCCGTCAGGCCAGGCATCCCGAGAACGTGCTTTTGCTCATTGAGATAGGCTTCCCACGCCTCAAACGCCTCCCGCTCTGCACTGGCTGCGTCAGCGAGGGGGGTGGGAGTGGCGCGCAGCGCTTCGACGGCTGGCTTCGGCGCATAAACCAAAAGGTGTTGCCAGGCGCGCGGATCGACGTCCTTTGCTTCACCGCCCAGGCGATCAACCAAGTCCATCATCGCGTCGCTGATCGGTTGCGCCGCCATCGGTTCAGTTGAAAGCTGCTCGGGTACGGCACGGAACAAGTCCGTCAATTCTCGCCAGCGTTGTCCCTCAACGCCATTAATCGGCCTTCCGAGCGCCGCGACGTGCGCCCGTCCTGCCGCCCATTCGATAGCGTCGCGTTGTTCTTTCGTCAGTGTCAGCGCATCGACGGCTGGCGCTTCCGGCGAGGGGGTACGCCCGCTGCAATTCATCACGCAGACGGTGCTTTCGCAATCGAAACATTTGTTATGCGCTAACACGATAGCCTCCACTGTTTCGCTCGAAATACCTTCGCCAAGCCAGATGACTTCATCCCGGCCTTGTCGGATAGACCAACCTTTGTACGGATTCGAACCGGCCCAGTGCGCTATCCACGCCCCCTCTGTCGGCGCAATGGCGTCAGTTTTCTTTTCCATATCAGAATCTCCTTTTAATCTCGATCACGTCAGCGTCGTTCCACAGCGGCGGAACGTTCTGACCTTTGATGTTACGTTTCAGGAAGTAGTGCCTGTAATTCACCGACCACGAATCTTTCGATATCGACATACCGATAACGGGCGCGACGTGCCAGCCAGTAGCCGACAAGCGCAGATTGACCGGCGGCGCGTCGCTCGCTGTCCAGCCGTACACCTGTTCGCTCCACGTGGAGTGATAGAAGTACGCGCCGGCTTCCGCACCGAATCGCCAGCCGCCATACCAGCGGTACGGCTCGACGGTGAGCGCTACGCCTTGCGCGCGGCCTGAACCCGTGTAGTACGCCGTGTGCTTCGTGGTGTGCGCTGCGTAGTCGCTGTCTGACGTGTCGCACTGGCAGGAGGCCGCAGCACGTCCCAGGTTCACATAGTCCGCGTGCCAGTCCACGCCCCAGGCGCCACGCGAGACGAGAGCACCAGTCACGCCAGCGGAGTACTCAGGCGCGATCTTCGTGAACCGGTTATCGGGCATGCCTTCCTGATACCATCGCCCGTTCTCGGTCTGGAAGATGGTTACGCCGGCCCCTGCTTCAAGCTCAAACCATGAAGCGTGAGCCGTAAGGGGCAGAGCAAGAAGCAGGAGTAGCGGTTTCATTTCAGTCTCGGTTTATCGGAAAGTCCTAACAGGAAGTCGGCGGATACGTTAAGCACCTGGCACAGCTTCGTCAGCATCTCCCGGCTCGGGTCGCGTTTGTCCAGCCGCAGGCCGGAGATGGTAGAGGAGCTAGTCCCCGTCGCGCGCGCCAGTGCGTTCGTCCGCATGTTCACTCTGCTTTGCGCTTTCATCAGCCGCACCCCGAATGTGTCTTGCATTTTCAATCTCCTCAATCGCTTCTGTAATCACTTTAGCAATGTTAGGCATCCCGGACTGATCGAAGTGAATAGCTAGTTCCACAAGCCGTCTAACGAGCGGTGTCATACGCAATCCTTATAGTGTTGGCACTTCGCGCACGCTTCAGCCAGGTCCCCGCGACGCAGTTCGGGAAGCGCCTTGTGCCGCCCGCGCTTCGCAATCGCTGCTGCTGACTTCTCGATCCGCCCTGCCAGTTCGCTACTCGCCTTGCGCGTGCCGTACGACAGCTGGTAGAGAAGCGAGAGCGATGTTTCTGCGTGCGCCGCCAGTTCGCGCTTCTCGTCAATCGTTGATTCCTTCATCCAAGATTTGAATTTTCCTATTGCCACTAAAGCCCCCTATCCTCAAATTCCTTCCTGTTACGACGTCCAAAGCGCCGCGTCCACTCGTCGCGCTCTTTCTTCAGTAGTACTTCCCGGACCATGGCGAAGATGCACAGCATGCCAACTGCTGCGCATCCCACGATCAGACTGATTGATGTGTCGTCCATCTCAGTAGCCGCCACCGTAACCGTATTGGCTCATCAGGTAATCCGCGATGAAAGCACGTTCGCGGCCCTGAATGTTCGAAGCGTTCAAGGCGTTACGGATTTCTTCTTTCAGACCAAGACGCGATTCGTTGCGGAAAGCGCGGAAACCATTTGCGATCTGCTTCAGGGCTGCTGTGTTCATGTCGTTCTCCTGTGTTGATGACTTCACTATAGCAAATGCGAAACAGCAATGCAAGTGCAAAATTGTCTTGACACGCGATTTTTCCGCGACTAAATTACGAACCGCAGTCACCCACCAACCAAGGAGATGTAAATGAGTCTTGAAGAAAAGCTTTTGGTGCTGACCGAACAGGTTACGCAACTGACGGACGCTGTTACGGTTCTTAAGAATGTCATGTTGCTGGCGCAAAACGCTGCGCCGGTTATCGAGCCTCCTCAGGCCGATGCCGCAACGCATGAAGCGATCATTAACGAGAAGACGGAAGTCCCAAACGAACCGGAGAAATCCTCGCCCACTACCAACGATTCGCCGCCTTCCTCGAACGAATCGCAAGCGGTGACTTACGATGATGTGAAGGCCGTCACCATCGCGGTTAGCAAGATCGACAAGGCTAAAGCCGTTGCTGGCCTTGCGCGGTTCGGTGCAAAGAACGCGAAGGAACTGTCGCCGAGCCAGTGGCCGGAGTATTACTCCTACATGAAGCGTGTCGCAGCTGGCGAGATCGATCCGGAGTCCTCGCATGAGTGATGAATACCACGCACTCGCAAGCCCTTCTTCGTCCGCCAAATGGCTGAACTGCGCGAACTCGCTGGCTATGGAAATCGGCCAGCCGGAGGGCGACACAGGTGCCGCAGACCTGGGCACGGACAAGCACGAACTACTGGCCCTGTGTCTGGGGTTCAAGCAGGATGCAATGACCTACGAGGGGCACATTCTCAAGAAAGGTCACACGGTCAACAAGGAGTTTGCCGCCGATGTTCAAACTGTTCTGGATAGCGTGCGTGAGCGGATACATGCTTACGAACTTCGTGGAGGTACTGTGTCTGTTGACGTTGAACAGGACGTACCCATTGAACACATCACTGGCGAAGTGGGCGCAACGGGCCGTGTTGATATCGTCCTGCGCGTTACTTGGCCCGGCGGTAGTACAGATGCTGACGTGATCGACGCGAAGTTCGGCTACCAGGAAGTGCTCGCGGAGAACAACTCGCAGGGCCTGATGTACATGTCCGGCGTTATTGAGAAGTTCTCACTGGTTGACGAATTCCGTAACGTGTCCTTCGTAATCGAACAACCGCTGCGCGCCAACAGCGAATGGACGGTAACGCCGGCGGATATCGGTGAATGGGTAGAGTGGGCCTCGCCGCGCGCTAACAAGGCTAGAACCATCTACCTGTGGGCGGAGATGGGCGAACGCGCGCTGAAGGAAGAGGACTTCGCGCCGGCTGAAAAGACCTGCCAATGGTGTAAGGCGAAGGCGGTTTGTCCTGCGCTTAAAGCGAAGGTCGAGGGGTTGATCGGCGCATCGTTTGAAGCTGACGAAGTAAAGCCTGCCGATGTAGACGCGATCGTAATCGAGAGACTTGGCGGCATCTTCGAACATCTGGAACTGGTGGAGGATTGGATCAAGGCCGTACGCGCACGCATTGAAGCGGAAGTCCTGAACGGTCGCCCGGTGCCCGGTGTGAAGGTGGTCGCGGGCAAGAAGGGTAATCGCGCCTGGGCTTCTGATGACGAAGCGGAAGCCCTGATGAAGAAGTTCAAGATGAAGCAGGACCAGATGTATAGCTTCAAGCTGCTGGGCCCCAAGCCGATTCTTGACGCCCTGAAAGATCAGCCGCGACGCCTGAAGCAGATTGAAGCTCTGGTCGTGCAACCCGCTGGCAAGCCGCATGTTGTTCTGGAGTCGGACGAGCGTCCGGCGATTGAGATTAAACCAGTGGAGGACGGTTTCGAAACCGTTGACGATTTATGCTAGCGAACATCTTCACAGAGTACTGGCTTATCAAGCACGAAGGAGAAGGCAAATTCGGGCCTTTCTCTAGCACCAAAGAAGCATATGACTACGTGGTCAAGGAAAAACTTTTCGACTACGAATTGAAAATTGTTATGTCTTACATTCCGTTCTAAGGAGATTTGAAAATGGGTACTATCGTTCAACTGAAGCACGTCCGCATCGCGTTCATCGATGACCTGTTCGAGCCGGGTCAGTATGAAGGCAAGGGCGATTTTCGCCACACCGCCACGTTCATCGTAGAACCCGGTTCGGCAAACGACAAGGCGATTCAGGCCGCGATCAAGCAGGAAGCCGTGGCCGCATGGGGGAAGATGGCCGAAAGCAAGCTGGAGGACCTGCGCGGCGACAAGAAGGCGTACGCCTACCAGAAAGGCAAAAAGGACTCAAAAGGCGAAATGTATGAAGGCTTCGAGGGGATGATGTCGCTGTCCGGCGTACGCAAGGCGAAGGACGGCGCGCCGCTGTTCCTGCATAACGTCAAGGATCCGGAGACGGGCAAGGCGCAGCGCCTGACGGGCAAGGAAGGCGTGATCTACGGTGGTTGCTACGTGAACGCGAAGGTGGAGATGTGGGCGCAATCAGGCTCGCATAGCGGCATGCGTTGCGGCCTCCTTGGCGTCCAGTACGACGCGCCTGGTGATAACTTCGGTGGTGCTTCGCACCCCACGGATGACGGCTTCGATGCCGTGGACGCGGAAGACGAACTCGCGTGATGCAAGGCCCTTCGGGGCCTTTTTTCAACGAAGGAGATAAACATGGAATACGGTAGCTATACCGATGAAGAATTGCGCCGTGTGCTGAATGCGGATGACCGCGACACTGACGCGATTATTGAAGCTGCGGAACGGTTCAGGACGAGCGCGGGCGCCCCGGAGTTGGAACAGGAATACGAGGCAGGTTACAGAGCTGGCCAGGAAGACGCGACTTGCGCTTTCGAATGCCCGGAATGCGGCGCGGAGATCCAACCGTGAAACTATGGTGGGATCTGGAAACCTGGTCCGAAACCCCAATCAACGACGGCGCGCACCGATACGCGGAGAACGCAGAGGTGTTGCTGTTCGCGTGGGCGGTCGATGACGGGCCGGTTCAGTGTTGGGATTGCACTTCCCAACTCGCCGCCCCTTCTGAGTTGTGGGAAGCCGTACAGGCGGCGGATGAATATTGGGGGCACAATTCAGGGATGTTTGATCGCGTCATCGTACGCCATCAGTTGCCTAGATTTTTTCCTGAAGAACACAAGCACCGTGACACGATGGTACAAGCACTCTGTCACGGGCTACCCGGTTCGCTAGGCATGCTTTGCGACATCTTCCGCCTGGGTACTGACGTGGCGAAGGACAAGCGCGGCAAGCAACTTATTCGCATGTTCTGCGTGCCGCAGCCTGCTAACCAGAAGTTGCGCAGAAAGACTCGCGAGACGCACCCCGCCGAGTGGGCGGAATTCATCGAATACGCGAAGTCGGATATCACATCGATGCGCATCCTGCATCAGAAGATGCCGAAGTGGAACTATCCGAATCACGAATTCGAATTGAAACTTTGGCAACTGGACCAGCGAATCAACAGTGAGGGAATTTATGTCGATCTTGAACTCGCGGAGAAGGCAATTTCAGCCGTTGAGGTCGCCCAATCTGGACTCGCCGAGCAAACGCAGGCAGCGACAAATGGAGAAGTTACAGCAGCAACGCAGCGCGACAGACTTCTTGAATTCATTCTCCGTGAACATGGAGTCTCCCTTCCTGATATGCGTGCCGATACTCTTGAGCGTCGCCTGTCTGACGCTTCTTTGCCTGACGGTGTTCGTGATCTGATTGCCATTCGGTTGATGGCGTCCACGTCGTCAGTCAGCAAGTACAAGCGCGTACTCCGGTGCACTTCTTCCGATGGGTATCTCCGGGGGGTTATCCAGTTTTCTGGGGCTGGGCGCACTGGGCGGGACGCAGGAAGACTGTTTCAACCCCAGAACCTTCTAAGGCCCACTCTCGGAACCGCAGAGATCGAGACGGGTATTGAGGCTATCAAGGCGGGATGCGCGGATCTGGTGACGGACAACGTGATGGAGTTGTGTGCGAATGCAATGCGCGGCGTTATCATCGCGCCGCCCAAGCACAAGATCGTAGTTGCCGATCTGTCGAATATCGAAGGTCGGGTTCTGGCATGGCTGGCTGGCGAAGAGTGGAAGTTACAAGCGTTCCGTGACTTCGATAAAGGGATTGGGCCGGACCTGTATATCGCTTCTTACGCGCGTACGTTTCGTGTGAGCCTCGAAGAAGCAAAGCGCCAGATTGGTAAAGTGCTGGAACTGTCCATGGGTTTTCAAGGCGGCGTTGGCGCTTTCGTAACGTTCGCTGCGACTTTTGGTATCGACCTTGAAGCGCTCGACGGTGGCGCGATTCCGTACGACGTGTGGGCCGAAGCGGAAAACTTTTATGAATGGACGCTCGAACAGAAGAAGCCTACGTTCGGTTTGAGCAGGAAAGCGTTCATGACTTGCGATTCGCTTAAGCGGCTGTGGCGCCGCGCGCATCCGGGGATCGAATCGCTATGGAAAACGGTTGAGAGCGCGTGCGTAAGAGCGGTCGATTATGAGGGTGAAAACTTCATGGCCGGTAAGTGCGTAGCGACGCGTAAAGGCAACTGGCTCCGTATCGTCCTGCCATCGGGTCGCGCGCTATCATATCCCGCGCCGCGTGTTGAAGACGGGAAGATCAGTTTCATGGGTATTAACCAGTACTCGCGCAAGTGGTCCCGCATCAGCACCTACGGCGGCAAGCTGGTTGAGAACGCGACACAAGCCGTTGCGCGTGACGTGTTCAAATCGTGCTATCCGCGAGTCATTGATGCTGGTTATTCTATCCGTCTTCCTATTCACGATGAGTTGCTGACGTATGCGCCAGACGGTTTGCTGTATGGCCCCGACCACCTGGCGGGGCTCATGGCGCAGACACCATCATGGGCACCCGGGTTGCCCTTAGCGGCAGCAGGGTTTGAAGGGTCACGTTACCGTAAGGAGTAGAACGTATGTGGAAGGCTATACCGGATTGGGAGGGCTGGTATGAAGCGTCATCGTCCGGCGAGATTCGGGGAACTCGCGGAACCGTATCCGAACTTGCGGAGCATTTCGGCGTGAGCCGAACAACGCTCTGGAACGTACAGAACCGGAAAAGGTGGGGTTGGTTACCTTGACTTTTCGTTTTGCAATTGCTATAGTCTGTTCAACAACCAGGGAGAACGAGATGGGCTGCGATATTCATATAGTTCTGGAAAAGAAGTACAACAGCAAGTGGATCGGCGTTCACGCTTTTCCGTACTACGAATCCGTTAAAAAAGGGTACATGTTCCCTCCGGCGACGGATAGAAACTACGATCGTTTTGCAGCACTGGCGGGCGTTCGAGGAGAGGGGCCGGACCCTAAAGGACTTCCAGAAGACGCATCAGAACTGACGCTTATGCTGGTGGCGACCAGGTGGAGAAACGACGGACATTCGTTCAGCTACGCAAGTCTCGTTGAGGCGACAAAAATATTTCTTGAAACCGGGCACGAAGACGCGATTAGCGACTTGGGTATAAAGTATCCTGAGAATTTTTTCTTTGGCGTGGGAAGCGAGGACGGTTTCGAGAACTTCCGTATCGTGTTCTGGTTCGATAACTAAGGAGAAAGTCATGGGTCCTTTTTGGTTAATGCTTGCCATCGCAGTTGCGGTTCTCGTCTGTTTCGGCGGAGGTGCATGATGTTCAGCAGAGACGCAAAACACTACCGCCCAACGCCCCGCACGACTCAGCAGGCGTTCGGCGCGTACCACAACTTCTATACGACCAACACGCCGAAGAAGCACGAACGGCTGGTCGCGATTGTCGGCGTGATCTTCGCTGGCGTGGTTCTCGGTTTGCTGCTTGGGTGGCGCGGTTGAGAGAGTCGGTAATCGAAGCGTACTTCGTGAAGCGCGTCAAAGCAACTGGCGGACTGGAGAGAAAGTTTAAGTCGCCTGCCCGCCGCTCAGTTCCGGACCGCATATGCGGTTATCCCGGTGCGCGGTTTGCCTTTGTCGAACTGAAGGCAACAGACGAAGTACCTCGCGACGACCAGGCGCGCGAGCATGCCAAGTGGCGAAAGTTGGGATTCGCGGTGTATGTGATCGATTCGAAAGAAGGTGTTGACGACTTCATTAAGGAGATGACGAAATGAGCGGACTTTCAATCATTGCTTTGTGCTGGGATTTCGCTTGCGGATGGAGCCTGCGTCCGCGATGAAACTCAGACCGTATCAGGAAATCATTCGCGATTTCCTCCTTGAAAAGGAGCGATGCAATGCTTTTGTCCCGATGGGTTTGGGTAAAACCGTCTCGACGCTCAAAGCCCTTGAGAATCTCGCACTGGTCGAAGACTCCCCGACGCTTGTTCTCGCGCCGCTGCGTGTTGCGCAGAGCACCTGGCCTGACGAAGTCAAGAAGTGGGGGATGGACCTACCGGTCACCCCCGTTGTCGGCAGTGCGGAAAGTCGCGCTCAGGCCCTACGTGAAGACAGTGCGATTTTTACAATCAACTACGAAAACGTACCGTGGCTCGTAGACTGGTTCAAGTACAACCCCCGCCCCTGGCCGTTCAAAACGATAGTGGCGGATGAGGTAACCAAACTAAAAGGCTTCCGCACGCGCCAGGGTACGAAACGCGCAAAGGCGCTCGCGGAAGTCGCGCACAAAAAGGTGGAACGATGGATAGGCTTGACTGGTACACCCGCACCGAATGGATTAAAAGATCTATGGGGGCCGATGTGGTTCGTGGATGGGGGCCAGAGACTTGGCAAGTCGTTCACGGCCTTCTCTCAGCGATGGTTCAGGACGAGTTACGATGGGTTCGGTTTGGAACCTATGGAACATTCCCAGAAGGAAATACAGTCGCTTATTTCCGACGTGTGCTTATCGCTGGATGCGAAGGACTACTTCAATCTCTCCGAACCGATACGCAACCGGATAGTTGTGGATCTGCCTTACAAGGCGCGGCAGATGTATCGAGATATGGAAAAGAAGATGTTCCTGGAACTGGAGGGGCATCTCGGACCCACGGAGATCGAAGCGCTGAACGCGGCCAGCAAGACGCAGAAGTGTTTGCAACTGGCAGCGGGCGCGATCTATACCGATGACCAACGCAACTGGCAGGAGGTGCATGATGCAAAGATCCAGGCTCTTGACGACATCATTGAAGAGGCGAATGGTGCTCCGGTATTGGTCGCTTATCATTTTCGCCACGATCTGCATCGCCTTGTTTCCGCTTTTCCTAGGGGCCGCGTTCTGGACAGTGATCCAGAAACTATCAGGGCTTGGAACGCTGGGAAAATTCCTGTTTTATTCGCTCATCCTGCTAGTGCCGGCCACGGTCTTAATCTTCAGGATGGCGGAAATATACTCGTTTTCTTCTCTGTCAACTGGTCGCTAGAAGAGCATCAACAGATTATTGAACGCATCGGCCCGACCCGCCAGATGCAGGCAGGACATGATAGACCGGTATTTATTCATTACATTCTGGCAAACGATACGGTGGACTTTGACGTACTTGAGCGTCTGGAAAGCAAGAAGACGGTTCAAGAAATTCTGATGCAGGCTATGAAGAGGAGAAAGTAATGCACTACGACCAAGGCGCGCGCCAGCAGATCGCCGATTTGTTCACACGAGTGGCAGAACTGGAGCGCCTCGTCTTGTTCCCGAATACCGTATTGACAGGTGCGACATCGACGCAACTTAAGGCGCAAGCTGCGCAGCATCAAGGTATGCAGCAACTGGAACCTGATCTAAACCTCTACGCGCCCTTGCGCAGCGATACGCGAGCCGTGATCGATCTGGCAGCGTTCGCGCGCCGCCTGATCGATATGCAGGACCTCGGCCATGCGGTGACGGAAGAGGTTCGGGAACTCGCGAAACGGGCTTTGGGGTTGAAATGATTGATCCCATTTTCATCGTCGGAAACGTGCATCAGGTCTTCGCCTTCAACGCGCTAAACATTACTGCCGCGTGGCGAAACGAAGAAGGGACTAACGTGGAGGGCAAGGAGATGAAGGAGCGACACGTGCCCGTCAAGTTTGAGAACTTCGTCGCCGCGTGGCGCGAGCGGCTAATTGCTATCGAGAAACAGGGATGAAACTCTACAGCACTACCGACATCGCGGCATCGGTTCGCAAGGCGTACGAGACGTTCACGCATATCGTGCTGAGTCGCGGTTACACGATCCTGAAGCCTGTCTACTTCAAGACAGAAACGATTCAGGATCTGGCGCCGCTTTACCAGTATGCCAGTTGGATACCTGCGTCTGCGCCTCAACTGAAGCGCTGGACGAACCTGGGCGGCGTGCTGATCGAACAGGACACGCACCCGGCGGACGACTTTCCGAAAGCCGATGTAACGGTGATGGTTGAAGCGCCGTACGACATGGACCGCCTGAAGAAGTGCAACTGGCGCAATAACGAGTATGGCGTGATCCCGAACCCCGTGTCGTGGTCCACGCATGAGGAGTGCATAGACCTTCGTTTCCCGACTCCGGAACTGTTACGCGAGATCTGGACCGTTGCCAACGGGCAGCCGTTCACGAATTACGAACTGGCGACGGAAACCGGGATTCCGGTTAGCCAGTTGCAGTACATCAAGAACGCGCTGCACCCGGTTGAGCACTGGTACATCCAGAAGCGTCTGGCGCCGGAGCGTGAGGAGATGCTGCCCGCGTGGGAGTGGCTGGAGGCGGGCACCGTGCCGAAGTGGAAAATCATCGAATCCGGCCACAAGGCGATGATTGAGGAGCTGGGGAAGTTCGGTTACATCAACCTGAAACGCTACATGCACTACCCGGCTGAGGAGCCGGATTGGACAGTCGTTGACCGCAAGCGGCAACGCGCGCTTAGCGATCTGGCGTCTGTTCGATCGTTAGTGGAGTCACTTCCCGATCATCTCGCAACGTGATGACGGTTTGCCGTATCTCTTTAATTCTTGGAGCGTTAGCATGATAGAGAGCATTCAATTCAGCGAGGGCGTTCTCAGTCTCACTATTTCCCTGCCGTGTAACCCCGCCTCCTGTGAGCGCGAGCGCAGCATCCAGTTTGACTTTGGCGAGCGCGGCGCTGTCGCCGAACTCCATGGTAGCGAGCTTATGAACTTCCTGTATTCCGTCTACACGGAACGCGCGTACAAGATCCGCCACCTGATTTTCGAACTGCTCAGTACTGAGGCGCGAGTATGCCGGGTCAATTTTCACCTGATCTACCGCAGCAGCGAAAGCCTGGAGGGCGGCACTGCGACGGATGAACAGGTCAAGTTCTCGCGGGGTGCAATCCAGGGCGCACGCTGCCAGGAAGATGTCACCTTTTGCTTCAGTAAGGGATGACTTGATTGACTGTTCGGAAATCAGGCCGCTCTTTCGCGCTCTGCTGGTCATTTCTTGGCCTTCGGGATCTTGGCGCCCGACTTGCGGGCCTGATTCAGAGCGATAGCCACGGCCTGCTTCTGTGGCTTGCCGGCTTTCATCTCTGTCTTGATGTTGCGCTTGACAGCCTCTTTCGATTTACCTTTTGCGAGTGGCATCGTGACCTCTAGTAAGAAAGACCTATCCCATACCCAAGACGCTGAAGATCGCCCAACTGGTTTTTCAACCTACCAGCTCCAATGTCTGTCCTGTAAAACGGTGAGTTGGGAATCTTCACCTTCTTTATTGCGCTGTAAGCACTGCGGCGAGCACCTGTTATCGTGTCGCCCAAGCCCGTTGCAATCAATACGTAATCGCCAGCAGTCACGGGACCCGGTAGCTCGACTACTTTCCCGTTAATCTCGCGCGGCGCGTCACCGATCATGACTTCCGAGAAGTGAAGATGCTCCATATCTCCCGCATTGTAAATCGGTATGCCGCAAAGTTCCTTGTTCGTTATTTTCGAGTAGGGAAAGTCGGGCAGCGCCATCAGGACGGAGATGGAGACTACATCGGTCTTCACCTTCAGCGTGTCGCGCCCGTTCACCAGGTCCAGCATCCATTGGGCCTGATCGCCTTCGATCAATGCGGTAAGGTTATGGCGGATCGGCCAACCGTCACGCATCGTCCACTCCAACGGATAGGGGGTTCCATCGTGCGTTATCATGCAGTTCACATCAACGTAGCCGACGTACCCCACGCGATGGAGATGATCTGTAGCCGGCTTGAGCACCTGATCAGCGAGTTTCGACTTCTTCACGACGCGCACAGTAGTGCCCATCTCGCCCGTATTCACGCCGAGATCGCCGTTCATCAGTTTCTTGTTCTCCCAGTTCTCAACCCATCCTGCTTTGGACCACCCAGCAGGCCCGAACCACCCGCCCACGGCCATCTCCATCCCGTCAATCTTCTCCTGGAGAATAAATCCGTCTTCTTTGGCCGATTTGACGTATTTCGGGACTGTTTTCCAGCG
>Ga0247674_1000063_pt1 | contig 12827 bp, 21 predicted proteins | sample CNK15_metaG_FD_183044 | JGI IMG/M metagenome (GOLD analysis project Ga0247674, IMG submission 183044) | Soil microbial communities from Purdue University Martell Research Forest, Indiana, United States - CNK15 | ecosystem: Environmental > Terrestrial > Soil > Temperate forest > Bulk soil...
GATAGCGTTGTCCGCCGGAATCAGAATATAGGCCTCTTCGTCCGGCAGCATGCAAACCAGAAAATCAGCGCCGTCGTCCGCGATGAACTTCACCCAAGAAGAAATCAGATCGGTATGTGTCATCAGGCCTCCTGCGTGCGCAGATCCTTTTGAGCCTGAACCCAGGCCTCAACTTCAGCAGAGTCCCAGAAGACGCGGGAGCCAACGCGGACAGGTTTAGGAAAGTCGGTGCGCTCCATCACCCTGTACAGGGTGGCTCGCGAAACGGGAACAAGGGACAGTACATCGATAATCGGGATGAGCATGACGTCTCCTGAGACGAGGTGAGACGTCATCCTACACCCGACCCGCCAACCCCGCAATAGAAAAAGCCCGCATTGCGCGGGCTCTGAAAACAACAAAGGAGACGGGGCTAGTGTATCACGATACGCGATCAGCGAGAAGGGCACGGAGGATGTTCTGCGCAAACGCCAATGCCCAGTCCGGCGGCGAATCCGACAGAGCGCCGCAATTGCGCCACGCTTTGCCGATCATCACTTTCGTCAGCGCTTTCGGCTCGCTGGCGGGGTGGGCGTAGAGCGGCATATAGCCGTCTTTCTGCTTCTTCAGTAGCTCCGTCACCGCCGAATATGCGATCGGGCTGCCGAGGCGTTCCAGTAGGTCAGGACGCGCCCACGCCACCGGCTCACCTTCCACCGCTCCGGTAGTCAGCGCATCGACGGCCGCCTGCCATATGACTTGCGCCCGGTCCTGCGTCAACTGCAAATCCTTCTTTCCGCCGATATTCCGAAAGTTATGCGCGCCTTCGTGCCACCAGTTTTCAAACAAAGTCAGCGCATCGACGGCTGGCTTCGGCGAGGGGGCGGCGCTAATCGGGCTGCGAAGCGCCCACAGGAACATGCAGAAGTTGGCAACGTCGCGCGGATCGCCTTTCTCGACGTGCTCGCGCAGCATCCGCGAGAGGTCAGTCGGGTCGCAATCCTGCCAGCCACCTCGACCTTTCGCGCGCGCGTTTTCAAGTTTTGCCTTCATTTCCTTGGCGAAAAGATCGACCCACCATTCGTCAAGATGTACGGCCCCCTCTGTCGGCGCAATGGCGTCAGTCGCGGCGAGTGCGGCGCGGATTTCCTTCTGAGCATGCAGCACACACTTCAGCGCTTCGCCCGTGCTGCTGCCGTCAAAATGTTCGATGGCTTCTTCCATCGCTTCTTCATTCATGCTCAAGATGTACAGAGGGTCGATCAGCGCCTCCCGCTCTGCAATGGCCGCTGCGTCAGTTTTCTTTTCCATATCAGAATCTCCTTTTAATCTCGATCACGTCAGCATCGTTCCACAGTGGCGGAACGTTCATCTGTCTACTGTTCAGACCCGTGAAGTAATGCCTGTAGTTGACGGACCACTTGCCGTCGCCCACGGACACGCCAACCACGGGCGCCGCATTCCACTTCGCAACGCCCATATGCATATCAGGCAGTCCGTCTGTCCAGGCCGTTACCGAATCCTGCCACGTGGCGCGGTAGACGTACGCGCCGGCCTCTACGCCGAACCGCCAGCCGCGATACCAGCGATACGGCTCCAGAGTTAGCACGACGCCCTGCGCGCGCCCCGATCCGCTGAAGTACGCAGTTGGCGCCCCCCGCCGGTGCGCAGCGTAGTCCGCGTCACTGGTCGTGCACTGGCAGGACGCCGCAGCGCGGCCCAGGTTCACATAGTCCGCGTGCCAGTCCACGCCCCAGGCGCCGCGCGAGACGATGGTGCCAGTCACGCCAACCGAGTACTCCGGCGCGATCGTCGTCAGGTCGTGTTGCATGCGCTGCTGATACCAGCGTCCGTCCTCCGTCTCGTAAGATGTGAGGCCGGCTCCCGCTTCGTACTCAAACCACGAAGCGTGGGCAGCGACTGGCAGGGCAAGAAGCAGGAGTAGCGGTTTCATTTTATTTCCGGTTTATCAGAAAGCCCAAGCAGGAAGTCCGCAGACACGTCCAGCGTCTTGCAGATCCGGCGGAGCATGTCGATACTCGACGTGTGCTTGTCCATACGCATGTGGGCGACAGTTGACGGGTTACAGTCCAGTTCTACCGCCAGGAGGTTGCTTTTCATCCCCTTCCGGTTTTGCGCCTTCATCAGCCTGATTCCGAACGTGTCTTGCATTTTCAATCTCCTCAATCGCTTCTGTAAGCAGTTTAGCGAGGTTGGGCATACCGGACTTATCGAAGTGAATCGATAGCTCCACAAGCCGTCTAACGAGCGGTGTCATACGCAATCCTTATAGTGTTGGCACTTCGCGCACGCTTCAGCCAGATCCCCGCGACGCAGTTCGGGTAACGCCTTGTGTCGTCCGCGCTTCGCAATCGCCGCTGCTGACTTCTCGATACGCCCCGCCAGTTCGCTACTCGCCTTGCGCGTGCCGTACGACAGCTGGTAGAGAAGTGAGAGCGACGTTTCTGCGTGCGCCGCCAGTTCGCGCTTCTCGTCAATCGTCGATTCCTTCATCCAGCTTTTGAATTTTCCTATCGCCACTAGATCCCCCTATCCTCAAATTCCTTCCTGTTACGACGTTCAAAGCGACGCGTCCACTCGTCGCGCTCTTTCTTCAGTAGTACTTCGCGGATCATGGCGAAGATGCACAGCATGCCAACCGCTACGCACCCTACGATCAGACTGATTGATGTGTCGTCCATATTTCCTCCTGTCGTGAAAAGACTATAGCAAATGCGAAACAGCAACGCAAGTGCAAAATTGTCTTGACACGCGATTTTTCCGCGACTAAATTACGAACCGCAGTCACCCACCAAAGGAGATACAAATGTCATTGGAAGCAAAGATCGAACTGCTGACCGCAGCAGTCGTTGAATTGACGCGCGTTATGCAGTTGAAACCTAATCCGGTTAGCGCTCCGCTTGACGAGATCAAGCCGACCCCGATCAGTAACATCACCGAACCGGTTCGTAAAGAACAGGCTGAAGTCCCAAACGAGAAGTACATCGCAGTCATGGATCGGAAGGTGGACGTCGAAGCGCAACCGGGTGGAGCGGGAAACGAACAGAAGAAATCCTCGCCCACTACCGACACTTCGCTGCCTACCTCGCAGGCATCGGTCTCTTACGATGACGTGAAGGCCGTTACCATCGCGGTTAGCAAGATCGACAAGGCTAAGGCTGTCGCCGGCCTCGCGCGGTTCGGCGTCACGACGGCCAAGATGCTGAAGGAAGAACAGTGGGCGCAGTTCGTGACCTATATGCGGGCTGTCGCAGCTGGTGAGATCGATCCGGAGGCGTCGCATGAGCGATGATGAATTCAACACGATATTGCGCTGGCTCGATATGCGAATCGAATTTTTGATCGGTGAAAATCTCGGGCGCATGAGACCCGATACCCATGTTGCAGAGCGGCTTGAAGATGAAGTTCGCGCAATATTCACAAGGAAGCCAAAATGAGTGACGAATACCACGCACTCGCAAGTCCCTCATCGTCAGCCAAGTGGCTGAACTGCGCGAACTCTCTGGCTATGGAGATCGGCCAGCCGCAAGGTGACACGGGCGCAGCAGACCTGGGCACGGACAAGCATGAATTGCTGGCCCTGTGTCTGGAGTTCAGCAAGGCCGCGATGACGTATGAAGGGCATATCCTCAAGAAGGGCCATACGGTCAATAAGGAGTTTGCCGCCGATGTCCAAACTGTTCTGGATAGCGTCAACGAGCGCATACATTCTTATGTGCTGCGCGGAGGTACTGTGTCTGTTGACGTTGAACAGGACGTACCCATTGAACACATCACTGGCGAAAGTGATGCGACAGGCCGTGTTGATATCGTCCTGCGCGTTACTTGGCCCGACGGTAGTACAGATGCTGACGTGATCGATGCGAAGTTCGGCTACCAGGAAGTGCTCGCAGAGAACAACACGCAGGGCCTGATGTACATGTCCGGCGTTGTCGAGAAGTTCTCACTTGTCGATGAGTTCCGCAACGTGTCCTTCGTGATCGAACAGCCGCTGCGCACGAACAGCGAATGGACGGTAACGCCTGCCATCATCAATGAGTGGATTGAGTGGGCAAAGCCACGCGCTATCAAGGCGTTATTCATTCATAACATTATTGAACATCGCGCGCTGAAGGAAGAGGACTTCGCGCCGGCAGAGAAGACCTGCCAATGGTGCAAGGCGAAAGCGGTTTGTCCTGCGCTGAAGAAGGTAGTAGAGGACGCAATTGGCGCGGACTTCGAACGGCTCACTGAAGAGGATGTCGCTATCTCTTCACAGATCATCCCGGTTGACCAGCTAGGACACACCTTCGCGATTCTGGAACTGGTGGAGGATTGGGCGAAGGCCGTACGCGCACGCATCGAAGCGGAAGTCCTGAACGGTCGCCCGGTGCCGGGCGTGAAGGTAGTGGCCGGCAAGAAGGGCAATCGCGCATGGGCTTCTGAGGAAGAGGCGGAAGCCATGATGAAGAAGTTCAAGATGAAGCAGGACCAGATGTATAGCTTCAAGCTGCTAGGGCCGAAGCCGATTCTTGATGCACTGAAGGACCAGCCGCGACGCCTGAAGCAGATTGAAGCACTGGTCGTGCAGCCCGACGGCAAGCCTCATGTGGTTCTGGAGTCGGACAAGCGTCCGGCGATTGAGATTAAACCAGTGGAGGACGGTTTCGAAACCGTTGACGATCTATGCTAGTTGACAAGATCTGGACAGAACTTTATCTGGTGCAACGCGAGGGTCAAGGGAAGTTCGGCCCGTTCACGAACATGAAAGAAGTCTATGAATGCGTGGTTAAGGAAGAACTCCACAACTTTGAGCTGCAAACAATTCTGTCTTACATTCCGTTCTAAGGAGATTTGAAAATGGGTACTATTGTTCAACTGAAGCACGTCCGCATTGCGTTCATCGATGATCTGTTCGAACCGGGCCAGTACGAAGGCAAGGGCGATTTCCGCCACACTGCCACGTTCATCGTAGAGCCGGGCAGCGTGAACGACACGGCCATCCAGATGGCCATCATGAACGAGGCTACCGCGCTGTGGGGCAAGAAGGCGGACAGCATGCTGGAAGACATGCGCGGGAACAAGAACAAGTTCTCATACATGAAGAACAAGAAGGATAAGGCTGGCGACGTGTACGATGGCTTCGAAAACATGTTCGCGCTGTCTGGTGTGCGCAAGCAGAAGGATGGCGCGCCGCTGTTCCTGCACAATGTCAAGGACCCGTCCACGGGCAAGGCGCAACGTCTGATGGGCAAGGAAGGCATCATCTACGCCGGCTGCTACGTGAACGCCAAGGTGGAGATGTGGGCGCAGGGCGGCACTTATAGCGGCATGCGTTGCGGCCTCCTGGGTGTGCAGTTCGACGGCCACGGTGACAGCTTCGGTGGCGCCAGCCGCGCGACGGATGACGGCTTCGATGCTGTCGATGCGGAAGACGAACTGGCATAAGCATTACCCGTCGCCGGCTACGGGAACCAGAAAGCCGGCTATAACGAAGGAGATGCAATGGCCCGCAAGAAGGCTTTTCTTGACCTGGAAACGTTCAGCACGGTTCCGATCAACGACGGAACTTGGCGCTATGCAGAACAGGCGGAAGTCCTGCTGTTCGCGTATGCATTGGAAGACGGTCCTATCCAGGTGTGGGACGTAACCCAAAACGCGTTGATGCCTGACGATCTGGTATCGATCCTGCGCGACCAGAACATAGATCTTTGGTTTCACAACGTCGCGTTCGACCGAACGATCATCCGGCACGCGATGCCGCTTGTGTACAAGTTGATTAACGAAGACCGCTGGCGCTGCACGATGGTTCAGGCTCTCTGCCACGGCCTACCCGGTTCGCTCAGCACGTTGTGCGATATCTTCCGTCTGGATACTGACGTGGCGAAGGACAAGCGCGGTAAGCAACTGATTCGCATGTTCTGCATGCCGCAGCCCGCTAACCAGAAGCTGCGCCGCAAGACACGCGAGACGCATCCCGCAGAGTGGGCGGAGTTCATTGAGTACGCGAAGTCGGATATCACTTCCATGCGCATCCTGCACCAGAAGATGCCGAAGTGGAACTACCCTAATCACGAATTCGAATTGAAACTGTGGCAACTGGATCAGCGAATCAATAGTGAGGGAATTTATGTCGATCTTGAACTATCCGCGAGAGCCATTGAAGCGGTTGACGTTGCGCAAGCCGGCCTTGCAAGCGATGTTAGCGAAGCAACAGGCGGCGCGGTCGAAAGCGCCACACAACGGGATCGACTTCTGGAATACATCCTGGCTGAGCATAAGGTTTCTCTCCCCGACATGCGCGCAGATACGCTTGAACGCCGATTGTCCGATACAAGTCTTCCCGACGGAGTACGGGAACTCCTGGCCCTACGTCTCATGGCTAGTACATCGTCCGTAAGCAAGTACAAGCGCGTGATGCGCTGCACGTCTTCAGACGGCTATCTTCGGGGGGTTATCCAGTTCTCAGGCGCGGGGCGCACAGGGCGCGACGCAGGCCGTTTATTTCAGCCACAGAACCTGATGCGCCCCACGCTGGAAGCAGCAGAGATCGAGACGGGTATTGAGGCCATCAAGGCGAGTTGCGCGGATCTGGTGACGGACAACGTGATGGAACTGTGCGCGAACGCGATGCGCGGCGTCATCATCGCGCCGCCCAAGCACAAAATCGTAGTTGCTGACCTTTCGAACATCGAAGGGCGGGTTCTGGCTTGGCTGGCTGGTGAAGAGTGGAAACTACAGGCGTTCCGGGCCTACGATAAAGGAATCGGGCCAGACCTGTACATAGCGTCGTACGCGCGGACTTTTAGCGTGAGTCTCGAAGAGGCGAAGCGACAGATTGGCAAGGTGCTGGAACTGTCAATGGGCTTCCAGGGTGGAGTTGGCGCTTTCGTAACATTCGCTGCTGCTTTTGGTATCGACCTGGAAGCGCTCGACGGTGGTGCTATCCCCGCCGACGTTTTGGCAGAAGCGGAGAACTTCTATGGGTGGACGCTTGAACAGAAGCGACCTACGTTCGGGCTAAGCAAGAAGGCGTTCATGACTTGCGATTCGCTTAAGCGCCTGTGGCGTCGCGCGCATCCGGGGATCGAATCGCTATGGAAGGCGGTTGAGAGCGCGTGCGTAAGAGCGGTCGATTATGAGGGTGAAAACTTCATGGCCGGTAAGTGCGTAGCGACGCGTAGAGGCAACTGGCTTCGTATCGTCCTGCCATCGGGGCGCGCGCTGTCGTACCCCGCGCCGCGTGTCGAAGACGGGAAAATCAGTTTTATGGGTATTAACCAGTACAGCCGCAAATGGTCCCGCATCAGCACGTATGGCGGCAAGCTGGTCGAGAACATGACACAGGCCGTTGCACGTGACGTGTTCAAGTCGTGCTATCCGCGAGTCATTGACGCTGGTTATTCTATCCGTCTTCCGATTCACGACGAACTGATCTGCTACGCAGCAGACGGCTTGCTGCACGGTCCCGACTACCTGACCCGACTAATAGCGCAGACGCCTTCATGGGCGCCTGGATTGCCGCTCGCAGCTGCTGGTTTCGAAGCGTATCGATATAGAAAAGACTAGTTGCTTTTTCGTTTTGCAATTGCTATAGTTTAACCGTTAAGTCGTAGCAGCACGCTTGCCAGTGGATTACCGAAAGGTGACTGGCGATGCTTAGCGCACCAGGCTGTCAGTCGGGACGCCGACGCCGGAACTACGCTGTAACCGGCACCACAACCAAAGGAGAACGTTATGTTTTCACGAGACGCAAAACACTACCGCCCAACGCCCCGCACGACTCAACAGGCGTTCGGCGCTTACCACAACTTCTACACGACCAACACGCCGAAGAAGCACGAACGGCTGGTGGCGATTGTCGGCGTGCTGTTTATTGGCGCGGTTTTCGGTTTGCTGTTTGGGTGGAGGAGCTGATGGACTTCATTGAGTACTACGGAGAAGAAATAGCCACGACCGTCGTTGCACTTCCGGGGTTCGCGCTTATCTGGTGGGGTTCTAACTGGCAGTTAGCGTTAGCTGCCGTCTTTCTCTACATTGCATTGTGGCGTCACGACTGATGCGCGAACGCGACATCGAAGCGTACTTCGTGAAGCGCGTCAAGGAAGCCGGCGGACTGTCGTTCAAGTTCGTGAGCCCCGGCGTGCGCGGCGTGCCTGACCGTATTGCGATCTTCGATAGAGCGGTGTACTTCGTGGAGCTGAAGGCGCCGGGGCAGCTGCCACGCCCCGACCAACTGCGCATGCACAAGCGGATGCGCACACACGGCGCCGATGTTCGGGTTATCGCGTCCCGCGAAGACGTGGACGCATTCATAGGATACTGAGATGAGCGGACTATCAATCGTTATTCTGTGCTGGAGTATCGCTATTCTGGCTTTCGCTTGCGGATGGGGCCTGCGTCCGCGATGAAACTCAGACCATACCAGGAAATCATTCGTGATTTCCTTCTCGAAAAGGAGCGATGCAATGCCTTTGTCCCCATGGGCCTCGGTAAAACTGTTTCGACGCTCAAGGCGATTGAATCCCTCGCCCTGGTGGAAGCAGCCCCGACGCTTGTACTCGCTCCGCTTCGGGTTGCACAAAGCACGTGGCCTGACGAGGTTCAGAAATGGAAGCTCGACCTGTCCGTTACGCCTATTGTTGGTAACGCGGCCCAACGGGCCCAAGCGCTACGTGAAGAAAGCGAGATTTACACGATCAACTACGAAAACGTACCGTGGCTCGTAGACTGGTTCAAGTACAATCCCCGCCCTTGGCCTTTCAAAACGATCGTGGCGGATGAGGTAACGAAACTCAAAGGCTTCCGCGTGAAGCAAGGCCGTGCGCGAGCGAAAGCGATTGGTGAAGTGGCTTTCGAGAAAGTTGACAGGTGGATTGGCTTGACCGGAACGCCCGCACCGAACGGTCTAAAAGACCTTTGGGGAATTATGTGGTTTATCGACGGCGGGGAGCGCCTCGGTAAGTCTTACGAAGCCTTTAAACAGCGATGGTTTCAACGGGGGTATAACGGAGAGATCGAGCCGTGCCCGTGGGCGCAAGACCAGATCCAGGGACTTCTCCAGGACGTTTGCCTGTCTCTCGACGCCAAAGACTGGTTCGACCTGAAAGAACCGATCCGCAACAGGATAGTTGTGGATCTGCCTTACAAGGCGCGGCAGATGTATCGGGACATGGAGAAGAAAATGTTCCTCGAATTAGAGGGGCGTTTAGGTCCCACGGAAATCGAAGCGCTGAACGCGGCCAGCAAGACGCAGAAGTGCCTGCAACTAGCAGCGGGCGCGATCTATACCGATGACCAACGCAACTGGCAGGAGGTGCATGATGCAAAGATCCAGGCTCTTGACGACATCATTGAAGAGGCGAATGGTGCTCCGGTACTGGTCGCTTATCATTTTCGTCACGATCTGCATCGCCTTACTGCCGCTTTTCCTAGGGGCCGCGTTCTGGACTCTGATCCAGAAACTATCCGAGCTTGGAACGCTGGGAAAATTCCTGTTCTATTCGCTCATCCTGCTAGTGCCGGCCATGGTCTTAATCTTCAGGATGGCGGAAATATCCTCGTTTTCTTCTCTGTCAACTGGTCGCTAGAAGAACATCAACAGATTATTGAACGCATCGGCCCGACTCGCCAGATGCAAGCGGGACATGATAGACCGGTATTTATTCATTACATTCTGGCAAACGATACGGTGGACTTTGACGTACTTGAACGTCTTGAGAGCAAGAAGACGGTTCAGGAAGTCCTCATGGCCGCGATGAAAAGGAAGCGATGATGGATATGGAACTCCTGCGGTTTTACTTCAGCTACGATCCGGTTACGGGGTTGCTTACGTGGTGTAATCGTCCTTCTCAGGGAGTTCGCGCGGGCGACAAGGCTGGATGCTTGCGTAAGACAGACGGGTATTTGACCGTTATGCTGAAGAGGCGGACTTATTACGTACATCGGATTTGCTACGCGCTCGGATCGGGCTGTGTACCTATGTTTGAAGTGGATCACGAAGATGGAAACCGTACAAACAATCGGTTCAAAAATCTGCGCGACACGACCGTGAATCAACAGAACCGTAGGCGCGTCACTAAAAGAAATCTGGTGCGCGTTCAAGGAGTCACGAAAGCGCCTAGCGGAAGGTACAAAGCGTATATTTCCTTGAGAGGAAAGACTATATACGGCGGCACCTATGACACCGTAGAACAAGCGCATGATGCTTACGTCGAATTGAAACGAAAGCATCATCCGGGCAACACTCTTTGAAGGAGAAAGTAATGTCTTACGACCAAGGTGCGCGGGAGCAAATCGCCAGCCTGTACGCGCGAGTAACGCAACTCGAAAAGCTGATCCACTACCCGAACACCTACCAGAGCGAGATGGCAAAGAAGCAGGTGGAGGTTACGGAACACCTCTACGCGCCTTTGCGCAGCGATACGCGAGCCGTGATCGACCTGGCAGCGTTCGCGCGCCGCCTGATCGACATGCAGGACCTAGGGCACGCGGTGACGGAAGAGGTGAGGGAACTTGCGAAACGGGCTTTGGGGTTGAAATGAAGCTTTACAGCACTACCGACATCGCAGCTTCAGTTCGCAAGGCGTACGAGACGTTCACGCATGTCGTGCTAAGTCGCGGTTACACGATCCTGAAGCCCGTCTACTTCAAGACAGAAACGATTCAGGATCTGGCGCCGCTCTACCAGTACGCCAGCTGGATACCGGCGTCTGCACCGCAACTCAAGCGATGGACGAACCTGGGCGGCGTGCTGATCGAACAGGATACGCACCCGGCGGACGACTTCCCTAAAGCGGACGTAACGGTGATGGTCGAGGCGCCGTACGACATGGACCGACTGAAGAAGTGCAACTGGCGAAACAACGAGTATGGCGTGATCCCGAACCCCGTTTCGTGGTCCACGCATGAGGAATGCATCGACCTGCGTTTCCCGACTCCGGAACTGTTACGCGAGATCTGGACCGTTGCCAACGGCCAGCCGTTCACGAATCACGAACTGGCGACGGAAACCGGGATTCCGGTTAGCCAGTTGCAGTACATCAAGAATGCGCTGCACCCGGTCGAGCACTGGTACATCCAGAAGCGCCTGGCGCCCGAGCGCGAAGAGATGCTGCCCGCGTGGGAGTGGCTGGAGGCGGGCACCGTGCCGAAGTGGAAAATCATTGAATCCGGCCACAAGTCTATGGTTGAGGAGCTAGGGAAGTTCGGCTACATCAACCTGAAACGCTACATGCATTACCCGGCTGAGGAGCCGGACTGGTCAGTCGTAGACCGCAGGCGGCAACGCGCGCTTAACGATCTGGCGTCTGTTCGATCGTTAGTGGAATCACTTCCCGACCATCTGTCATTGTGATGACGGTTTGCCGTATCTCTTTAATTCGAGGAGCGTTAGCATGATAGAGAGCATTCAATTCAGCGAGGGCATTCTCCGTCTCGCTGTTGCCAGCACTCGTCCCCGTTTTCCCGGTGAGCGCGAGTGCCGCATCGAGCTTAACTTTGGCGAGCGCGGCACTGTCACCGAACTCCATAGTGGCGAGCTTGTGAACTTCATTTATCCCGTCTACCCGGAAGGCGCGCATGAGATCCGCAACCTGGTTCTCGAATTGCTCAGCACTCATGCGCGAGTAAGCCGGATCAACCTTTACTGTTTCTATAGCCCCGGCGAAAGCCTGGAGGGCAGCACTGCGACGGATGAAGAGGTCAAGCTCGCGCGGGGTACAGTCTAGCGCGCACGCGGCCAGGAAGATGTCTCCCTTGGCTTCTGTCAGCGCGGTCTTGATTGACTGTTCGGAAATCAGGCCGCTCTTTCGTGCTCTGCTGGTCATTTCTTCGCCTTCGGTATCTTGGCGCCCGACTTGCGGGCCTGATTCAGAGCGATAGCCACGGCCTGCTTCTGCGGCTTGCCGGCTTTCATCTCTGTCTTGATGTTGTGCTTGACAGCCTCTTTCGATTTACCTTTTGCGAGTGGCATGATGACCTCTAATATGAAAGACCTATCCCGTAACCCAAACGCTGAAGATCCGGCAACTGCTTCTTCAGTCGGCCCGCACCAATGTCAGTCCTGTAAAAAGGACTGTTGGGTATCTTCACCTTTTTTATGGCGCTGTAAGCACTACGGCGAGCCCCGGTTATTGTTTCACCTGTCCCAGTGGCGATTAATACATAATCCCCTGCGGTGACCGGGCCCGGAAGATCCACCACCTTCCCGTTAATCTCGCGCGGCGCGTCACCGATCATGACTTCTGAGAAGTGAAGATGCTCCATATCTTCCGCATTGTAAATCGGTATGCCGCAAAGTTCCTTGTTCGTTATTTTCGAGTAAGGAAAGTCGGGCAGGGCCATCAGGACGGAGATGGAGACTACATCGGTCTTCACCTTCAACGTGTCACGCCCGTTCACAAGATCGAGCATCCATTGGGCCTGATCGCCTTCGATCAATGCGGTAAGGTTATGGCGGATCGGCCAGCCGTCACGCATCGTCCACTCCAACGGATAGGGGGTTCCATCGTGCGTTATCATGCAGTTCACATCAACGTATCCGACGTACCCGACGCGATGGAGATGATCTGTAGCCGGCTTGAGTACCTGGTCAGCCAGTTTCGACTTCTTCACGACGCGCACAGTAGTGCCCATCTCGCCCGTATTCACGCCGAGATCGCCGTTCATTAGTTTCTTGTTCTCCCAGTTCTCAACCCATCCTGCTTTGGACCATCCAGCCGGCCCGAACCACCCGCCCACGGCCATCTCCATCCCGTCAATCTTCTCCTGGAGAATAAATCCGTCTTCTTTGGCCGATTTGACGTATTTCGGGACTGTTTTCCAGCGCTGAAGCATGTAGACCAGAT
>Ga0247674_1000065_pt1 | contig 12821 bp, 12 predicted proteins | sample CNK15_metaG_FD_183044 | JGI IMG/M metagenome (GOLD analysis project Ga0247674, IMG submission 183044) | Soil microbial communities from Purdue University Martell Research Forest, Indiana, United States - CNK15 | ecosystem: Environmental > Terrestrial > Soil > Temperate forest > Bulk soil...
CTACAGTTGGTACTCAAACTGATCTGCCACCTACTGGCCCCGTAGATAATACTACATTACCACCGGACTTCGTAGAAATATTCGATTGGGGTAATATCGCCGCACTGTGCCCTGCTGGGCTGACGATGACAGCGGTAACGAATATCATCATGCAGTTGTTGGTGACTCACTTCAGTAACCCCGCTAATATCATCAATCCAAATCTCAAGAGCTTGATCTATAACCCTAATCCGGCACAGACAAAGATTGTCATAAACATCAATACGACATTTGCTCCGGTTCAGTCGGCCACGTTGCCGGCGCTTATCATCAAGCGTAATGAACAGGATACACAGCGTATCGTTATCGGTGACTTAAGTGAGTCCCGCGATGATCCCTCTTTGGGCCTTGTACCGTTTACTCGCAAGGTCCGTGGGACGCACACCATCATGGCTATCACACCGTTCCCCGGCGTGACTGAGGAGCTGGCTCAAGAGGTCTATGAGTTCTTGACATGCCTTTCCCCGATTCTGAGGACTCAACAGCTCTTTGCTGACTTCCAAGTAGTTGCCGTCTCCGAAGTCCAGCTCGTAGAAGAACTTGGGAACAAGACCATGGTAGGGATACAAGTCCTTTACGAGTATGAATATAGCTGGAAGATACAGTACAACACAGCTCCGCTGTCGAAGATCACAGCTACGGAAACAACTGAATTAGGTTAATATGGCTAATACGCCAGTCACAAGGGAACAGCTTCTATCGAACTTCCGGCAACTCCCGGCAGCTCTAACAGCTAATAACGGGGCCATGATCATTGGTCCCGATTATGCGTTCCACGCTCCAAGTGGTGCCGGCAATATCGGACAGTACACAGCGGCAGCTCTAACTGCGGCATGGCCTGGCTTAGGTATCGGTGAAGTCGTTGACCTATCAAGTGTTACAGCTCTCATCACTGATGCGGTTGTCAAGTACTACGGTGATACCGCCGGCACTCCCGGGGCCGGTCAAGGCACGCAGGCCAGTTCATTGACCCCGAATCAGATCAAGCACAACGCCGGCGCCACAGTATGGACCGGTTCGGGCTTCAGCGGATTCTTAAACGCCCCCGTAGCCATTGGTGACTACGTCCTCTTAGATGACAAAGCCGGACACACCCTCCAGACCGTTGTAACTGGTTTCGGGTACACCTCCGGTATTCCAAACATTCTCATTCTCCGAGATAGTCTGCCGGTGACACTACAAGGTGCCGGGACTAAGTTCTTCGATGTCACTGTTGCTCAGATTACTGATGTCGCTGTCCCCTTTAGCGCTATATCCGGTACGCTGACTACTGTTACTATCGCTGCTGCCTTAACTACGATCACCCCAAGACTAGGGGCGGCTTATCCAGTTATCGGCGGTACCCTCTTCGATGGTACAGTGCTTAGTGAGACGTCGGTGACGTACAAGGCATTGGCTTCGAGTATAGTCAACACCGTCACTACGGTCTCTGTTGTAGCCGATTTGGCGACATACTTTACTGGCTACACCGATCCCTCGTCTGGCTTGGGCTTCGCGGTGTATCGCGCCTTATCACCGGTGGTAGTGAATACAGCTCCGGTACCCGTCAAGTTCGTTGCTGTCTCAGCTGATACCCTAGGGGCCTATACTACGGCTGCCAATCTGATTCGGTACCGCAATGACTTCTCTACGCTAGCGATCCTGTCAACTGACCCAAGCGTCATAGCAGTCTTCAAAGCTCTTGTTGATAGCCGTAACGCCATGGATCTCAAGACGGAGTTCTTCGTCTCTGAGCCGGTTCCAACGCAGGTTCAGGTCGGTTCTTCGACTATTGCTTCGATTGATGCTACACTGACCCCGGGTCAGGAGCGGACGTTCCACGTTGCTTCAGGCAGCCCATTTGCTGGCGCAGTAGCCGGTGATACCATCTTGCTGCTCAGCGGTGGTGTCTACGTACCATACGTGATCCAAAGTGTCATCAGCGCCCAAGCTGCTTCCTCGACGACCGCCGTTCCGGGGGCGCCCCTAACCAACCAAACCATCCAGATCTGGCATAACAGAGACGCCGCTACGAGAGCGGCAGCGTTCGTTACTGCTGCGCAGAGCATCGCTGATCCAGCAATCAACTTCTTGTTCCCCGACAGCTTGTATTGGAATACCCAGCTAATCAGTTCGGTATATCTCTGTGCGGCCCTAGCTGGCATGCGGTCATATACACCGCCACAGGAATCACTGATACACGCCGACTTAGAAGCTGGATGGAATGCTGGTCCCACTACAGCGGCTCTAGCTGGGTATGTTCCGCTCATGGCAGCTGGTGGCGTATTCTGCTTAGGTGTCGATGATAATACTCTCAGTGCAGTATTGCAGCCACAGACCACTGATCCAAGCACGCCACAGAATGCCGCTGAAGTCTACGTGGCGAACGTTCAATTCGCTGTGGCCTATATTATCCGGCAGCTGAATCAATTTATCGGCTTAAACCGTACTACTCCGGGACTACTACCGATTCTACAGAACGCTGCTAGTGCGGCTGTCATCACGCTGCGATCCGGTCTAGTTAAAGGGATAGGGCCAATTATTACTTCTGGAACCGTTGGTCCCCCGTATTATGATCCCAACAACGGTGGCGCCGTAGTAGTGCCTTTGGTGCTCGTCATAGACGGTGTCCTCACTGTTGTGTTACCTCTCTCGATCCAGGTGGTGGAGTCATGACCGACGCAACATGCAATGGACGCGCTCTAAGCGGTATAGTCCGCGGAACCGGTTTCACGGTTTCTGCTGATGATGACTCCTTTAAGGGTTTAGTTCAAGCTTTTGAGTTGGACTTCACCCGTAAGATTCAGCGGATCTACGACTTGGCCAGCCCCAGCTTTTACTACATCGAATACCCGCCCGAGGGTCAGGTAGCCTTTACGAAGGTAGTAGGTCCCATGGGGGCTCAGAAGCTGGTCTGTGATTGTTTGCCGCATACCATCACGCTCAGTGCCGGTACGCTGCCGTGCTTCCCGAAGCCGACTGGTCCAGCTGACCCAAATCTGACTTGGACACTGACAAACGCTATGCCGTTCAATCTCCGTGTTCACGGGAACGCATCTGACTTCCTCATCGTTTTCAGTATAGCGTACGTCTTCAGCGATCTTCAATAAATGAAGGGGTAACGTGGAATTTCCCCAAGGTCCGGAAACTGGTCCGAGAGTCATATCGCAATCAACTGATACCCGCTCCAGACTGCCACAGCAGATCGGTAAGCCGGCTACGGAGCGCATACCCGTAGCTTCATTGCTACCAGAACCGATGATCGTCGTCCGTGGCCAAGTCAGAGCCACGATGCCGGCACTGAATCTCTATGAAGTCCGGTTAAACGGCGGCATCAGAGTGATGGCGTACTACAATGGTGCGTCAAGCGGTGGTAACGTCTCCAGACTCGGGGCGTCAGCTATTGCAACGCTATCACCGGGCACAGAGGTCTGGGTTGCTATTGCTCCGGGCAAGCCGGAGATGGGTTCGTTCATCCTTGGGGCTGCTAACATACCTTCAACGGATTACGTGTTGTACCGTGCTCTGACGCAGTACCCACAGGCCGCTGGTATTCAATTCGAGAAACAAGGTGATGGTGATACAGCCACACTAGTTACCAAGCATCTCTATGATCAGATTTACGCCAAGACCGGCGCGGCTATTACCAATAATAACCAAGGCGTCGCTGATATTGTCGGCGGTGACTGGGCCATCAATAACTATTACGGTGGCGGCGTCGGAGTAGAAGCATTCCGTGTATGGGTCAGTGGCGGTCCAATGAACGGGATCACGTTCTTCTTGGATCGTGAGATGACCCGCGTAGCTGGTACGAACTACGAACTCATCACCATGGCTGAAGAGTACGAAGACATCCAGATGGCGCGCTCGCTGATCACGACGCGTCGCCGGGTCTATACGCCATCGGATAGCTTGTTCAACAACGTGCCGCAGCTCCTCGAAGTCGAGGGACAGCCATATGCCGGCAAGACCAGCTTCTTCTCCGTAAGACCCAAGGATAATACCGAGCTATTGGCTCCAGCAACGCCTCCAGAGGGGACGCCGAATCCAAATGATTACGTTAGAACGGCGCTGATACATGAGTATCGTGGTATCGATGGTACCTATTCGCTAACGGCTGCTGGTTCTATTATCCTTCAGAAGTGGGTCGGCGTCCTCCTGCCCCAAGAAGTTGTAACACAACCAACTGACACCGAAGCCGTTGCCGATTATCCCGGTTATATCAAGGACAACAGACCGACCCCAGATATCAATACCGAACAGAAGTTCGAGACCCCAACAGGCGACCTGAAGCCCCGTGAAGTCATAACCGACGATCAAGACCTGGCGCTGATCTCGGATCAGACCACGATATGGTCGAATAAGCGCACCGACAAGACCATTTCCTCAGTGGGAAGTACCAGTGATATCATCGCCGATATCATTGGTTATCAAACTACGAGGGCGTTCCTCCACAGTAACATGTGGAAGATGAGCACTACTGACAAGCCACGGTACTTACGTAAGCCCGATGGTAAGACCCAATGGCAGGATCAGGTAAACCGTGATCCCGGGATGTGGCAGCGGCAGCCGAAGTTCTTCACGTTGAATCTGAACTCCTATGGACAGTCCAAGCGGTACTACGTCGGTAGGGCTATGATAGCGATTACTCCAGAAGGCGGCATCATGCTGCAAGACGCCTGGGGCAGTCAGATCAACATGAGCGGCGGCAACATCTACTTGACCGCTGAGCACAGTGTTATCCGTAATAGTGGTCGCGATTCAGTGGATATTTCCGGTAGAGACCACAGTGTCATCGCCGGCCGACACCTTGAACAGCTTGCCTCCGGGGGCCGCGCCAGCTTGGTGGCTTCGACGCAGCTCAACCTCGTCGGTGGTATGGACGGCAGCGGTGGTGTTCTCGTTGAAGCTCTCGGTGAGACATCATCACCGATCCTCAATGGTCAAACCGGCGAAGTCGCTGCATCAGATGGCGGTATAGTCCTGAATAGCAGAGGCAACGTCAGTGCTATCGGCAAAGCCGTTAGACTCAGCGCAACTGAGGGTGCTATATTTGCTAAGGCCAAGGGGCCAATGATTATCAAGTCCGGCGATATGGTTACCGCCATTAGCCAGACCGGTCTGTGGCTCTCCGACTTCGGTGGCACCCATACCGACGAAGGAGCCAGCGAGGTCCTAGTACTGAATCCACATGGGTCAGTAATTCCATCGCTCCGTGTTCCTGGGGTGCTGTTTACTGCTGCTGTTGCCCAACAGGGTAAACGAGACGTCTGGAATACTGTCCAGAACGCTAACCCCTATGTGTCACTGGTTAATGCTTATCAAAGCATGGACAGCAACCAAGTTAACCCCGAAGTTCCAGCGGTATCACTGAAGTTTGCTTCGGCGTTCTTATCGACAGCTAACTATGGAGCTGACACCTCTGAGTTCGCCTTGCCCGAGGCTGAGTGGCAGCGCCGGCTACGGCAGCAAAGCGCCGACAACCAAATAGCCACCACGTACAAGTGGTCACTGAACTTCCTCAATGGGTCCATGCCGAGCCCTGGTAGCGATAAGTGGAGCAGCGACGGCTTCTTCAAGGTTGCCTCAGAGGATACTGCTGATAAAGAATATCACTTGGAAGCTACAACCGAACTGCCCAGTGATACTCCAGAAGCCCTCGATGGGATGCTGAAAGGAATCTAATGACGACACGCCCGACATCGGCTCAGCTCAAAAAACTTGAAGTCAAGACAGCCAAAATCGAAGAGGTCCCGCAGGCTCCCCCTGAGGTGGCCGCTAAAGCTAGGGAGCTGTTGAACGGCAAAGGCGGCACCACTGTAGAGGGTGTCGTACTGACATCTAGTGAAGACATCATCGCCTTCTTGGCCCATATCTTGAAAGGTGTTCCTTTTTTGAAGCGCTACGAACTCTTTGGCGGTAAAGTCTCCGTGGAGTTCACTACGCTGCCTCTCGATGTCATAGAGGCTATCTATAAGTTTGCCTGCGTCGAAGAAGCATCGAACCCAGCGGCTAAGCCTGATAATCGCCGTAGCCGGGTCCATTCCTATAGAGCTGCGACATCGATTAAGAAGCTTAGAATTGATGGTCACCTCATTTCAGGGATCAGTGATATCAATTGGGAGACCGATAGGTTCTATAACTTATTCGTCAAGACTGTCACCCCGGACTTACTGAGTGCCATAGAGGAGACCTATGCCAAGTACAGTGGGTTAGTCGCTTTCCTGATTTCTAAGGCTGACGATAAAAGTTTTTACGAAGCCCCGTGACATTGATCGCTCTCGAAGCAGTCACACGGGGCACACTAGATCTCAGCAGCTTCGATAACTCACCGAGATGGTGGCTCGGTAGCCGTGTCGCCATGTACGAGGCGCAGAAGCACCGCGCTGAGCAGCAAGCCATGCTGAGGACCATGGGCATTGAAACTGACGTAAATCCAGATACCATAGCACTTTCGGGGGATCAAGGAACCGAACTCGCTGCTCGCTGGTATCTCGCTCACGCACCGGATAAGCTAGGGCTATAATGAGGTATGATGACTACGCCATCGCGCCAGATCCCTATAGCAAACTTACGGATCTCAATACCCAGGCCCTCGACCAGAGCTTGGACGCGTCCCAGAGAGCGGAGAATGAGGGCCAGCAAAACCAAGAAATAACTAAGCTGCTGCAAAGCGCATTACAGACCGTTTCGGTCTCAACACCCCAAGCCGATACCGTCAAAGCCGTCAACACCAACGTAGTCGAGCAAATCGACAAGAACGTCACTTTAGTTGACTTTACTAAGAAACTACCAGCCGTAGCTCAGAGTGAGAGCGAAGACGCTGTGAGACGTCTGAATGTCATGGCTAATCATGTTGAGTCCGTCGTAGACTACGTCTCCGATATGGGCGCTAATCCACCTTCTACTCAATCATCGTGGCGCTAAATGTCTACTATAGCCTGTTCAAATAACATCGGAAGGATGACTATTGTTAAGAGCAATAACGTTGCTCCACTGTCAATTACCTTTACCGACGTGTTCGGTGTCCCACAGCCCATAACGTCTTTTGGTCTGTGCCTTGGTCTAGTGAACAATAACGCCGTCAATGCTCAGTTCCAGAACACTTTCTCTGATTCCATTTATGTTACCCCCTTCGGTGATGCCCCCGGTGATGTTGCGTTGTCGTTCCTCATGAATCCCTGGTGTGACCCCAACTTCTCCCAGAGCCCGACAGCCATTGATGCTTACTTGAATAACCGCCTGAAGCCGACATCGGTACAAAGCACGCTTCTAGCCGATGGTACGATTCAGAGCATCATCTCGATGTCGGTTCCGACGATTGTGTCCATAGGTGGCAAGATCAACTTGATCGGCTTCATCGTCGGTTTGACTATCGACGGGACCACCACGAGTGGAGTCATGATACAGGCGAGACTGTTGATGAAGGCATGGCCGATATGAACAAGTTCTTAGCTACCTTAGACAACATTTCAACGCCACCAGTTAGTGGGACGTCAACTACGGGAAACGTCATTTGGCCGTCTCCGTTTTATACCCGTGTATATACGCAGTACGAACAAGAGACCCGTGCGCGGTTATTCGGCTACGTTCCCGATAGATTCACGAACTTCGTTAAGGCTATTCAGTTACTGTGGCTCGTCGAAGACAGTATCTGCGCCCCTTATATCATGTCTCAGGATCCAGTCATAACCTATACCCATGATCAGCTCGTTGGCCAGTTCAATGGGATCTCGCAGACCTATGAATACGCCATCGACGAAGCACTTGTGCAGTTCCCCGAGATAGACGGCAACCAGTTGCCGCTCTCCCAGGATCTCTTGGGGATATGGACCAATGCCTTGAGTCGCGGTGACAGACTAGCAGCTATAGTAACTCACTTTGGTTTAACACAGTGAAGACTAGACAAGCATCATTTAAGCTAACCCTGCATATTCAACCTCAAGGCGGCACCACTTCGATATCGGTGCCCCTTGCTTCGGCTGATATGATGTATGTCCCCAACGGCAAGAACACCGCCGTTGTCCAGTTACCTGTTGGCTTCTATACCGCCGCCACCCAACTGCCCGATGGAACCTTTCGCGAAATATTTGTACCGAATTCAATAACCTGGCACCGCGGTGATTGGGCCTGGATCGTCGTAGACTCAGCTGACGACACCCTAACCAAAGGCGGTGTAGTCTTCAGTGGTTACATCTACGACTACGGTCCAGCCGCACTACAATTCGGTTCATTTGCTGTAACAGTCACTCTATTCGGTACCATCAACTTCTTGGGTACCGGTACGCTACAGAGCAGCACCATGGTGCCGGGTATGTACTTAGGTGACAATGAGAACTGGTATTCCCAGTTCACTCAGCAACCATCTCCTGGCGTTACTGAAGCGACACCACAGCCATATATGCTGTCGCAGCTCGTCAAGGACAACGGATTCAACGTCGAGTTCTTGAATCTCTTGAAGGCCATCGCGTCTGGTACTGGGGCTCCAAAGGACTCGGTATCACAGTTCATCACCGATTATTTCGGTGGTAACCCCAACATCCTTGCTTTGGCTCTCCTGAATAAGATCGACGCCTCTAAGCTGGTGTTCCGTACCTTCTTGAACCAACAGCTGTCAAACGCGTTAGACGGCGATGCGACCCAGCAGAAGAGTTCTTTGATTGATGGTCTAGTTACCCAGATTAATACCAGATTCAATAGTAACTGGAAATACATGAGTTTCCTTGACAGGATCATCGAGTTGGCTAACGAGATGTTCTTCTCAATTATCGAACTCGGGAACCCACAGAGCGGAGTACAGTTCCAGCCTGGATTAGGCTACAATGCCGTACTCAGCGGCGGTTCCGGGATTAATCCTTTCTCACAGATATTATTAGTCCCCTCGGTACCGTTCTTCAATAGTAGTGCTGCTATACACATTAATCCCGATACCTATAGTGCCGTACAACAGGCGCAGGACTCCAGCGGTATTCTCAGGGACTTCAAGGGTTCTGTATTACTGCCAGCTGTTGGTACAGTAATACAGAAGGTGACCGCGGATCAGCAGATCATCGGCTTCTTCGATGGAACCAAGCAGCAGACCAGCCAGTTCCTCCAGTTCAATGGCTCCCCTAGTCCGGACCTAATTGGACAAGTCATTGTTACCCCAGTCAATCCGCTATTCGTCATGGGCACTTGGAGCAGCAGAGCAAACGCCGCTGAAGAACATGGTGTCGGTCAATCTGGGCACTTAGTCAATGTAACCCCGGACTTTTTGGGCAACACCTTAGCGATGATGGCGTACATGAATGCTAAGTACGCCGGGCGTACGATGTTCGTGACATCGCCATTCTTCCGCGCCGATATCGCCCCGTTGACCCCAGTACGGTTGAACCTGCCGGCAACCCATGAGATCGCCGCCGCTTTGGAATCAGCTGTTGTATACGGCCAAGTGCGGTCTGTAGTGGTGTCCCTGGATGCTACTCACGCCAAGGCGCAGACCCGCATCGAGATCGGTTATATCCGGACGAAGTACGACCAAGAGACCTATGTTGACCCCAACTTCCCCAGTAGCGAGCAAGACGGCGCAAATCCGTTGTGGGCAACGAACTGGAACGGTAGCACTTTGACCGGCATTCCTTATACTACACCACAGAGCTTCATCGGTGGCGGTGAGTTCACGGAAACGACGTAATGGCCAGAAACGAAGAAAACGATTACCAACAGGACTACGACACCTGGAAGCAGAGCGGAGACCCAGCTCACTTGAAGACTGTTGTCGATAAACTCGATCCCGTTATTCAAGGTACTCTAAAGGCTTCGAATATCCAGAGCCCGATAGTCAAGGACCGCGCCAAAATGGTAGCGGCTCGGGCTATTAAGTCGTTTGATCCCACAAGAGGGGCTCAGTTACACACGCATGTCAGTAATCAATTAAAGCGACTCGTCAGTGAAGCACCAAGGATTCAGGAGCCATTCGTCCCCAGTGAGCGATTCCGCAAGGAGTCCAACGATATCAGAAACGCTATGAACGGCTTTACTGATCGCATGGGCCGTGACCCAACTGATGAAGAACTAGCGGATATCACTTATATCCCCTTGAAGAAGGTCATTAAGATCAGGACTGCTTCTAGAGCTAGAGTGCCGATCTCGGCTGTCGAAGAAGCTAATGAAGACAATGAGCAGGGCCACGACATTGTTGGTAGCACCAGATCCAAAGCCGATGACTGGGCTGAAGCCGTGTATTACGGGCTAGGTGACTTAGACAAGTTGATCTTCATGCATCGCAGTGGGTATCGCGGCGCAGATAAGCTGTCAAATGAGGGAATAGCTGAGAAACTACATCTATCCCCCCAGGCAGTTAGCGCTAGATCCCGCAAGATCCAGGAACAACTCGACAGCTTTGCTGGTTAACCATGGCTACTCCGACACCACAACAGTATGACCCCCAGGAGTTCAACGCTTGGAAAGGCGTCTACGACACCGAACGTAATGCCAAGAACGAGGCATACGTCGGGGCGTCTACTAGTGCTGTTGTTATTGGCGGTGAAACCAAAGACGCCGATAGCATCTACAGTAATCAACAGGGCACCTCGTTTGATGATGAACTCAAGGTAGACGCTTTATTCGGTAAAGTGAAGTACGACCCCTTCGCTGAAGCCGCTACGGCAGCCACAACCGCCGATGCTTCCTCAGTAGAGTTTGGGTATCCCCCAACGGTACAGCTCCAGGAATACATCCTCAAGGCTGCTTTAGGCGGCGGCTCTCCTGGAACTACCCCGACTACAAGCGATACCATTCCGGCACAGCGTCAGCTCGACTTGCTTGAAGCTTTCAGGAAGTCCCGTAACAACTGGATGCAGCGTCGGCAACAGCTATTGACGTACCGCCAGCTCCTGTGGGCTAATCACGGTGCTATTGATGCAAACTTCTATAAACTATCTAACGGTGAGACAATCGACTTAGGCACACCCGTAGGACAATCCACGTAAATGGCTGGCCAGACAGATATTTATATGACTCCAACTGACGATGGCTTATACGCCTTCGCCGGAGTTACTGACGATATCATCAAGCGGATACAGACTAGGTTCATCACTCAGTTCTTGAGCGTGTTAGAGACCGAAGCCGTTCGCGGGGCATCGTTCATGAACATGCTCAATGCCGGCGCTCTTAAGACTAACGCCGACATCGTGACCTCCTTTGGTACGGCATCATCACAGGTCAAGCTTGTGCTCCAAAGACTGGCCAAGGACGCATATCTTAAATCAGTGGAGCTATTGAGTTATGAGATTCTAAGTAATACCACATTACAGTTGACCTTCAGACTGAACACAGTAGCAGGGTCGGTAATAACCAATACGATAGTAGTACAACAATGACTGACATAGCCACTACCTCGACCCCGGCGCTTAAAGATGCCGCACGTACCACGATTCGGGCGGTACTCATCGAAGCTGATCCAGCATTGGATATCAGCATCGGTGGCGCCGTTGATAGTATTATCGTTGAGGGCAACGTCGATGTAGCCGCTAACAACCAGGTCAATGTCAACCAGTCATATCTGTTTCAGCAGCTCCAGGCCATCGCCAATGGGACGGTTACTATAACCGACGCCCAGATGGACGCGTTGATGCAGAACTACTTCATCACACGTCAGCAAAATGTCCCTGCCTTCGGTGATACCGCTTTCGTAGTTCGGGATAATAAGCAATACGTCATCCAGACCGGTTATCGGATTCGGTACGGTGCCTCTTCGTATGTCACGACTGCTACGTACACCGTCTATCCCCAGGACACCCCAGGCATAGACTTCACTGTTCCAACGAACGTGCCGCTACTGGTTATCTTTGACCAAGCTACGGGGTTCAACTATCAGTTCAGGATCCCGTTTGTCTGCGAGCAGCCTGGTCCCAGCGGTATCCGTATTGCCGGCCAAGTGTTCGTCCCAGATACGACTTTCACGGCTCTAGGGTCGATTACCGCCATCAGCAACTTCCAAGGCGGCACCCTCGCGGAGACCAACTCGGAACTAGCCCAAAGAGCATTAGAAGGCATTACCGCAGGCACCCTCAGTGGTGGCCAAGACGGTATCAACAAACTAGTCAGCGAGTTCTATACCGCTGCTGTAGCCAGCTCAGTCGGGGTCAATAGCCCCATGCAGACCCGTGGCCGTAATAATCCGTTTGGCTTGAACTATGCCGGCGTTCTTGATGTCTACGTCAAGTCCGGTGCCATTGGGCAGAATCAGATCATCGTCAGCGCCGTAGTAACGAACTACCTCACTCGCACCGCGACGATAACGCTGCTACAACCAGACTCCTCGGGTGTTTACAGCGCTGTCGCCCAAGGTACTTCGTCGCCACCGGGAATGACGGGCTCGCTGGTATCGAGCGTTATCAACTACCTGCCGTACACCAGCCCTGTGTTCAACCCCAATACGGCATCAAGCTTCCAAAGAGCGTTCTCCGCTAGTACTTTGGTGCAGATCACTATTACCGATACACGCGTTGATTCCTTATCGGCTCCAATCGTTCCAATGACCTCAAATGGCCAAGTCATCACTGGGGCTTATACCGTTGTTGTCCAGAACATGCCCGGTATCAATGAAGTAGCCGACGGCTTATATAGCGATGCCATTAGACCGCCCGGTGTTGACGTCCTAGTTAAAGCCGCCGTGCCCTGCGTTACAACGCTGAACATCACCGCAGCGATGCCGCCTAACTACAATGGCCCCTCAGCAAGCGACTTAGCGATGTCCATTGCTCAAGCGATCAATGATCTCCAGCTACGGACACCGCTAAGTCGCTTGCTGAGGGGCCATT
>Ga0247674_1000066_pt1 | contig 12763 bp, 21 predicted proteins | sample CNK15_metaG_FD_183044 | JGI IMG/M metagenome (GOLD analysis project Ga0247674, IMG submission 183044) | Soil microbial communities from Purdue University Martell Research Forest, Indiana, United States - CNK15 | ecosystem: Environmental > Terrestrial > Soil > Temperate forest > Bulk soil...
CCATTGCGCGGGCCAGATCCGTCTCGGTCATGTGCGCTTTCTTGACCGCCTTGAAAACGTCGGACTCGAGCACAAATCGACAGCCAGGGTGCAGCGGTTCGGGCCAGGTCCCAATCGGAGACCAGAGATATTCTGTGCTCTCATCGCTCAGAGCGACATCGAACGGCCTGCACTCGTGGTAGAACGTCGTGAACTCGGCCGCGCCGTCATCGGATTTGCCCAGTTCGATCAGCTTGTGCGGCTCGTAACCAGTCTCTTCCTGCGTCTCGCGCCGAGCGGCTTCTTCGGGCGTTTCGCCGGCTTCGATGTGCCCGCCAGCAAAGGCCCATTCGCCCGGGTGATCGCCACCGTTACCGCGGCGCAGAAACAGGACATTGCCGTCAGCGACGATCAGAGTTCCGGCCGCGTAGATCTTTTCGGAGTCGGCTTTGCTCTCTCCGGCCACGCTATAGGCGATTGCTGCGGCTTGTTTCGGGTCTTTGCCAGCGTTGATTTCCGTCGCGATGTTCTTGCTGATCGCTTCCTGCGACGATCCGTGTTCAAGCGACATATGTCATCTCTTCATTGCGGCGATTTTGGCGCGTGCCTCAGCGAGCGATTCCTCGCCTTTCTTGGTGAGCATGTGGGCAGGGAGCCCGCGAAGCCCATAGATCCATTCGGCCTGGCACGAGCAGGACACTTCCTCGCCGACCTTGGTGATGTCGTCGTAGTAGCCATCAGGGCCGGGTTTGACCAGCCCCTTGTCTTTCGCCCAACTGGAGCGCAACAGATAGATAACGCCGTCGCGCTCCTTATGGTCATTTCGGTAGTTGTAGCCAGGCTGTCGCCATTTGCTATGCCACTTCATGGCGATTGCGCCGCCGTCGACCGCGACAATCTCGTTCAACGCCGCGATGAACTTGTGCCCTTGGTCCGTGGCGCAGCGACGCTCCTCGAATGGGAGCGAAGTCAGCGCCTTCCTGAGGTTGTCTTTCGTGTCCTTCACATCGACCGAGCGACTACCGCCAGCAGGAACCGACGAAGCCCAGCCGGCGAAGCGTTGAACGGTCTTTTCGACCATCGCCTCGCGATTGAGCTTGATGAGGCTGCGCGACACCATCAGGCGCCGATCGAGTTCGCTGCGAAGTTTCGGCTTCAGCCGATCGACGGTGAATCGGCCAACGCCCTGATGAGCCTTCAGGATTTGCCCGTCGTCGACGAGCTTTTTATAGATGCCGCCAAGCGTGCGAGTCAGCGTGTCGTTGAGCACCGATTCAGGCGTCAGCGATTCGATCGCGGCCTTCCGGATCCTGTCGGTCCAGTATTGCAGGCGCTCGACGCTATCAAAGCCGTGCTCCTCGAACTCCCTGATTGCCTCGGAGACGGTTTGATAGAAAGTTGCCATCAGATATTGCGCGGATGTGGTTCACTGGGTTCTACATCGGGCTGCGGCGGCTCGTAATTCTCAAGGTCCTCGTAGTCCAGGACGAGAGGATTCGGAAATAGCCGCCTGGACTCGTTCATGTTGTCCGCGAACCATTCGATCAGACGTGCTTTGTTCTTCGGATCAAGATCAGGCTTCACCACTTCCAGCGCGGCGGTCATCGCTTCAAACTTGATTTTCTCCACCTTGACGAGCTCGCTTTCCGGCTCTTCCATCAGTGAAGGCCACGTTGCTTCGAACGAGTTCTTCCACTGATAGAAAGCTTCTTCGTACGACATCCGCTTGTAGTCGGATACCGTGTTCTGGATCGTCTCGAAGAACTCAGGCGTCCACGCCAGACGCATCACGATGTTGTCGAAGAACTGATAGAGCGGCTGTACAACCTCGCGCTCGTGCTTGATGTAGCGAATCAGGTCCTTCGCGTCTTCCGTGCCTTCGCCAAAGCCTTCAGCGTACGATTCGGAGTTGAGAAGTTTCGCCGGCTGCGGAACGGCTGCGGCGATGTTCTCGAGGATATTCTTGCGCGCCGTCGTCAGTGCGCCATCAGCATTCAGCAGATTGAGCGTCTCAATCGCCTCTTCCGGCGTGATGTTGATGACGTTGTTGGTCTGTGCTTCCTTGACGACGTTTCGCTTGATGCCTTGCAGGACAGCCATCGCACGATCGGCGATAGATCCGGCAGGCTTCATTTTCGCGACGATCACGCCGACTTTCCGGCTGATCATGTCGTCGGCGATCATCGTCTGCACGAACGACTTCAGCGGGTAGAGCGCGCGCTGGTAGACGGAGCGGCCCGTGTAACCGAATGCGCTGTTTGTGTACTCGATGTACAAGGGCGCCTCATTGAAAAACACGAGACTGCGTGACGGGTGATACGTCTGGCCGGCTGCCGTGACGATCGTCGGCTTCTGGAAGTCCGGCGCGTTCGGATCCTGGTTAAGAACCAGCGAGCCTGCCGTATTCAACGGATCGAGCGCATTGAAATACAACTGCAAACCGGCCAGCTTTTCGGGCGGAATCGGCTTATCAGTATCGACGCCTTCCGCACCGTAGACGATCGCCGAGGCGCCATAGATCTTGCCGAGACGCCAAACATTGGCGATATATGTGTCAGCGTTGACCTCGGCCCACTTGCGCTCGAAAGCCTCGCGTACGCGCTCTTCCGGGCTGTTCGGGATGGAGATCTTCCGTTGCTGCGACATCGCGATCTTGATCGGCTGATCGACGATCTTTGATCCCAGCGGATGCCATGCGTACAACGTCTTGGCGAGTTGATACGAGATCTCCGAACCCGGCATGATGTCGTCGGCCATCAAGATGTCCATCAAAGCCGAGGACAGCTTGGAGCCTTCGATTAGGATTTCTGCCATGTGGGATATCTCTATAGGCCGTCAGAATCTCCTAGGCCAATTGCAATTCCATAGACGCCCGTGTCGTACAGGTCATCCGCTTGATTGGGAACGCCCAGCCGATAACCGAAGAACTGGCTGAGGAAGTGGTTTTGCGTGCGTCCTTTGTAGTCGACGGCCTTGTTGTATGCAGGCTCGCAAATCTTGACCATGCCGCTTTCTACGTAATCAGAAACGCCACTACCGCGGGCGTCCTTGCTCAACGAAGTCAACTTGCTGTCGATTGCCGTCGCCGGCCAGCCGCTACGAGTGGCTCGTTGAAGCAGGGTGATGCCTGATCCCTTGTCTTCAACGAACGAACCCGCACTACCCATCCGCGCTCCGCACTCTCGGGCGAGAGTAACCAGGCGCTCCATCACGGTCGGGAACCACTCAGTCAGCAAGTCAGACTCGATCTGCGTGATATCCCAATCGAGAATCAGCAGGGGATGCCCGACATACTTGTTGCGGGCAAAGTAGGTAACGCCCGTGCCGTCGTTCTTGTCTCCGGCCTTGAGCGCGCTGTCCAGAATCGCGAATACGTAATCGCATTGCCGCGGCATCGCAACCGGATTGCCGTCGACCAACATCGACGAGACCTTGAACAGCGTGCCGTCGAGCGGCCTGGGCAACTGCTGATACAGCGATGCCCACGTGCGGACGTTGTTCTGAAACTGCGCCCAGTGCTGACGGTCAAACCATTCCGGCCAGAGGTATTCGCCGATCTTTCGGCCAAGCGGATCGTTTTGGACTTCACACCGCGCCTGCAGACAGACGACTTCCCAGACGTTGCCATCGCGGCAAAGGATTGGGCCGCTTTCGCCTTTCCAGTCTTCCGGCAGGATGCGGCCAGCGAGATCGTCCTCGTGCCAGCGGGTCTGGATAATCACTACCCAACCGCCAGGCACAAGACGTGTCTTCACGCTGTCTTCGTACTCGCCCCAGATCTTGTCGCGGATCGTCGGCGAATCGGCTTGCTCACGGTTTTTCACCGGGTCATCGATAATTACGCCGTTCGCGCGATTGCCTGTGACGCCCGATTGAATGCCGCAAGCAATATATTCACTACCGTTCGTCAGCGAAAATTCATCGGCCGCCGACGATTCGCTCGTCAGTTCGCAGTCGAATATCCGCTTGTAACGGCTCTGCTTGATTATCGACCGAGTGCGGCGCCCCATCTTGCGCGCCAGGTCATCGCCATAACTGGCAAGGATAAGCTTTCGGTTAGGGGCGGCGCCAAGATAGCGAGAGGGAAAAACTACTGATGCATATGTGCTTTTAGCACTACCGGGAGGCATGAAAAACATGGCCCGTCCGTAACGCGTGCTGCTGACGCGCTCCATCGTCTCGAGGATGATCCGGTGGTGCTGCGCCATCGTCGTTTCGATGGGTTGGAAAAACTCCGTGTCAGGATCTTCCTCACCGACCGGCTTTCCCGGCACATCGATTGCGTTGGCGTAATCTAGTACGCTGGCGCGCGCCTTACGTCGGATCAACAACTCCTGCGCTGCCGCCTGCAACGATAGCGGCGAGTTCATCATCGGAATAGTCTTTGGCGCTTCTGCGCGTTTCTATCGGGGCGCCATTCTTGCCGGTCAATTCAACCTTCTGCGCCTCAACGAGTCCATAGGCTTCGCGTTCCAAGCCGACCAGCGTCTTCATGGTCTCGGCCAACTTTTTCATGCTGTCGATTCGGCCCGCACTGGAGATAACCTTGTTGTACAGGTCATTCCGCCTGTCCTGGCCTTTGTCATCATCCGACCGGAGGATTTCGCCCAGTTCTCGGAACAGGTCAATATCACCAGTCTCTATCTCTAACTCTTCGAGCAGAGACATTGCCAGCTTGCGGGACCGGGCTATGTCACTCCGATGACTCATGCGAATGCGGGCGATTGCCTCGGCATTTGCCTCAACAAGTTCGCGCTCCTGGATCGCGCTTTCCGTGCGAACCTGTGTGCGAACCTCTGCGGTGCGAACCAGCGCGTCAGCCTTAGCCTGTATGCGTTCGGCGAGATCACGAACCCATCCGTCACGCTTGGCGCGCTTGCGGATCGCAGTATCGGTGATGCCGTGTGCGCCAGCAATTTCCCGGATCGACAACACGCCAGCCCGGTAGTCGGCCTCGATGCGCTCCCAGTCTGGCGCGGCTTTCTTTTCTTGCGCCACTTTGAATCCTTTGAGTATTTCTTTTCTTGTGGCTCGCGGGGCTTTCGAAGATTTATCTCAATCAGCCCAGATAGCTACACAACCCATACCGCACAAACACCCGAATCGTCCCCGCCGTCAGCGCCGTACCCAGAGCGACTGACAGGATGCTGTTCGCGATCTTGTTATTCCACACAAACGGGCCTTCGTTGGTCTGCCGGATGATTGTCGGCACCGTAGGCGCGGCGGCTGATGCGGGGATATAGATGCGGAACTGCGCGACCGTTCCCGAGACAGAATCCGTGAACGTCACCGTCTCCATCCCGCCAGCAGACATCGTTGCAGTCGGGTCGCACTGGAAACCGATCTGCGCGATGTAATAGCCGGGAGCGCCTGTGATCAGGTTGGTCGAAGTCGTGCCGCTAGCCGAATTCAAAGTTGCTGCGATATACGCCGTGCCGGCCGAAGCAGGGAGCACCAGACCGTTCGAGCCCGTCCACTGAATTGCGGTCTGCGGCATGCCGAGCGAATTCTGCGGCGGGGTAAGTGGAACTGTCATGATGATCCTGAAAGATTAATTCGTTCGTGCGGCGGTGCTCACCCTCTCCCCGCCACAACCACGCAAGCCGCGACAAATATCGTGTAGGCGAGGAATAGGGCTTCGGGGGAGATCATGCGGCTTCCTGCAACATGCCCACATCACAACGATGGCGCTCGATCTCACCGTGTTCGCGGTGATGGACTATCAGACGCATATCCCGGCCGGCACGATAGCCCTGTCCGGTATGCCAGGCGTCTCGAGCCGCCAACGTGCGGAAATATTCAACCGTGCCGCCGTGATATTCCTGCACTTCCTGATGGTGGACGTGACCTACATACCAGGCTCTGTGCTTTGTTACGCCCCAGTCCTCTGGTCTGTCGGCCGCCATGACCGGCAGCATGTCTTTGGCCTTGATGGTGTCGCCATGCGTTGATCCGATGAATACTTTGCCGAAGCGGTAATACCACGCGATGGCAGGCGATAGGTCAACCTGCACGCGCGGCTCGTCATGGAACCAGCACGACAGCATCAGCGCCAGCGCATAGGCAGAATGGCCGTCGTGGTTGCCTCGGTTGATGCGAACGATCACAAAGCTATGCTTTTCCAGCAAGCGTCTGATGCAGTAGATCATCGCATTCAGGCCGACCTTCTGAATCTTCGCCCAGCGCCCGTCGACGTCAAGTTTGTGCCCCGACTGGCTTTCATTCTTCTGATTGTCGGCGTGGAACATATCGCCGAGGTTCAGGAGCAGGGCGGTTGCAGCAGCAGGAGCGGCAGAAATCAACCTGTCGATAGCGCTGCATGTCAGCCTTTCGGCGATTTTCAGGTCGAAGTCTTCGCCGACTTCCTCCCACCACGCCAAAGCCCCGAAATGTGGGTCGCCCATGGGGTACACACACAGCAGATCATCAAGTGAGTGCTCTGGTGGCGGAGTGATTGGCGCAAGGCCTTTGACGCCTTCAGCTAATGACTCTGCGAATTCGCGTAGAACTCGCTCGCTCTCGTCCCTGTCGGGATGTTGCCGCTGCCAGTACCGCTCAACCTCACCCGTCTTCGCATTGACGGCGACTGTTACCTTGCCAGTCACGAACCCAGGAGCGACGCCACCAGTCCAATGACCGGGCGCATATCCAGCGCGCGCAGCCTTCTTCTTCGCCGCGGCAACCAGGTCGCCAACCGTGCCGTGAGCCAAGCCCAGCGCTTCCGCTGCGGCCCGCTGCGATCCGTGCTCCTCGACTGCCAATAAAATCTGGCGCTGTCGCTCTGTCGCATATTCGAGAAGCTTTGGATCCACGGTTTCCCCTTATGAACGCAATTTTGGTTGTTTCGCCGTCGCCGCCTGAAAGACTGGAAACGTCTCGCGGAACAGCCAAGAGAGCAAATATGTATGCGCCTCGTTCGCGCCACCGTCCTCAAGCGGTATTCCTACATCGCCCAGGATATGAAACGTCGTGTGATCCAGCTCGTGCAGGAACGTATCTGCGGCGCCGTCAAATACACCGATCACATACGTGCGGCCTTCGCTGTTCAGATACCGTATGGCTAGCCCTTTACACCCCTCAGTGTCGGGATCGCCCTCGTACATCAAGGCGACACCGGCCCACTCTTCGCGGGTTACGCACAGCAATACTTTCCCGTTGTAGATCGGAATCTGGAACAGCGGTATGTATGCGTACGCGACCGGCTCAGCTTTGGGTTTCCGAGCCATCGATCGCACCATCAAATAAAAACGCCCGCACTCGGCGGGCAAATCGTCGTGAAGTGACGAGGGGATTTGTGGTGAAGGCTATTCGATCGGGCGAAGATATTTCACATTCTCGACCGATTCGATACCGGCGCCGGAGAAGTGCGGGTCGTGTACCAGTGCGCCCTTGCTGTAAATGACAGCGTGATGCACGCCGCGCGGCGACTTCCCACTGGCAATGTAGAACTCCGGCATATCGTCAACCGGATGGCCACTATAGGCGCGCAACTCCATGCCGAACATGCGATCAAGCCATTCGACCATGCGCGAAGTGTGATCACCACGCCCGAACATGTCTTCGAACGGCGGCACCATCCAAAGCGGCAATTCAAGCAGCGACGCCAGGCATGCAGCAAGGCAATTGCCATTGTGGATGCCATCGGCTGAATACAGCTTCGTTTGCTTGACTGGTTTCATGGTTATCAAATGTGGTGAAGGCTCGACGCCAGTCCGCATGACCCGCAGGGAGCTATCGCCCGGCGCGACCGTTTGTGTTGCCTTCGTGGATGGCGGCTTCCCGGTTTCCCTATGCGAACCCTAATGGGTACTCGGTGCGACGCTCGCTAAACCGCCATGCATGAAGGCGCTGGCTTCTCACCAGCTTGCCGGATTGCGTACCGGAGCTTTCCTCGTTGAACGCGATCCGCTAACCGTGAATCGCTTGCTGCTATCTCTGCATCTGCCGATCGGACAGTTCTAGCGTCACCAATAGCCTTGGGACTAGTCCACGGAAGGTCCCCAAGTTCTGCGCATCGCATTCACGTCTGCCGCCCCTTGGGGTTGTGACGCATCACCGGCAGAAGTGAAAGCCCGCGTTTCGTGCGGCACCGGATACGCTTTGGGCTTATGAACTGGCGTATCACCCGAGACTCGGACCACTAGGGCCGGGCGGCTTCACCCGATCGCTCCTGTCTGTTGCCGTTAGTCATTGCGGGCTTACCCGCCCCTTGCTTATTCTTTATTCCGCCTTTCCCAGGAACTATTGCCGCCTATGCCCGAGAAAGAGGCAATGTTCTGCGTTTCGCGGAATTAAAAGCCGCCCGGATGTACTCTGCGGCGCCGACCGCCGCGTGACGGCTTTATTCTTCGCCTTCCATCTGCTCGGCAATGTCCAGCAATGTCTGAGTCGCGCCCATCGATACCGTCGCCCAGAACATCGCCCATGCTGCTATTGGATTCCAGCCCATCAGAGCATCCTGCGAAGTGCATCAAGCCGCGCGATCAAGGAAGCGAGCAGGGCGGCGTCAAGATTGCGCAGACGCTGTACGTCCTGTTCGATGCTGTCTATCAGTGCGTTAGCTTCAGTCATGAATTCTTCCGGGCTTACTCTCCCGGACGAGCGGCGTTGCGCCACGGGCGGGACAAACGGGCTACTGGGAAGCAGCCGCGGGGAAATCGAAAAGAGCTTCAGCAGCTTTGCGCGCATGCCAGCCCTTGCGGACAGTCAGCACTGGACGCCTTGCTACTGGCGTATTCGCCTCTGCCTCTGCCGCGCGCTTTGCCTTATTCGCCGCCTCTGTCTGCCGGGCAGCGACAATATCCTCCGGGTTCCCGTAATCGCGGGATCGGAGAGGGGCAGGGAAGCGCATGGCGAGCTAGAAATGAAAAGCCCGACTGGCGCTAACCAAGTCGGGCTGATTTTGGGCGCAGTGCCCCTACCCCGTATTCAATCACAAAGTTTCCGGGTTTACAACCCCTGCCGAAGAAATATTTTCACCAGCCTTTTCCGACTCCAGCTTGGCGATCATTTCTTTGATTTCATCGTCCCAATCACTGGCTTCTTTACGGAGGGTCGCCAGAATGTTCTCAAGCGGAAGGGCAGATTCAACATACGGCAGACCGAATGCAGCCAGGCGCTCTTGATAGTCCGGCTTCGAATCGTCATCCAAGCCAAACTCGGCCTCGAATGAATCGCAACCTGAACATGACCCATACCAGTCGTGCAAGAAAAGCGTCTCGCCCTTATAGATAATCTTGGCAAGGAATCGCCCTTGGTATGAGCCGAAATATTCAGCCCACACAACCTGACAATCCGGAACTGCCGCAAATGCCGTTTCGTAACTCATATAGCCTCCGTCAACTGGATTAGATGCCGTGCCATCAGTAGCGGGTACAAATCCACTTTGGCCGACTGATAAACCGCATGCTGATCGCCAACGCGCACTGATCTCCACACTGACGCGTCGCTAGACTTATTGCGCATCGATGTTGAAATCGCCGCTCGCTGCTCGATCGTCAGTTCGTCGACGCAAAGCTGCACTTGCTCCGATTGCTGATCGTCCGCCCACTGGTAAGCGTGCTCGTCGTCCTCGTCGCATGTTGTCTGCGTAACGGACTGGCGGCACGTCGCATCGGTAGGGCGGTAGAACATCTTCGCGTGCATGGCGATCGACTGGCGACACTGCCATTCATACCAGCATCTCAGCAAGTGCTCGACTTCATCTGATTGGTCTTGCGTCATCTTTTACCCCGCACAATCTATTGTGGAAAACAACGCGCATTAGCCCGTATATTGTATCATAAAAATTCAGTTGTCCGAACGGCTATGATGTGATATTGGCCGCTCGAACAATACTAATTCAGACTTCTTCGTTACCCACGCCCATGAAGCGGTAATCGACTCCTTCCTCCCGCCGCTCCGGCGCATCTCTCCACTGCCTCCGGTGCGGCACGTCTACTGGCTTTCGGGCGTGCATGGTGATGCCGGGCGGCTTGCGATGCACCAGAAGCAGCAGAGCGAATATTCCGAACGCTATGCCTCCGAGGAGGAAGCCTGTTGCTAGGCCATAGAAGAAGGGCGTCACAGGAAGTCCCTCCAAGCATGAAGCGCCTCTTGAGCGATGCCAGCCAAAGCGTATGAATGCTGGCTGACGTTTTTGTGATGCTCGCAATATCCGTCGTGTGACGTGACGATGCCTTCCAGTGCTTCGGCTAGTCCGTCCCTGACAGCCTCCAAGTCCATCGTGCGATTCATCAACGCTCGCACCTCGGCGATAAGGGCTTTGACTTCTGATAGGCGAGTGACGCCAGCATTCGCCAGTCGTTCCATTTCGTCCAGATCCATTACGCTGCCTCCAAAGTTTCCATTGATGCCGTTATGAACATTGCCGCGGTTCGCGCGTTGATCGCGTTGCCGTACCCTTTGGCGCGCAGTCGTTCCAGTGCAATGGTAGGTTCATCGCCAGGCAATAGACCGGCGTAATCACCTGCCATGGCAGCCCGGATTCGAGCAGCCGCGTTGCGAGACTCGGCGAATGCCTCTGGCGTTGCGACAGAAACGCGTTCGATCGGCTGATGTCCTTGCCGTCCCTCGCGCAGGGAGTTGGCAGTGAAATAGTTCCGCCTTCTGATGTGGTCAGCGCCCGCGCCTGCTGCTGTAAGTACCGCCGCCCCGCAGGCGTAGTCTTCTCCTTCCAGGTTATCGAAAACGCCGTCGAGCCATTTGCTTCCGTCAGGGCTCGCAACCTGTTCTCCAAAGACGACTGAAGGGCTGCACTCGCGGATGAGTTCGAACCAGACGGGCCACAGGTGCCGCTCGTCGTCGAATCCCTTACGGTTGACGAGGGACGCGATGCTAAAGGGTTGGCAAGGACATGACCCGGTCCAAACAGGTCGAGAGTCTTCCCAACCGGCCATTCTGAGAGCGAAAGACCAGACTCCAATGCCGGCGAAGAAGTGACATTGGGTATAGCCTCGCAAGTCATCAGGTCGGACATCCTCAATACTCCGTTCGTCAACGTCACCCGGCGCGATGTGGCCGGCCTTTATTAGATTCCGCAGCCATTGGGCGGCATACGGGTCGATCTCGTTGTAGTACGCTGTCAAGCGGCCTCCGCTACAGGCTCTGTCAGCCCCATCTTTCTATTTCGTACCGGCTCCCATTCGGCGTATGCCAGCTTGAACACGATCGCCTTTTCCTCTCGCGTGCCCTTACCCTGATCGAGCCACGAATGGCACCAGAAGCAGCCCGGAACGGTTCGGCGATGGTCCGACTTCAATCCCATCCCTTTGCCCGCTGCGAGGCTGTTCTCGTGGCACGGAACGACCGTCTCATCGTTCGGGATGCGCCGGCACTGTGACGGCACGCGCAAATAGCAGTCTTCGCCTTTACAAGCCTCCAGATACTTCGCCCCATCCGCTACCGTGACGCGCTTGGGCTTGCTCTTGAGCGACGATCGCTTGATACCTCCCGACCTCAACTCTGCGCGCCAGTCCGGTTGCGTGTTAGGTGAGTGTTTCCAGGAGCCGCGCTGGAGGGGCGTTTTCCTCGCTAGTGGAGTGCGCTTCATTTGCAGAACCACCCGAACCAAAACGCCAGATACGGCATTACTATGCAAAGGAGCATCAGCCCTCCGCGTGTCCTGCCGCCCACGTAATATGGCCACGTGATGCCGTAGAGCGCGAAATAAACAAGGGAAAGTGCGATCTTCACGACAGCCCCCTTGCGGCGCGATACTTCGAATACGGCCCGCGAATGCGCTCATCAAACAGGCGCTTCGCCTCGGCGTCGTTGTCGAGCTCGGCTCGGCTTGTGATGTGGCACATGAGATAGATCAACGAGACGGCTTCAGCTTCGTCAGGCACGACGTCCATGCTGTTCGCCTCAAACAGGAACTCATGGAAGGTCGATTCCTGGCACCAAAGCGCCGCCAGCTTCGCCAGCGCACCGCCTTTCGGCTTCTCCGGCTCGGGCTGGACTGGCTTTTCGTCGTCTCCAATCTCAACCAGCACCGCAGCGAGGCGATGACCCGACTGATTGCCCTTGCGGACCGTCATGGCGCGGAATGCATCAAGGTCGCTGGAGTCGGCAAGCCAGAATGTGACCTTGCAACCGCCGTTGTGCGATTCGCTCCAGCCCGCGAGTTGAAACTCTCCTGAGAAGGTCGGATTAATCGTGCTCAACGCTCACCCCCATATCTCTCGCCAGCGCCTGCATACGCCATACGCATTCCTTAGCCGCTTCCTCGCGACCGACCTTGCGTGCTTCGTTCAGCAGTTGCGCGACGGCGTGATAGTCAGCGAAGGTCTCGAAATGCATAGCCCGCTCAACGTCGCCGACCTTGAGTAGCGCATCACCGCTGCTGTCGGTCTCGTTGCCGTGGAATTCGGATTGGAAGGTCATGCCGTCGCTCCCTTCGTCAAATCGACGCCGCATGTCAGGTTGCCGCAGGTGGGCATAAAGGGTGCGTTGCCTTTGCCGCAAACGGGACATTTCCAACCAACCTGGACGGGTTGCGGATCGGGACGGCATCCGCCAAACGGCGAGCACATACCGGGCGTCTGGCAGAATTGCATTGTTTGTCGGCAGATTATCATTGCCCCTCCTTCGCATACTCCGCACAAGCCACGGCGAGAAGGGCGCCTACGGTTCCTTCGAGTTCGTACAGCAGTCGCATAGCCTCTTGCGTGCGGAAGCCCTTGGCGCTGCGTTCTTCGACCTTGGGCAGCAGGTTTTTGATGCGCGCTACGAGTTCGGCTGAGTTCATGTTGTTTGCTCCGTTGTTAGTCCGCGCCAGCTAACG
>Ga0247674_1000067_pt1 | contig 12484 bp, 25 predicted proteins | sample CNK15_metaG_FD_183044 | JGI IMG/M metagenome (GOLD analysis project Ga0247674, IMG submission 183044) | Soil microbial communities from Purdue University Martell Research Forest, Indiana, United States - CNK15 | ecosystem: Environmental > Terrestrial > Soil > Temperate forest > Bulk soil...
CACAGGCGAACGTGCTTTCCCTCTGCGATGCGCTGGCGCGCGAGTTCGAGCGCGTGGCGTTCTGTTGCGTTGAGCATGGTGAACCGGTCCCTTCTGTGGATAAGTCAGTAAGCCGCTTTGAGGGTGATCTCGCGGATGAGCTTGCGGTCGTGCTCGATCAGGTTCGCGGCGGCCTTCTCGCATGCCTCTGCGAGTTCGCGGTGCGCGTCGACCTGTGCGCTCGTGCCAAGGTTCATCGCGGCGTATGCGCTGTTCTTGCGCGCCTCTACGATGTCGATCAGGTCGTTCAGCGAGATGCGGCCGATGTACGCGAACAGGATGCGCGTGTGGTCTTGGGTTTTCATTCCGCGTCGACTCCGATGGTGGGCAAGTGCGGGTCGTCGTCGAGCGGCGCTCCTGCGGCGGGGTCGGTCGGCATGATCCAGTCGCGGTTCAACAGGTGATCGGCGAGCGGGCGGGCCTTGGCAAGTCCGCTCACGCGGAAGGTGCGGCCGTCGCTCTTGCGCTCCACGTCGACGGTGCCGTGTGCGTGGCGCGCGAGGATGATGCAGTGCTCCTCGCGGCCGTAGATCGTGAACATGCCTTCTTCCTGCTGCGGCTCGGCCGGCGCAGCGGTGGTCTTGGCCAACTCGTCGATGCGGTTGAGCATGGCGACGGGCACGCGGATGGTTGCGCACGAGACGGCGCCGAACTCCTCATCAGCGACGGTCCATTGCTCCGAGCTGGCGAACGCGCGGCGGGCGTCGTCGGCCATGCTCTTGATGGTTGCGATCAGTTCCTTCATGGTTCTCTCTCCTACCAGCGAGCCATCAGGCCGCCGAGTTGGTGAAGGCGGCGAGCTGCGCGTTCGAGCCATGCCGCTTCGTCGGGGCCGCCGTACTTGCGCTCTGCGGCCGCTTGTCGTGCGCACGCAAGCATCTCGCGGCGCAGAAATTCCTTGCGTTTGTGGTCCATTGCCCGCTCAGTCGAAGTAGCGTGCGGGGAGCATCGTTACGAACAGCTCGCAGTCGCGCGACGGCAGGAACGATGCGTAGGGGTTGGTGTTGGCCCAGCCGGCGGTCTGCGGCGTGCGGAACACGGTCTGCGGCAGGCCGTAGACGTTGGCGCACTTCTGCGCAATCTCGACGGCGTGGTCCTGCTTGATGTGCCAGGACTGCTCGGCGCGGGGCTTCATGCGACGACTCCCATTTGCGCGAGGTATTGCTCGCTGGCGATCACGGGTGCGAAGCTGCCTTCTGCGCAGAGCACGTAGGCGGCGAAACCGCGCATGCTCGGGCGGTGGAAAGCGACGATGCTGTTGCCGAAGTCATCCATGTCCATCTCCTTGCGGGCGTTAGACGTTGAACTGGTTCGCTTTCAGAAACGCCAGCTCGTCCTCGCTTGCCATGCACACGGCCATCATGTGCTTGTCGAGATACTTCTGGAGCTTGGCGCGGTTTGCTGCCGTGGGTTCCGCGCGGTACGCGGCGATCAGCCTGGACATCGTTCTCTCTCCTTAGTGGTTCGCTTTTCTGAGCGCTTGTTTCGATTATAGAACCACTAAGGGCAAATTACAAAGAAATTTCAATCCTCCTCGTCTGTTGGGTTCGCAACGGGTTTGACGGCGCTTCCGTTCATCTGCTGGATCAGGAGCACGAGCGGGTTGGCCGCGTCGCCTTGGAGCTTCAGCTTGTCGTTGAGCATGCCCATGTGGCGCATGAGGAGTTCGAGCGCGCCCTTCTTGTCGGCGAGCTTGAGCTTCTTCGTCCAGCCGATCTGCATGCGGTCCTCGCCGTGGCCGGCGAACTCCTCCAACAGGTCGAGGCCCGAGATAGCGGCGGCCGTGTCATCGTCCAGCTCGGTGATTGCCTTGAGGCTCCCGTCAGGGTTGAGCGCCTTGCGTATGTCGAGGAATGCAAGACGCATAACTTCCTGTAGTACGCGGTCCTGCGTCAATTGGACGCGACTGTTGCGTTCGCGCTGCGCCTCGGCGATTGCCTCGGCGACGCCCGGCTCGCGCAGGAGGTCGTGCCCGGTCTGCTCTGCGCGGGCCTTGCTGTATCCGGCGCGAATGGCCGCCTGCGTGGCGTTCAGGTCGATCACGTATTGATTGACGAATGCCTGTCGCCGCGCGTTAAGCGGTTTCTTCTGATGATTACGTTCGGTATTTTTGCTCATTCTTTCCTCATGTCGTCATTACAAAGGTGTAATATGTGCGCATCGTTTCTAACCAATGGTGTCGTAATCTAACCAGTGTACTAAAGGCTCAGGGCTAAATGGTCAATGCGAAAGAAGGACGAAAACAAATTCGGGTGGTGGTTCGGCGCATGGAGAACAGGGTGGATCGCCTTCTCTCGTCGCAAGCAATGGTCGGCGTGGTGGATCGGCCGCCGCGATCTCGCAAACTTGATCTCGACGATGATTTCGTGCGGGACTTCCTGTTTGCTGGCATCGAGCGGGAACGGCTTGCGCTTCCCCTTGATCCTGTATTCGACGGGTACGTGTGGGATGACGGGGACCACACGCATATCTGTGCATGGCTCGTAACCTCCCCTGCATCTCGCGCCACGCGCCCTTCTCGTGCCCGCCCTTTCTCATTGGGTGGACTCGCATACATCGGCTTCGGTACTCCCCGGCGTATCGCGATTGCGTTCGTCATCACCCTGCTTCTGCCGAGCCCGGCGATGTTCGTCTATAGATCTATGACCAAACACGATGCACCTACGCCGGTCGCGGCTTCCGCCGATCCGATCCCGGCGCGCTAAAAGAAAAAAGGCGCGGTACATAGCCGCGCCATTGAAACCTCCCTGCCTACCGCCTTACTCCGCTTCGGCCATCGCGTTCGCGTAGCCTTCCCAATTGTCCACGCCTGCCGCGTAGAGCGCTTTCAGCAAGCGCGAGTCGCCTTTCAGTTCCTCGTACTCCTCACGCGTGATCGAAACCATTTCGACCGTTACGTCCGGGCCGGCGGCCATGTCTGCGCGCACAATGATTCCGTCCGGCCGGCGCATTTCTTCCTCTGCTACGTCGAACAGCGTCGGCTCGAAGATGCCGGTAACGGTGGTCATGTTCTGGTCGATGTCGGCCAGCGCTTCAACCGTGGCGCGAGCCTGCTCGTTCAGCGCTTCTTGGCGCGGCTGGTCGAGCGCGACCGTGCCCATGTGGCGCTCGGCCATCATCTCGTCAGCCTGCTGCGCGAGCCCTTCGTCGGCCGGCATCTCGGCGAAGACTTCGGCGAGCTTGAACTCGGCGACGCGCGCGCTCTCGGGCTTGTGCTGCGCTTCCGTCACCACGTAATCGCCAATCACGACGGCGCGCGCGTTGCCGGCTTCGTACACGATGTTGCCGTCCGCGTTCTCGCCGATCTGCCGCCAGCCTTCTAGGCTGGTGTGGCACAACAGCGTTACCGTGTCATACGGGCCAGCGAACGGCACAGCCACGCGCGCGGCGAACTCGGCTTTCTGGCGCTCGAACTCGGCTTGCTGCTCGGCGAACGCTGCCTGCTGCGCTTCGAGCGCCGCCTTCTGCTCGGCGAGTGCTGCCTCTGCTGCGCGCGTTGCCGCGGCGGCCTGCTCGTCGCGGAGCTTGGCGCTCTGCATCTCGGCGAGCGTCGTGAGCGCGAGTGTGATCGTCGCCTTCGCATCGTCCTGAAACTCGGCGAAGTCCTCGAACGTCACTTCGAACGCTGCCAGGTCGTCATAGGTCGCGGCGATGTCGGTCGCGGAGTCGCCCATCGACTGCTGCGGCAGGTTGGCAATCTGCTCGATGCGCTCCTTGATCGCGTCGACTCGCTCCTGTTCCTTGCGCTCCTCCTCGGCCTTGCGCGTGGCCTCGATCGCATCCCAATCGTCGCGGAGCTTCTGGAGCCGGGCCTCCTCGGCGCCGTTGATCGCGATGAGGCGCGCGCTTTCCTTCGTCACGGCCTTGGTGAACTCCTTTGCGTCCTCGGTCGTGCTGTCCTTCGTGCGGTTGATCGCGAGGCGCGCGTTCTTGTGATCCATGTACGCGCGGTGAACCAACTCGCGGCCCGCCTTATCGGCGATGGCCGTCAGCGGTTTCGTGCGCTCGATAAGCGCCAAGAGGTCTTTCTCGGTTTGCTTGCTCGTGAGCACGACGAGCGCGCGCTCGGCCGGCTTGAGCGTGGCGATGTCCGTCTTGGGCTCGACGATTTCGCCTGTCTGCATATCGACGATGGTTGCGCTCGGTGCGGCCGCCTGCTCGACGCCAAGCGTCTCGGGCGCCAGCGGGTCAATGGGTTGGGTGGACATTGTGCTTTCTCCTATGGTGCGGGTCGGTATGGTGCTATTAGGCGGCGGCCAATGCAGCGCGCAGGTTCTTCGCGTAAGCGTGCGCACGGCCGCCGATGTCGTTGAGCGAGCCGTGACGGTTGCGGTTGCGCTCGATGCGGAGCTTCTGGCGCTCCTCGGGCGAGCAATGCTCGGTCAGGCGCTCGAACTCGGCGCGGTCGGCGCGGTTGCCGTACATGGCCGAGTCGAGGCAATCCGCAAGCTGCCCCTTGAAGTTGTCGATCACGTCGCCGCACACGGTTTCGGTGTTGGCGCCGAAGTTCTCGTTGAACCATTCGTCATGGCCGCCAATGAAGAAAATCGGCACTTCCACTGCGCCCTCGCCTTCGAGCGGCTTGAACGCATAGGAGCCGTTGCCGAGCAACACGCACGCGGCCGCGGCGACTTTCATGGTTGGCGCCTCGATGGTGTACGGGTCGCTCGGGTTGATGATGGTGAAAAGCATCTCTCTCTCCTTGGTTGTGGCGGGGTGGTGTTAGCCGACTCGCGGCGCGCGGTCCAGCTCGTCGAGGTCGTTGAGGTTCGCAACCAGCTCGCTCTCGGCGAACTCGTGGCCGCTGCTGTTGACGTAGTGCATAGACATCGAGCGCGACTCGACGCCCTTATCGGATGTGATCTGCACGAGCGCGCAGACCTTCACGATGTGGACCGGGCGAATCTCGCTGATGCGACGGTTGTACTCGCGGTAGACGCGGAAAACGGTCTGCCCTGCCTTGAACTTCGGCTGGATCAGGTCGGCGATGTTGACGGTTTGGTTTTGCATCTCTCTCTCCTTGGCAGGGTTACGGGGTGAAGCCGTCGAAGTTGTTGATGCGGTTGCAGCGCGAGACGTACTCGGTCTCCAGTGCGCGTGCATCCGTGCTGATGATCTTCCCAAGGGGCAGGTTGTGGACCCACTGCGATGCAGCCCACTGCTCGGCGACAGGGTTGTCATCCCATCCCCATTTGCGTTCCGGCGGCATCGGCTTCTGACCGGCGATGTAGGTGTAACCCTCGCCCTTCCAGTCCTGCTTGACCATCGCCTTCTGGCCCATGTGTATCTCATTGACCGCCATGAGCACCGCGTTGCGACCGTGGTCACACCAGCGGGCTACGGTGACCTCGCGAGGCTCCTTGAACGAAGCGCAGCCGCCGAGGGTCGCTACTACCAGCGTGAGTGCTACCAGATAAGTGCGCATACTATGCTCCTGTATGGTGCCGCATGGTGCTAACGAATCAGGGATTTCCGAATGCGGCGGTGGCGATCAGTGCTCCGAGTGCTGCGATTGCCAGTGCGAGTTGGAACAGGCGCACGTTGTAGCGGTAGCCGTCGCGCTCCAGCGCTTCGCGCAAAAGGTCGTTGTGTGCGTGCATGGTCAGGCGCCGCCCTTCGTTACGGGCTTCGTGCAGCCCTGCATGAATGCCCGCTTGACTTCGCGCGGCGTGAGCTTCGGCTCGTTGTAGACGGCATCCGCGAGCGTGAGCATTGCGTCGAGCACTTCCTCCGGCGCATTGCTATCGACCATCTGCTTGCGCACGACGGCGAGCGACACGCCCCTGTCGCGCAGGCGCGCGGTGTTTTCCGCCAGGTCGGCGCCAGCGATGCAGACTGCGGGCGGCTGCGCATGCGAGGCCTCGGACAGCAGGACACACGAAGCGATGATTCCGGCGACGATTGCGCCCGCGAAAACGGCGCACCTGATTCCCTTCCTCTTAAACATTCTCATCCCCCACGGTTGGCTTATCTTAACGTCGGTTCGATTATCTAACCACTACGGGCGCAATGTCAAAGCAATTTTTAGCGAATCACTTTCGCCGGTAGCTTTCCCACTTGAACGGCACGAACTCAGCGCGCTGGTGCAGGCGGTCCATGATGCGCGGCCCAAGGAAATCCTTGAGCGAATGGCCGTCGAGGTTCGTCAGGATGATGGTCGGGCGGTTCTCGCGGTAGCGGCGGTTCAGCACGTCGAACATGATCGCCTGCTCGTCATCGGTGCCGCGCTGAACGCCGATCTCGTCGATAGCCAACAGGTCGAGCTGCTCGCCGAGCGTGGTAATCACGTCATCCTCGGTTTCCGGCGAGTCGCGGCGCCACGTCGCGCGCACGCGGCGAATCAGGCTCATGGCGTCGAGGTACATGCCCGTGTGCCGCTTCATGACTTGTTGCAGGATCGCGAGCGCCAAGTGGCTCTTGCCGGTGCCGGGATTGCCGCCGAACACAAGCACAGTGCCGTGCGGCAAGTGATCGCGATAGAAGTTCGCGGCGAACTCGCGCGCGACGGTCAGCGCGTGCTTCTGCTCGGGCGTCGTCGCCTCGTAGTTGTCGAGCGTCCGGTCGCGGAACCCGTTCGGGATGCCGGCGGCCTGGATGCGCTGCTCGATGCGCGCTTGCCGGCGCTTCTCATCGGCCGCGCGCTCTGCCGCTTCTTCCCGCTCGCGCAGCTCGGCATTGCACTTGCCGCAACCGTGCCAGATAACGCGATCGGCGCCACCGAACAGGGAGATTCCGCGCTCGGTGATCGAGCCGTGCGTGTCGCACTTCATCGGGCGTTCGAACACGGTCATAGCGGGGCGCTTGGGCTTGTCAGCGGCGTCAATCAGGTCGTGCAGGTTCATTGCGTTTCTCCTTTCGGACGTGTTTTCCATCAAAGAGGTCGTCGTCGTCCATGTCGGACGGGTGGACCTGAATCGCGTTCATCGAGGGGCGGCCGTTGCGCGGCGTGACCTTGGGCGGCGCCGTCCAGTCCGACAGAAAGTGCATGCCGGGGCCAAAGAACGTCGCGGCCTGCTTCACGAACTGCGGTTCCGTGCCGCACGCCTCGACGTAGGCCGCGTAGCGCTTCACGCCTGCCAGCATGTCGCCGGTCGTGGCGGGCTTCGCCTTGTCGGCGAGGCGCGCATTCCACGCCTTGAACGCATCGGCTTTCGAGTTACCCGGACGATTCGGGTATGCCGTCCATGCCTCCTCAAACTCGGGCGAATAGCCCATAGGTTTTAATGACGGTTTACTGACGGTTAATGACGGTTTGGGTGTCATGGGTGCTACCCGTCTCGCGCATCCATGCAACCCGTCTCGCGCATCCATGCCACCCCTCGCATCGGCGCTAGGGGTCGCATCGGTGCTACCCGTCTCGCCATCTTCCGGCGTCAAAAGCGGGAGTGCCTTCAACTTCGCCACGATTACCTTGTACTGGCGAGTGGTGCCCGGCGCTCCACCATTCACATTCCCGATTACGGAAACGTAGCCGTCCGCGATCAGGCCGTGCAGAAGCCGTCGCGCCTGCGACTCGCTAACGCGAATCTTCTTCGCGAGCGTCGCAATCGACGGGTACAAACTGCCACCATCATCCGAACACCAGTCGGCCAGCGCGAGCATTGCCAACAGCTCGCTACCGGCCGCCGGGAAGCGGTCCCATACCAACGTCATTACCTTGATACTCATATCCTGCTACTCCGATTGGTGCTGTGCCGCATTGTGCTGTGCCATGCCGTTGTCGTAAGCGGCGCGCATTGCTTCGAGCACGGCCGGCGGGATTTCATCGAGCTTTTCCCGGCGGTAGGTCATGTTGTAGAGCCATTCGCGGTTTGCCGAGAGCTTCACGGCCGCGCGAACCTCGTCCGTGACGGGCTTGAGGTTGTTAAAGCCGTGTCCGCGCCGCGTACCGTCGTGGCGGTTGTAGCGCGCTTCGAGCACACCCTCTTTCACAACGATTTGCGTCGTGGTGACTTTCAGCACGCGCGTAATGTGCGGCGCGCGGCGATAAACCGTGCGATCGGGAATGGCTACCTCGTCGCCCTCTTTCAGGCTCATCAGCCAGGCTTTGTACTGTTCGCTGTCGTTCATACGAGAACTCCTTGCTCTGCTTGAAGGTGGAAACGGCGGTCAATCTCGTGATGCGCGACGAGCGCGGGCGTTGCGCGCTGGCACTCGGCCACGAAGCGCTTGAACAGCGCGGTAACGTCTTTCGTCCACCACACGGTATAGGTGGCGCCCTTCGCCTCCTCGCGGTGGTTACGCACGACGCCAGCCGGGCGCGGCCGGTACGAAACCTCGTTGAGCACGCGGTCGATGATCGGGCGCGGGATGCCGTATTGCTTGTAGATGCGGTCCCGAATCTTGGTGATCGGCTCGGCGTTGCTCGGGCAAGCCGTGAGCGGCGCATCCATGCCGTCTACGCGCTCCTCCAGGCGAACCAACGCTGCGGCCTGCTCGGCCTGCAAGCGCTCAACCTGAACAAGCGCCTGCGCGGATTGCAGGAACATTTCAGCCGGCGTCAGCGCGCGCGGCGTGGCGTCACGCGCGCGGCGCTCGCATTCGATGAAGTATTCACGCGCCTCAAACCCGCGCTCCGTGCCGCTCATCATGGCGATATGCTTCGCGGCTTCGATGGTCAGCGCGCACTCCTTGCGATGCTTCGCGCCGCTCGGGAGCTGCACTACGTCCTCGTAGGTCAGGTAGTCGCGATGCAGCGCGAGGCGCGCGCGAGCGATTGCGTCAGTGATCCAGACATTGAAGTCACGGGACAGGCCGAGAAACGCGTGAAGGTCGCGCGCGCTCACGGATTGAGGGGCGTCGCCGATGGCGCGCTCGTGAATGGCGATCAGTTGCATGCTGGCTCCAGAATAGAAAAAGCCCTGTTTGCAAAGGAGCGCGGCGCCAACCTCCCGGCGTGGACGTACCGGGTGCTCCCCTGCAAGCAGGGCTCTCGACAGTGATTGCTGCATATCCACTTACTACGGTACAACGGTTGGCGTATTAGTAGTATCGCACTAATCCGCACCAGTCGGTGCGATTATCGAACCATTAAATTTGTAACGACACCGCAAGCGTGCGTAATGCAATAGAAACCTTTGCGAAATTCGGTTAGCCTGTCGCAACACTAACTTTGTGATGTAGACCAACATGAACAAGCTCATCATGCTGTGCGCAGCCGCGGCGCTTACGGGATGCGCGGCCGGCGTGGAGACGGTAACGGCGCCGAACGGCAAACCGGGTTTTCTGATTACGTGCGACGGTTCGGCCGACAGTTGGGCGAAGTGCTACAACGCGGCCATCAAACAGTGCAATGGCCCGTATGACATCGTGGACAAGAACGAGTCGACCGTAATGACCGGTTACGGCCCGCTCGTGCGGCGAAACATGGTCATTGGCTGCAAGGCGTGATGGTCGGGCGCGGCAGGGAAAGGAACTCAGTAATTATCTTGACCGCTTCGGTCCACTCCCATACGTAGTGAACGCGCCAGCCCTCCTCCTCCAGGCGCGCACCGATCGCAAGCTGTTCGGCCGTGGGCACGTTGTCGCCGTACTTCAACTCGATCGACAGGCCGATCCATCGCCCGCGCGCCACGGGCAGGCGAACATCATGCGAGCCCTTCAACATGCCGGCCGCCCTCGCCTTGCCCGCCTGCGCCGTCGACAGCTTCACGCCATTCATGGAGCCTTCGAGCAAGTCGATGCCGGGAAGCTGGCGCACCACGGCCGGCATGCGCGCCCACTGAAAGAGAGCCTTCTGGCTCTCGTACTCCGGCTGATTGCGCGGTTCGGGCTCCCGACTCGGCGGGCGCCCTTTCAGTGCCTTGAAGTTCGGGTGCCGTTTCATCCGCGCTTGCACACCTGTTCGGCGATGATCGAGCACAGCAGCGGCGATACCTGCCGTTCGAGGAAATAGCGCAGCGCTTCGGGCTTCATCGTGCGCATCGCCGATTCGCTGATCGCGTAGCACGCTTTCTTGCTGTTCAGCTCGACGATGGCGTGAATGGTGAGAGATGCCATGTCGCGCACCGCTTTAACGTCGAGGAGCCGCATGATCTGGACGCACATATTTTCGTCCGCGTCGAGGTAATCGGAGACGAGCGGCTTCGGCGGTGACAGCTTCATCCCGTCGTGCCCGTCCATGACTTGCATGTGCGTGCCCGTGAGGATCGACATATGCCCGAGCACGGACTCGACGTATTTCAGGTGCTCGCGGAACTCGGCGATGCGGTTGTTCTGGCGGTGAATCACTGCCTGCTGTGCGGTCCACGCGCCATCAAGCTCAGCGATACGCTCGCGCGCGCGTCGCCGCTGGTTGCGGCCGAATCTCTTGCTCATTTGAAGGGTATTCCGTTGGGATAGAGGAGCGCTCCAAGGTCGGGGCGCCAAAGGTCATCGGGCTCGACCTCGAAGCCGAGCACGCTCAAGACTTGAATCAGCAGTTCTTCTTCGGTGCCGTAGAGCTTTGCCCACGTCAGGCGGCCGGCGTGCAGCGCGACGCCTGCGCCGCCGAGACGGTGGTGCAACGGGCAAATCGGGAGAACGTGAAACTCGGTCGACTTCTGCCCGCCGCCGGCATACGTGCGCGCGTGGTGCAGCTCGGCCGGGCTGCGGCCGTGGCGCAGGTTGATACAGACGATGCAGCCGATCTGCGCGACGCGGCCGCGGTGGAACTCCTCAAGCGCGGTCGACACGATGCGCGGGCGCGGCGTGTCTTTCACTTTCGGCGGACCGGTGCGGCGCGGCTTTGCGGTGGTGCGCGACTTGAACTCCGATCGCGCGAGCTGTGCCGAGCCTCGCGCCATCGGAGTTTTCCGCAACAGCGCGGATTTCTTCATTGCGCGCCGCCCATCCAGTAACCGAACGGCTTGCGAAACATTTCATTGAACACGCGCGCGGCGTCGCGATTGCTGTCCAACTCGGCGCGACTGCCGATCTTGCACGTCTTGCGGATGATCTGCGCCGCCTCCTCGTGGCCAGTGCAGCGCGCGCCCTTGGAGCGAATCCACTCCCAAAACTGCGGGTTGTCGCACCACATACCGGCGAGCTTCGCCAGCGGGCCGCCCTTCGGGTTCTCGGCGGCCTGCTGCACGGGCTGAACCGGCTGTTCGTCATCACCGATTTCAACTAGAGCGCACGCCATGCGTTGCCCGGCGACGTTGCCCTTGCGAACGGTCATCACGCGGAACGCTTCGAGGTCGGCGGGATCGGAGAGCCACAGCACGATCTTGGCGCCGCCCGTGTGCGACTCGCTCCAGGCGGCGAGCTGTACCTCGCCATGAAAGAGAGGTTGCACGTCGCTCATTCAAACGACTCCCGATCGTTGTAGCCGCCGTTGCCGCGCTGCGTGCGGCCGTTCTTCGCATCGTCGTAGGAGTTGCGGCCGTTGCCGCGTTGCTGCTGCTGGCCGCGCCCGTTGTTGCCGTTGCCCTGCGTGCGCTGCTGGTTGCCCTGCTGCTGCGTGCGGCCGTTGCCGTTGCGCTGCTGCTGGTTGCCCTGCTGCTGGTTGCCCTGCTGCTGATTGCCGCCCGGCGCCGGGCCGGCGAACTCCAGCATCACGATGCGCGCGACGAGCTTCGCGCCGACGTCGCCGTTATTGCGGTCGAACAGCTCGACATGCACGTCGTCGAGCACAACGTCGAGCCCTTGGCCCTTCACGAGCCATTCGATAAGCGCCTCGGCGCGCGGACCCCAAAGGGAAGCGTCCACCCATTGAGTGGGCCGCTGGCCGTCGTTGTCGCGGCGGCCGTAGTCGAAAGCGAGGGAGAGATTTACAACAGCGGTGGAGTTGTCGCCTTGCGTGCGACGCAGTTCGGGTTCGTTGCCGATTCGGCAGAGGCCGGTAAGGATCATGATTTAGTCCGTATCGAGGATTGGCTGAAAAATTGCCGGTTACTGAGGTCCGGCGCGGCCTGATGAGTGCTCGCAGATGTCGCACCACACATGGTCGTATGGTGTCGTATGGTGCGATTAACAGCCGGGAATATTCGGTAAGACCGAGCCTTTGCTCATGTCCAGTTCTTGGAGAACGTAAGACATGTAGTCAGGCTCGGGGATGAGGAAAGCGACCGGCAGCGTTAGCCAGGAGAGGAGGATGTGGAAGTTTCTCATTGCGGCTCCTTGTCAGGGGTGTGCTGCCGTGTCGCGTGGTCTACTTCAAAGCGTTAGCGGGCAGAAGGCGCGGCGCCCTTGTAGGCAACCAGCTTCGTACCTTCCTGAATCTTCGTCAGCAAGTCGCCAGTCGCCAGTTCGAGAACCTTGTGCGCGCGCACCAGTTCGAACCACATGAACAGGCGGCCACCGTCGATTTGGTAGCGGAACTTCGCCGTGATCTTGTCGCCGACCGTCGAGCCGTCGAACACGGGGATAACGATGGTGATTTCGTCCGGCACGTTCAGAGTGCCCTTCTCGCCCGCCTTGGCCGCGATGGTTTCTTCGTAGACAAGTTGGGTCTGACCGTTCTGGA